>JADMIO010828315.1_pt1 | contig 21090 bp, 27 predicted proteins | sample 8958161 | NCBI WGS metagenome assembly JADMIO01 (sample SAMN16585339, study PRJNA669376) | soil metagenome | isolation source: Crop rotation soil | place: USA: Cullars Rotation, Alabama | collected 2011 | reverse complement strand
CTTTCCCTCATGGATCGCAATGAGCGTTTCGTTTGTCATGATTCAAAACACTTTCACCCTTAGGAACGTCCGAAAGTTCAGCCAACGAGATTATAGGACTCACGAAAAATGTCAACCAATGCAACCGCACTGCTTCAAGCTCGCCGGCCAACTTCAACGGTGATTGTCCGGCGTAAGACGGCGATCTTGGAGCAGTGGCACAACTTGGACTGCGTCGCGTCATGAACCTGCTGAATATTTTCAACCTGTTGCCTCCTTTTGACACGATTGATATGAGCGCCTACGATTCCGTCTGGCATCGCTGCCTGTTGGCCGTGCAAACGCAGATCAAGGCTTTGGACCTGGAGGACGTCGATGCCGCCAGCGTCGTCGTGCAGAAAGTCCCCTGGGCCCGCGATTTCACCAACGGCGCGCGGACCTTTCCGGGCGTCGTGATTTGTCCTTGGCAAACCGAGGACATGAATCCGCAGGCTGGCACGAATCGCCGCGACGACGTCGGTTATCCGGTGCTGGTGTCGATCGTCGCTCGCGACAACCAGGATCTGACGGGCAACCTGGCGAATTATCTATTGTGGCGCGAAAAAATCGCCCGCCATTTTCGCAATCAACGGCTCTCCGGCGTGCCGGAGATCATCAAAACCGTCGCGGCGCCTTTGAGCGTTGTGCTGCCCGAGGCATTTGTCAAAGGCGTCTTTCACTCGGCCATCGTCTTTCGATTCATCAGCCGCGAAAACCGCGGATAAACGGAGCATCGCATGTCGCAAGGTTATCAAAGCTCATTGGGCATCGACTCGGCCAACCCCGTCACGAAGGGTTTCGAGTTCACCGCCTGTTCGCTGGGCAAACGAGGCAGCATCATCGACGCCAGCGGCCTGCGTGGTAGTGCCTCACACCGGTCCGAACGAACACGCACGGGCAACTATACGGTGCAGGGCACGATCGAAATGCAGCCGAGTCCCGAAGAGTTGGCCCTGCTGTTGCCTTGGGTCTTTGGCACGGCGGCAAGCGGCAACGTCTACGCATTGGCCGACGCGGTTGTCAGCCGGTACGTGACCGTCGATAAAGTCGCCAAGGTGTTCACATATGCGGGCTGTTATGTCAACAAGGCGACGTTCAAAAGCTCCGAAGGACAAGCGATGAGCCTGAGCCTTGATGTGGTCGGCCAGACTGAGACGGTTGGCAACGCGGGGAGTTTTCCCAGCGTCACATTTCAAAATACTCCGCCGTTCATCCATAGCGAGGCCGTGCTGACTCTGCAGAGCAGCTCGCGGCTCGTGAAAGAGTGGACGCTGACTATCGACAACTCGCTGGAAACCATGTTCTACAACAGTGTCTCGGCATCGCGAATCACCCGCAAAGACCGGATCATCACGTTCGATTGCACCAATCCTTTCACGTCGGCCGAGGTCGATCTTTACAACCAGGCTTTGTCCGGCGCTGCCGCGTCTTTGGTCTTGGCTCAGGCCGGCACGAATTATTCACTCTCCTTCGCCTTCGCCACGCTGCAATTTCCCGGTCAGAGTCCGGTCATCAATGGCCGGCAAGAAATACCACTGCATCTTTCGGGAGTCGCTCGGATGGTCGGGAGCACGAAGGAACTGATCGCAACGCTGGTAAGTGCTCCGTAACAATTCTGACAACTGACAACCGGCAACTGACAACTATATCCACGGAGTTCCCATGAAACGCTGCAACTATCTGGCCGACGGCTACACGCAACCCGCCTACTTGAAAGGCGTACCCAACCTTTACGAAGACCTGCGCTTCACGTATCGGCCGGCTGTAATTGAAGAACGAAGCCAAATCCTGGCGAACTTCAGCACGACAAAGCCCGATGCTTTCGACCGCAAGGTGGCGCTGTTTCTGGCGCAGAAGATCAAAAGCTGGGATATCGTCGATCCGCCTGGGCAGGATGTCGAAGTCACTGCCGCAGCGATCTTGCGTCTGCCGCCCGAGTTGTTTCAAAAGCTGTGGCAAGTCGTGGGCGGATTCGAAGCCTGCGACACCGATCCCGATTGGCCCGCTGACGCGATCGAACGGGCCGACGCGGAGTTGTTCGAATCTGCCCTGTCGGGCTCAACCATCGGCGCGGCACGGGAGACGCTCGAACGAAAAAACTTCGTGCCGGGGTGAGACTGATCTTGTTTCACCCCGGCTTGTTGGCTCGACCTTGTGGGGAGTGTCAGAAATGGATGTACCGCGACGATCACGATCGGCCGATTTGCACGTCGGAGAAGTTGCTGCGTGGTCGGCCTGCCGAACCTGTCCCGCGGTCTGCAGGAACGCCGACCCCTTGCTATCGCTGTCCGAAGAAGAATCCGCAAGAGGCTGCCGGCGTCGAGCGCGACCTGCCGCGTGCAAAGGCCGCCGTCGAACTCTACTACCAGGTGCAAGGGACGGCCGGCGTCTGCTTGTCGGCAGAAGATGCCAGTGATCCAATTATCGCCCGCAATCTCGGTATCGTGCAGGAAATCATTGAGGAGAAACAGACCCACGACCTGGCTGCTGTAATCGCCGCGACGCAACCTGATACGTAAGTGAGAGTCTCAAAAGCAATTTCCCTCGCTCACGCGTCGGGCTTCCATAACGTTAGCATTCCCGTCGCACCCAACGCACGTTTTGCTCCTAGACGCATGAGGTCTGATTAAATGATGCAAGAAATGACTGGCCGCAATGTGGTTTACACGCTCAAGGTCGTGACCGACCCGAACGCGAAGGCCGAACTGCAGAAATTCAAGCAGGCCGTTCAAGACGCGTTCAAGGAGATCGGCCCCAACCAGGCGGAAAAGCGCGACCAGGCCATGCGCGGGCCGCAGATCGATATTGAGCGAATGCAGTTGCAAGTGCAGCAAGAAACTCAGCGGCGACAATACGATATGTTTCAACACGCGGAAGGACTGACTTCGCGACCTGCCGTCCACAGCAGGCAGACGATGATTCAAGCTGGCTCGCCGAATCACTCACGAAATATTGACGGCTTGGCGGTTGATGCTACGACCGACGACGGCGCATCGACGTGGGAAGCCGGTTCCCAAATAAATTCGATCCCTACCATCACGGCCGGCAACTTTCGCGGCAAGATGGCAAGGTCGATGTCAAACGGCGACAGACAATTCGGCAACGTGCAAAAGTCTGTCGCCCGCGTGATCGATGCACTTGCGAAAATGGCCCAAGCGCTGGGATCATCCGACGAATCGAACTCACGTAGCAACGCCCTGCTTCAACGCGCCAACCGCGACGCCGTATTTGGCTGATAGGAGTCAGGGATCAGGAGGCAGATGAATGACAATCCGCGAGGAACGCACGGCACGGTACTTGGTGCGAAGTACCAGGTACAGAGTACCTAGAACACACCCTCCACTGCACTACTCCATCACTCCATCACTCCAACTCCTCTTGTCTCGACCTCTGACCTCTGACCTCTGACCCCTGGCTCCTGACCTCTGGCTTCCCCCATGCTTCTCGCCTACCGCAACTATCTGCATCAAATCGACGAGACGGCCGTGAGCATCCAGCGCACCAGCCGGCTCAACCGTTTTGGAATTACGATCAGCGAAATCGAACGCTGGTCCTTGAGCGGCCTGCTGTTTGGCGACTCTCCGGCACTGGTTACGCAGGCGGTCGCGGCACTGGAGACGGCCTATGATGTGAACGGCGGCGACTTGCTGCTCTTGGACAACAATGGCACGACCGTGCATCGGGCGCTGCGAAGTTTCGGATCTCTGGGCGGCGTTCGCGTTCTTAGTCGTGGTTATCCGATCGGCACCGGAGCGGAGTATACGACCTATCGCACCTACGCGATCACGGCCGAGGCCGAGTATCCGGCCACGGTCGCCGAATCGCAGATTCTCGATTGGCAAGAGACGCTGATCATAGGCGGAGGAGCGCCGCGGTGGGTGATTCGCGAGCCGTTGAATGGCGACCCGATCAAGCAACAAACGCACCAGCGTACCAAATATATTGCCACGCAAAGCGGGCAGGCCGTGGGCATGTTCGCTTATCCGCAGCCGGCCGCTCCGATCTGGCCCAACGATCTGCATGCCGACCGGCCCATCCTCTCGTACAGCGACGCACCAATCGTCGGCGTCGGCGTAGGACGTGTTGCCACCCAGTGGTCGGTGGCCTGGCATTATGAATTTGAGTCCGTCTCGCCGCTGAACGGCCTGCCTACGCAACGGCCGTTCTGATCGGAGGTCAGAGGTCAGAGATCAGAGGTCAGAAACGGAGCGCCAAGCACAAAGCACCGATCAGCGAAAACTCCGTCCCATTACTCCATTACTCCAACACTCCACCACCACGACTCCCTCGCCATCCTCCCCCGGAGCTTCCCATGTCCAAAGTCCACTGGATTGCCAACGCTTTACCGGTCAAACAGGTCTATACGATTACCATCACGGCCGACGATGCGACGACAACGTATAAGGTCACGATCAACGGCAAAGTCGTCAGCGTGCTGGGCACAGGCACCGGCGTCAACAACACGGCGGCGGCTTTGCAGGCGGCTCTGGCGGCAGCGACGATTCCCGAGTTTCTGGAAATCGCTTGGACTGTCGCAATCGCGACCGTCACTGGCACGGCGGTCACGGCAGGAAAACCGTTCACCGCGGTTGGCGCGGTGTCGGGCGGGAGTGGAACGGTTTCTGCCTCGGCCGCCGTTGCCAACACCGGTCCGAATAACTGGGACAACACGGCCAACTGGGATACCGGCTCGTTGCCGACCAACAGTGATGACGTGTACTTCGATCTCTCGACGGCGCCCTGTTTGTACGGCATCGACCAGAACGCGATCACATTGGCCAGCCTCAACATTCCGGCCACCTACACCGGCACGATCGGCCTGCCGCTGATCAATAGCGGCGGATATTACGAGTATCGCAACCGGGCGCTAAAGATTTCTGCAACCAATGTGAACATCGGCTACGGTCCTGGCGCGGGATCGTCGTTCATTAATTTGAACACCGGCAGCAATGCCACGACGATCGTTGCCAAGATGGGACGGGCTCAAAGCACAGCGAGCCCGGTCTTGCTGTGGGTCGGTAGTCACACCGGCAGCACGTTCGAGTTGCTGGGTGGTTCGGCCGGCGCGGCGTTTTATGCGGGCGACACTTGCCGGGCGACGTTCATTGTCGGCGGTTCGAGCGTCGCCGATTGCTCGCTGGTGGTCGGACCGGGCGCGACGATCGACGGCTGGACGCAAACCGGCGGCACCGCCGAGGTCAATTCCAACGTGGCCACCGTCAACAAGACGGGCGGCCAACTCACCGTGACCGCCGGCGCAATCGCCACGCTTGACAACTATGGCGGCACGGTGATCTATAACAGCACGGGGACACTGACCACCGGCATTATCGGCTCAGCAGCCACGCTCGATTTCTCGCAGGACACTCGGGCCAAGATCGTCACTAACCCGCTGCAAGCGTACAAAGGGGCCACGATCGTCGATCCCAATCACGTCGCTCTGGCCTGTGGCATCACGCCGGTCGGCTGCAAGATCACGGACGTGACGTTGCAAACGACGTATGGCAAGACGTGGACGCCGGCGTGAGGAAAGAGGGGCAATGGAGTGTTGGAGTAATGGAGTAATGAAAAGGTCTGCGGTCAAGACTGTTCTTGGTTCTTAGTGCTTGGTTCTTCGTTCTAAGCGCGTCGCAAGCGACCGCGGTTAACTCTCATCCAATCACTCCAATACTTCAATACTCCGATCTCCCTTCTCACTGTTCTGACCTCCGACCTCTGACTTCTGACCTCTGAATTCCTCCCATGTTCCTTTGCTCCTTTCCCAGCATTCAACAGATCTTCTCTGCTCACTACGCGCTGGCACATGGTATTACGCCGGGCGTGGTGTCGATCGAGATCGCTCCGCAGGCGACGTTTCCGCAGGATCGGGGCAATGTGGTCTTTAGCGAAGATGGTGTGCCGGTGCTGACTTTGACTGATTGCAAGCTCGACAGCGGCAGCTTCGAGGCGAATGACCAGGGCCAGATTTGGCGGCTGAACATCTTGGATCGCCGTTGGCGTTGGGCTTTTCCGATCATTAGTTTGCGGGCGAATATCCGCAACGACGCCTTCAATATTGTCGAAGGGACCGAATTGGCCCCGCGTGAGATTGCCGAGGTTTGTCTGCGGGTGATGGGGGAGACGAATTACTTCCTGGATGAACTGCCCAACGACAGCCGGCCGACGGTCGATTGGGATTGTGTGAATGCGGCCCAGGCTCTGGCCCAGCTTTGCGAAGACCTTGGTTGTCGCGTGGTGCTGTCGAGCGACAATGCGGTACATCTTTCCACGACCGGCGTCGGGGCCGACTTGCCGCAGACTCCCGACGTTCTTTCCTACAGCATCATGCCCGACCCTTTGGAACGGCCGGATAGTATTGTCATTGTCGGAGCTCCGTATCGATTTCAGAATGATTTTCCGCTGCAGGCGGTTGGCAAGGATGTGGATGGCTCGATCCAGCCGATCGAAGAATTATCGTACCGGCCCGACCCGAATGCGGCCGACGGTGGCTGGTCGCAACAGCCGATGCCTTTTGTCGTCAACTTTCCTCCCGGAATCTCGCCCCTGGTGCGGCAGTTGGCTGAAGAGACGGTGTTCAAGTGGTATCGGATTGATCCTGCGGGAGCGGGAAACAGCAGTGCTGCGATTGATGCGTTGGGCCGCACGATCGCACAGCTTCCGGCGTCCGACTTGCAAGATTTCACACTGAACGAGCTGTGGCAAATCCTGCCGATCCACGAGACGCAGGTCGAACGCTACTTTGATGTCGAGACCGGTGCCGCCGGTCAATCGAAGCCCATTCTGCGTGACCGGCCGGCGATCGTCTATGGCCTGTGGTACGACGAGACACGGCTGGACAATGGTCGCTGTGGAAACTCGCAGGCCGATTTCGCGTTCATGCAGGATGAAAATGGCATCGCGATCGACGAAACGCAAACATCGCTTGATGGGCAAGACAGCAATCCTGTGTATGCACTGGATCCGGCAAAGACCGCGAACATCGTGCGGCGTTCGTTTTCGATTGATCGCGAACGCGGCATCGTCATGTTCTCCGAGCCGATCTATCGGGCTATTCAGGATCCGAACGACTCGAGCGGCGTTGCGTCGCTCGGTCCCGGCGCGGCACAGCTAGTCTTGCGAACCAGCTGTGGCATTAAAGATCCGGACACGCATCAATGGCTGCGGTTCAGGAGTGAATTTCCGCTGACTCCGCTCGCTGGTCAGAGAAATGCCGGCCCCACGAATTCGCCTCCGGTCAAGCGATACGTTGTCCGGGACGAAATCGCCCGTCGTGTTCGGTTCTACCGCGCTTCCGCGGGAAATGTGGACGACGCCAAGACGCTGGACAATCTGGCGACGAATGGCGCCTGGGGCCCCGGCGGAGCACTCATACCGGAGCTCGAACGACAATTTACCGCCCTCGCCGCGGAATACGAATGCGTCGTCGCGCCGCAGTCGGCCAGCTATATCGGCTTGAAACAGATCGCCCTGGACGGCGCGATCGGCCTGGTCGTTTGGGACATTGATGCTGCCGGTTCAACCACGACGGCGTTTCGGAATCACGACGCGCATCCATTGCTCGTCAGCTACCGTGAACGGCGGTTCATTGAAAAGTGCAAACAGGTCATTGGGTGAGGACAAGGGGGGATTGGAGCGAGGGAGTATTGGAGTAATTGCAATTAAGAGTTAACCGCGGTCGCTCGCTACGCGCTTCCAACCAACAACTAAGAACCATGAACTAACAACCAAGAACCATTGTCGGTGCCCAGCTTTCCAATACTCCAACACTCCAATACTCCAGTAACCCAACTCCCCGCGCCTCCCATGATCCTACGAAACGACTCTTCCGAAACGATTCCTGGCTTTGCCGTAATGCGCATCACCGGCGCGGGCAATGACGCGGCAGGTCAATTCTTCCTGCTGGTCAATAAGCCCAGCAACAGCTTTGAGACCTGGTATCTGATCAACGGGCCGTTTCCAATTCTCGCAGGCAAATACGGCAGCACCTGTGATCGGTATCCGTGCTATGCGGCTTACGATGACGGCATGGGCACGCCCGCTTATGGCAATTCGTGGGGCGCCAAGAGCGGCACTTGGAAACTTGCGCCGAATCGTGACGGCTTCGACATCGTCGGCAACCCAACTGCCGGTCGTGTGCTGGTACGGCAACATAAAGTCACGTCGCTCATCGGTAAACTCGCGGCCGATCTAAATGCTGCCAGCACAGCGTCGGCAACCGTCTGGCTCGGCCCCGGCGGCAGCGAAGCGGCGGGCGAATACTCTGTCTCGTTACAAGACTGGCTGATTCCCTCCGGCCGCAAGATCGTCAGCGGCACCGCCATCATTGCTCACCTGATCAATGGGATTTGGTATCTCAGCGAAGCGGGCACCTGTACGGTGGCGGAGTAGGGGGAGGGATGATGGAGTAATGGAGTGATGGAGTAATGGATTAAAGAAAGTGCGATTGTGATGTTCGTCGTTCTTGGTCCTTCGTTCTTGGTTTGTTCCCCTCTGACCTCTGATCTCTCGTTCCCCATTACTCCATCACTCCAATACTCCAACTTCCACCCATGCCTTCCTTCCCCTTCTCCCCTGGTTGCGACGATTGCTGCGGCGCCGACTGCGCCGAGGCGCTGTTCCAGTGGTTCGACTGCGGCAATTGCGACCCGGAGTTTCCCTGCTATTGGTGGCTGCAATTCGTGACGTCGTTCGTCTACGACTCGGATACTGGCCGCTACTCGACGCCGGTCGGCGACCAAACGTTGATCGGTCCGATCAGCAGTCCGCCCGGCCCAGTCGCCTGCATGAAGATCAACGGCAGCGGCCAAATCGAAGTCATCACGGCCGGCTACATCCACATGTTGCCCAACACCGGCAGCGTCACTGCCACCGTCAATGGCAATGCGTCCTACATGTGGAGCTATTACAACGCCGGCGACATCCTCGTCGGCACCTACAACATTCCGACGGGCGGCAATCCTTGTCTTGATTGTCATGGCCCGGACCCGATTGACTGCGGCGAAACGCAAAATGACGTCGTGCCGCCGTTTAATCCGTAAACCAAATTGTCCATTGACCATTGGCCAGTTTCCATTGGCCAATGGCTGATGGAAAATGCTCAATGGCCAATCCTTCGATCTCTGGCAGCCCAGTCGATCCTCCTCGCGATGACGTCCCTACCAAGCCCGCGCTCGACGTCGCCAGCTACCTCTCCCGCTTCGTTCCCGCTTCTCTTTCCGTCACGCCCGAAGCATATGCTGCCCGCCTGGAAGTCTGTGCCACCTGCATTTACCGCACTGCCGGCCTGCTGGGGTTTCGCTGTGCCGCCTGCGGCTGTTTCATCCACATCAAAGCCACGCTCGCCGGGTTTCATTGTCCCCAACTGAAATGGCCGGGAGATCGAGGTTAATTGGGCGACGAATGCGGCTTATCCTTGCTGTTTGGCGCAACAAACTTCGGCCTTGTTTCAGGCAGTCAATGCCGAAGTCGTATATACTGTCATCATGCGGCATGCTGTTTGAAAGGAAGTTTTTTACCGTGAGCATCGATCCAAAGATCATCGCGAGCAAGACTGCGACGCGGCGTAAGTTGGCCGATCTGCCGGTGGCGGAAAAGCTGCGATTGCTCGATGCCATGCGCAAGGACGCAATCTTACTGAGAGAATCCAAACCTTGGGTGAGGAACGAGAGTCGGGAAGGGCAGGGAAATTCAAAATGAGCCGACCTTGGTTGCAGATTTGTCCTATCGACTAATTGTCAAGTTCGGCAGTGCATTCTTTAGCTCCTTGCAACCGGCATCGGTTACCTGGGTCAAATTCAACTTGAGAGATTTGAGTTGGTTCAGTCCCTGCAAATGAGCCAATCCGGCATCAGAGATCTCGGTCTGTTGCAGGTACAATTCTTGGAGTTGCTTAAATTCCGTCAGATGGATCAATCCGGCATCAGTCACTTGTGTGTGACTAAGATCAAGAACCTGGAGATGCGTCATTCCCTGCAGATGGACCAGTCCCGCGTCAGTCACTTGTGTTTCCGCAAGGCCCAGCGACATCAGCCGGCTAAGTGGCGCCAGATGAATCAGCCCCTCGTCGGTAATGCAAGTGTCCGCAAGATACAACTCTTTGAGCCGAGGAAGATTCTGAAGCGATACCAGCCCCTTGTCGGTGACTTCGGTATCCTCAAGACACAGGTTTTCGATTGACACCAGTTTTTCAATGCATGCCAGTCCTGCGTCAGTAAGATGTACACCATTGAGATTCAAATCCCTCAATTTTGGCAAACCGTCCAGGTGGGTCATCCCCGCACCGCTGATGTCGGCGCCAAACAGACATAACTCTTCAAGTTCGACGAGCCCTCGTAAATGACACAACCCCTCGTCCGTGATTCGCGGGTTCATAAGCTGCAATATTCTTAGCTGTCGAAAATTGCGAACATGCGACAGCCCATCGTCAGTCATTAGCTGACCGATAGAAAACACCTTAAAGGGTGTCGCCAATGTATCCACGCCAAATAGTTGCCGCATCCATACGGGGCCAGGAAGCTTTGAATCTGAAATGGGATTGCCACTGGCATCAAACTCGTAGTCATAGGCAACGCTGCCGACTAACTGCAGTGCTGCCACTGCCTCTTTCTGTTCCTTTGCCTGCCGAATCTTCAAACCCAGCCAACCAAACCCCGCACTGGCCAGCGTCACCAGCAGCAACAGCGTCCGCAGACTAATCTGGTACCAACGGCGGCTGGGTTTCGGGGCAGAGGGCATTTGGCTTACAACAGAACTGTTCACTTAGATTTATTCGCCGACTTTCGGGTCCGCTTTGCCACCGGCTTTGGCGGCGCTGGCGACTTGGCTGAAATCTTTCCGACTACCGACTTCTCCTTTGAAGCTTCCGCCAACCCAAGTGTCAATCGTTTCCCTACGGCCCGGACCCATCGGCTTACCGTCCTGATGGTCGGATTTCCCTGGGCGCGCTCCAATCGACTCAATGCCGCCTCCTCCATGCCCGCCTCCTCAGCGACTGCGGCCATGGTCATCCCCATCTCCTCTCGGCATTTACGCATGGTTTTAGCGAACCTCGCGAACTCGAAATAATCTTCCATCTTGATTGGCGGGAGATACTTTCCGCTGGCCACGAGCTCTTCGAGTCCGGGCTTGTTCGTGAACTCCTTACGCACCGCATCGTCCCGCGCCTTTTGTTCCGCGCTCACACGCGCTCGCACTTTTCCATTTCTGGCGTCCATTTTCATTGTTTCCTCCGTCGCTTCTTCTCTCGACCTTCCGGCTCTGGCGCGTCGTAGGCCGTAATCGCGCGCACCATCAACGGGTCATCGCATATCTCCTCTCAGACAACCGCCAAATAACGTCCGGTCGACGTGTAACCAAACGTCATGGGCCGACCTGAACTCGCGCTCTCAATCTCATCTCCATGACCACCCAACAACACTTCCTCGACTTCCTCGACCGTAACGTCATGCTCCAGGCAATGTTGGACATTGCCATTCGCATCGCCGTCCGGATCCCAGATGATGTGCGGTTCCATTTGGTGAGCTTGTAATATATTACAATTTACGATCGTTGGCGGCAAGCAAACTAAGCAATGGAATATCGTCTTGGGCGGAGCGAGAGACAAGCATGACTCGTCCGATTCGATGCAAACGCTGGCCGGTGCGAGAATCGCTGCGCAAGCGCTCGTGGCTAATCGACTGCCTCGACAATCTGATTTCTAGTCCGTAACAAGCGAGTCAGGCTGAAGCTTAACACGCTTCTTTTCAAGAAAAAACCTTCCGTGCTAGCTTGACAGGATACTGTACTTGTGTATACTAACGCCATCAAGACGAGACCAAGGAACTTCGCGTTTCCACGGATGATTTCCGCCTAGTCAGCCAGGGGGCTGCCGGCCGCGTTCCGCCGTCGAGGATCGCTCAGATATCTATTATTTACTATCGCGCGGCGACGAGTTCGTGACTCGTTGCCGGACTCACGCTACGTGACAGAGCGTGTTTACTGCGGAAGAGTTTTTTCATTCTGGCTAGGGCAGCGATGACGCTGCGCATTTTTCAAGGAGATACTGCGATGACGACGATGCAAGAACTGGTTGGCAAGGTAATCGAAGGACTTTATCCCCACGCGAATTACCGCGGGATTCGACAGCGGCTCGAACGACGCCGCTTATATGTCGAAGGGGTGCGAGAGTTCGAGCAAGAACCGCTCGACCCGTTGACAGAGAAGCTCGATCCGCTGCTGGACCGCTCGGGCGTACTGGTCAGCGGGCAGGATCTCGATCGAGGCGAGCCGCGGTCGTTTTATCTGGGGGCGATGAAAGACATGCAGGTGCTGGAGGTGGAGTCCGTGGCCGATAAAAACCGTTGGTGGCGGGTCGACATCGTCTGTGATTCGCGCAACACGCGTGAACCGGGCGATCAGGCGTTGACCTATCCCGAGGCACAAGAGATTGCTTCTTGGTTCGGCAACATGCCGCATCTGCGTGCCGAGATTGTGGGTCCGGCGGTGCGAGCCAGTGCGTAGTTAGCTTGAACCAATGGGCCGATTGGCTTTCGTTTCTTTCAGAACATTCTCCGCGCCGTCGCACCTGATGTGGGTGCAACCGCATTGGGTGCGACGGGGTTTTCTCATGCTTCAACCTTCACGCACTTACCAAAAACTGCATTGGCGCTGACCCAGCCGTTGATGCGACCTCGATTATTCCCAATCTGAAATCGCGGCCCCTGAATTGCCTTGATCAAGTGTATGGATTCGCGTCCGTTCACTTTGCATAGCACGATGTCGCCGACTTTGAGGCTGTCGGCAACGACGGGCGCGACGGTGCAAAGTTGCCCCGACTCGATCTTGCCCGTCATGGAATTGCCTCGCGGACGGAAGGAAACTGCTTCGCCGTTGTGAAGCCGTTCGATGTATGATGTTGCCCAGCCCATGCATGCCTCTATTTCAGTCAATCCCTGGCTTAAAAGTCGTTCGGCAACTGTCGCGCAGAATGCACGACGGCCACGATGTCAATTTGTTCTTCTGACACTCGGTAGATTATCCGATAAGGAACAACCAAGACTTCGCGAAGTATGCCGTCGTCATACACCGCGACAATGCGTCCAACATCGGGTTGGTCAGATAATCGCGATGCCCGCGCGAAGATTCTTGCGATCATTCTTCGAGCATATCGCGTTGAGTGGCGACTGATGTATGCCTCTATCGCGCGCAAATCTGCAATCGAGGAGTTCGTCCAATGGACGGTCATTCGTCTACTAGTCCAAATTGCCTCTTGGCTTCTTCCATTGGCACCGTGCGGCCTTCACGCGAATCCTTTAGCCCAGCTTCGATCGCTTTGCGCACATAAAGCTCATATTCCACATCTTCCCAAGTAACATCATCCGGCAGCCCCTCTACAAGCCGCCGAACTTCTTCTTTCACCGTTGAATGAGACATTGAAAAGTCCTCAGAACTGCTGGTATCCAATTCAGTGTACTCAAGTAACTATGGGTGGGGAATAGACTTATCGAAGTCCGAGCATTGCTATTCCCCCTAATTTTCCATTCTGTAATACTTCATCGCCTAAAATCCCACAGCTTCTGATTTTTTGTCATTTGTCCCCTCCCGTACGTATGAAAATCTTTTTCTCCGTCGGCGAACCCAGCGGCGACTTGCACGGCGCGAATCTGATCCGGGCGATGCGAGCCCGGCGCGGCGACATCGAGTTCGTCGGCTACGGCGGTCCGCTGATGGCCGAGGCTGGTTGTCAACTGCACGTCGATCTGACCGCGCTGGCAGTGATGTGGGTGTTGCGGGTGATTTTGAACATTCACAAGTTCTTACACCTGGTGAGCCGGGCCGATCGCTACTTTCGCCATCATCGGCCCGATGCGGTGGTGTTAATTGATTATCCGGGTTTCAACTGGTGGATCGCTCGCCGGGCGAAGGCCCACGGCATTCCGGTTTTCTATTATGCACCGCCGCAAATCTGGGCCTGGGCCAGTTGGCGGATCAAGAAGATGCGACGGTTCGTCGATCATGTGCTGTGCAGTCTGCCGTTCGAAGAGCCATGGTATCGCGCGCGGGGTTGCCACGCCACGTTCGTCGGCCATCCGTATTTCGACGAAGTTCGTCGGCAGCAGCTTGATCCGCGGTTCATGAATGAGCAACGCCAAAGGGCAGGGCGCCTGGTCACGATTCTGCCCGGCTCGCGGACGCAGGAAGTGCAGCAGAACTTGCGCTGGTTTCTTAAAGCGGCTGCATTGATTCGCGGGCAGGTTTCTAATGTTCGCTTCGCCATCGCGAGTTTCAAGCCGCACCAGGCGGAGTTTGCACGTCGGTTGGTGGCAGAAAGCGGTTTGCCGATCGAAGTCCATCTACGCCGCACGCCCGAGTTGATCGCGCTGGCCGATTGTTGCCTGGCGGTTTCGGGATCGGTCTCGCTCGAGCTGCTCTACCAGGCGAAGCCAACGGTCATCCTGTATTGGATCAACCGAGTCGCATTTCAAGTTCAACGCATTTTCCGCCGGGTGAAGTACATTACGCTGGTCAACCTGCTGACCGCCGACGAGCTGTTTCCCAAGGATGTGACGCCTTACGATCCGTATCAGCCCGGGGCGGAGAAGGTTTTGTTTCCCGAGTACCTCACTTGCGAGGATCGCATCGCCGATCTTGCGAAACACATTGTCGAATGGCTCACCGACGGTCAGAAGCGTGAGGCCCGCGTGGCTGAGTTGAACGAACTGAAGGCCCGTGTGGGGCACGGTGGCGCCTCGCGACAGGCGGCCGACTACATACTGAACATACTCGATGCAAGCCCGCGCCCCATGCCGCGGCCGCATTTCCTGCCGGGGATGATGGTTGCGAGCAGTGGATGAACAGTGGCCGCCCTTGGGCATGCGACTGACTTCAGTTATGCTGATGATGTCGTTTCCGGGAACCGCGCACCGCGAACGACCTGTTCTATTCCCGTGGGAGAATGATTCGTGCTGAATGCCGAGCCTCCGCATACGTCCTACGACCTGCACTTTCGCGTGGCAGGCTTCAACGTCAGGATTCATCCCTTTTTCTGGCTGGCCACGGTCCTGCTGGGGGCAAACAATCAATCGACATTCGTGACGATCTTGCTGTGGGTCATTAGCGTGTTTGTGTCAATTCTAGTGCATGAGTTGGGTCATACCTTGGCATTCCGATACTTTGGCCAGCGTTCGCACATTGTCTTGCACAGTTTCGGCGGGTTGGCGGTGCCGGATGCAGACTACGGTTACGGTCGGTCGTCGCGCAGCGACACTCATACCAGCCAGATTCTTATCGCGCTGGCCGGACCGGCAGCCGGATTTCTGCTGGCCGGCCTCGTCGCGCTCATCGTGTTGGCAACGGGGCATACGTTCGAGTTGGACAACTTCAATCTTCCCACGCTCCCGACGATTGAACACCGGAATGCTCGCATCTTGGTCTACTACATGATGCAAGTGAATATTTTCTGGGGGTTGATCAATTTGCTTCCCGTCTATCCTTTGGACGGTGGCCAGATCGCCCGACAACTTTTCGACATGTACTCCCCTCACAACAGCCTGCGTCAGTCGTTAATCGTCTCAATTGCGGTCGGCGCCGGAGTGGCGGTCGTGGCCGCCTTCCGCTTGGACGAGATTTGGATCGCCATCATGTTCGGCATTCTGGCTTTCATGAGCTACCAGGCCCTGCAACAACTGTCGGGCGGGGGCTATGGGGGCAGCGAATGGTGATTCTAGTGAAAAATCCGCGCGACTGGATCCATGACGGTTGAAACGCATCTGCCCCAGCGTCGGGTCGTGCTTCTGGGGGCGAGCAATCTCACCCGCGGTCTCGGCGCGGTGGTTACAACCGCACAGCGAACTTGGAATGTGCCTCTGGAAATTCTCATCGCTGCCGGTCATGGCAGGTGCTACGCGACCCAAAGTTGGGTTTTGGGAAGAAGTTTGTCAAAAATCTTTTCCTGCGGACTTTGGTCGGAATTGAGTCGCAGATCGACGTTGCCGACTGCCGCGCTGGTGACCGACATCGGCAACGATCTGCTGGGCGAGTTGAGCGTGATGCAGATTGCCGAACGCATCGCACGGTGCCTCGATCTGCTGGCCGGCGCATCGGCGCGAATCGTGATGACCGGCTTGCCGCTTGTGAATCTGCGAACGTTGTCGGAGCGTCGTTATCTGTTCTTTCGCACCTTGTTTTTTCCAGTCTGTCGCCATCCGTTGGCGCTGATCCGCGATCGCGCGCTCGAGCTCGATGCGTGGTTGCATCGAGCGGCAGCGGAGCGCGGAATTCCGCTGATTGAACCCTGCGGCGACTGGTACGGACTCGACCCGATCCACATCATAAACCGTCAAATTCCCCGTGCCTGGAGCGAAATTCTGGCCTCATGGTCCGGCGCGGCAACGCCGCCGGCGCCATGTCGTCGTTCGTTGGCGCATGAGCTTTATCTACGTACGCTGCTGCCCGAGCGGCGTCAGTTGTTTGGCATCGAACAGCGTCATCGGCAACCGGCAGGAAGTTTGAACGATGGCACGACGATCTCGTTGTATTGATGTGCGCGACATGCGTTGTGGCGCGTGATGTTGATGTCATGCGCGACTCATGCGACGCATCGCTTCTACAATTCTGGTTTGATCAACGTGCGATTCATTTCGCGCGCAATGAAGTGCGAGATTGTTCGAGCACTTGAGCAGATTCAAATCGATTTCGCGCTCCGCTGCGCGATCAACGCAGCGCACGTGCGGAAAACTTTTTCTGAAAAATTTTTTGCGGACGAGCAAAATTCATGTTGCACAAATTTTTGAAATTCGTACAACTATGAGAAGTGAGTTGCCCTAACAAGACACATCAGACTTGTCGAGACGAAAAAATAAAGATTGTTTCGCGAGCCTGTTGTCGATAAGGAAGTCGGTTTCTTGTCAAGGGTGAGCGTCACTCATGCACGTGATGGTGGTTGGGAGTTCAATCACCCGCGGGCAATCGAGAGCGACCTCGCCAAGACTTTTTTCGGAGGATGTAGTCGTGGCCAAGAAGAAAGCTGCCAAAAAGGCCGCCAAGAAGAAGTCGGCAAAGAAGAAGGGCGCGAAGAAGAAGGCTGCCAAGAAGAAGAAGTAGTAGTCTCTTCGCACTTTGGCGTCGGGACGAGTCGCAAGACTTATTTTTCCTGACGCAGTCGACACTTATGGCGTGTCGCGGACAGTGGACCTTTGTCGGTCAGACTTCGGTTTTGAAATCGAATTGGCCGGCAACTACGGAGGTGCTTCTGTCCTAGCGCGACGCCATTTGACAGCAACAACGAGAAAGAGCCGTCCGGTGCCGATGCACTGGACGGCTCTAGGTTTTTATGGACAAGTGGGAAGTGCGAATACGGAAGTGGGGGCTTAAATGGAAGTTGCTAAACCGCAAGCGGATGATTTACGCGAGGCGGAATGGAGAAGGCACTTTTCTTTGCTTCCGTTCCTACAACACTGTGAGACTGGGCAGCGCCGGTTTTTCCTGGCGACTTTCAGATAGGTTTTTCACGAGTCGGTAGCAGATCTCTTCCAAAAACGGCGCGCCGGCCTCGGCCGTGAAGTTGCCGGCGATCTTTCCGGCGTCGCCGTTGACGCGAATCTGCATGTTGATGGGCACTTCGCCCAAGAAAGGTACATCCAACTCGGCCGCCCGACGCTTGGCGCCGCCGTGGCCGAAGATGTCGTAGCGTTTGCCGTTATCGGGACAGAGGAAGTAACTCATGTTCTCGACCATGCCGAGCACGGGAATGTTCACCTGGCGGAACATAGCGATAGCCTTCACGGCATCGAGCAGGGCGACGTCCTGTGGCGTACAGACCACGACTGCACCAGTCAGCGGAAGCAACTGCGAGAGCGTGAGCGCGATGTCGCCGGTGCCGGGGGGCATGTCGATGATCAGATAATCCAGCTCTCCCCAAGCGGTATCGCGGAGGAATTGTGTGATCGCTCCGTGCAGCATGGGCCCGCGCCATACGACCGCCTGGCCCGGCGGCACGAAGAAACCCATCGACATGACTTGCATGCCGTCAAACTCGATCGCCCGCACTTTCTTATCGACGACTTCCGGCTTTCCTTGCAGACCAAGCAAGTGCGGAATGCTGGGGCCATAGACGTCGGCATCCATCAGCCCCACTTTGCAACCGGCCCGTTTGAGTCCGTAAGCCATGCTGGCGGCGATCGTGCTCTTGCCGACGCCTCCCTTGCCTGATCCGACGGCAATCACGCTTTTGGCATTCAAACCGATCTGGCCCAGTGGAACCGGCGCCCGCTTGTACTCTGCCAGGCGGACTTCGATCTCGCGCAGTTCTGGAAATTTTTTCTTGAGCAGTTCGGTGCAGGCCGTCCTGGTCTCCTGCCACAAAGGGGCTGAATGCGTCGTCAGCGCCAAGGTAAGTGAAACTTTATCCCCTTCCACGCGCACGTCGCTGATCTGGCCCTGCTGCACTGCTTTGCGGCCGGTCTCAGGATCTTGAAAGTCGGCCAGGGCCGTCAGAATGTCTTGTTCGTTGTACTGGCCTGCGGCCATGAAGTCTCTCCCATCCCAATGGTTGCTGTTGTTCGTCAGGCCTACGTTACTCGCTCCAAGGGAGGCGCGCCAAGGTCCGCTCCGGCGGGGAACCATCGCTTTCTAACGAGCGTGCCAGATGCCGCACGGCCATGTCCGCCAACGGACGCACTTGCCGCGGCGAGACGACGCAATGGACCGCGCCCAACTCGCGAACGAGAGCTTCGTAGTTTCGCCAGGCACGTGGGGCCGTCACGGCAAAGGCCATCTGCGGCCACCAGCGCGACAATTCCATCATCAACTTCAGGGCCTCGTCGCAACAGGCGGCGTTCAACTCGACCGTGACGAAAGCGCCGGGCGAATTTTGAATCGCCTCACGACAATCGGCCACAGTGCGTGTATCGACCAGGCGGATTTGATCCCCGTCCGGAATCGCGGCTAATGCCCGGCGACAGGCGACGAGCCAGTCACCGCGCGGTTCACAGAAGATCCATGTGGGGAGACTCAAGGGCCTTCTCCTTCGGCTTCGTCTTCCTCGATCAGGCCAAGCTGCACCAGGCGGCGATACAAGCGGGGCCGGGTCATGCCGAGGAGCTTTGCGGCCTTGGTTTTGTTCCGTTTTGCGTGGGTGAAGGCCCGTTCGATCAACTCCCGTTCGATTTGCCCCATGAATTCTTCGAGCACGATGGTCGTCTCGGTGCGCCGCGGATATCGAGCCGCATCCGCCGCCAGGTGGATCCGCTTGGGCAGATCGGCCGGCGTGACGCGAACACCCTCGGCCTGCTTGTGGGCCTGCTCGACCATCTGGGCCAATTCCGCGACCTGGCCGGGCCAATGATAGGCGGCGAGCAAATCCAACGCCTCGTCGGTGAAGCCGCCGAGTTGTTTCTCGCCCCGCGCGTTGATCTCTTCCAAGAACATCTGAGCCAGCAGCGGCAAATCGGCTAGACGCTCGGTGAGCGACGGCAATTGAATCACTAGCGCACTCAACTGACAGGCGAGCTCTTTGCGAAACGATCCTTTTGCCTCCAGATTCGCCAAAGGCTCGCGGGCCGTGGCGACGATCCGAAACGGCAACTCCGCCTGCGACAAAAAACCGACCAGCTCCGCCTGCGACTCTGCGGGCAATGACTCGACGTCGGCCAAGAAGAGCGTTCCCAGCTTCGCGCCGTTGGCATGAGCCCGAGCGAGTGAGCGAATACTGGCCTGCACGACCTCTGCTCCCAACAAGGGACAGGCCAGCGGCACGAACGAGCCCACGGGGGACCGACCGTAATGAATCGCCCGTGCCGCGTGTTCTCTACCGCTTCCCGGCTCTCCGACGATCAGGATGCAGGCCGAACCTGCGGCGGCCAGTTGCACCTGCGCCCTTACCCGCCGCATGGCCGGACTATCTCCCAGCAATCGCCCGACGGCGTAGCGATCTTTCAGCTCGCGCCGCAAGTGTTGCAGCCGGGCGTGTAACTCGGCGGGAGGGGGTTCATCGCCTTCTGTTCCAACAGCGGATGGAGCGTCGTCGTCCGTCTGACCTGCGACACAAACCATGACTCCGACGACTTCGTCTCCTTCACCGGAGAGCGGAATGAATTCGGCCATGCGCTGCGACCGTGGAGTGACTTCTACGGACTCCGCACCGGGCAGCGTCAACCGAGCAGTCGCCCTTTGTCCTGCATAGACCTCGGGCGGCGGCGCGAGTGCTCCGGCCAATGCTTCAATACCTTGCAACTCGACGCTTGACGAATAACGGCATTCCTGCTCGAGCAGATCTCCAACTGAACAACCCAGCCATGCCGCGCAAGCCCGGTTGGCAAACACGATCCGCCGCCCGTCGTCGAGCACATAGATCGGCTGACTACTTGATTCAAGCAGTCGGGCCAGATCGGTAATGCTGGTGCGAGAAGGAGGCATCCTTCGATCATACACTGCGGCACGACGATTGTCGAAAGTATGGCACTGCCTGAAAGTCGCCGAAATAAACTCGACTATTGCGGTGGATTCTTTCGGCGACTTCCAATCAGTGGTCGCTCAATCTTAGCTCTTCACATGCCAGGCCGAACGCCGCACGGAAGGCACCACTGCGTCAGTTCGTCGAATACGTTAGATGTTAGTGGTTCGCGATAGGCGACGAACTGATGCAGTGCCACACGAGTACAGCAACGCAATACTGAATACTATCGCGTTACATCCGCAACTTTCGCCGCTGGTTCTTGCGGTGTGAATGCCGATTGGCTGGCGACGTTTGAGCCGGTCACTAGCGGGCCGGGGAGCAGGCCGACAAGCACGATGAGGGCGGCACATAAGAGCATGGCGAAGGCGGCGCCACGGCCACCTTCGGCAGGAAGTTTTGTCTCGGAAGGACGGAAGTACATCACCGAGACAATCCGCAGATAATAGGCAGCCGCAATGGCCGCATTCAACACGCCGACGATTGCCAGCGCCAGAAACCAAAGCTGCTCGGGCGTGAAGGCTGTTCCCGGTTTGCCGTTGAGCACGACGCCAATCGCGCTGGAGAAGAGAGTGAACTTGCCCCAGAAGCCGGCCAATGGCGGAATGCCCGCCAGACTGAACATAAACAAAGCGATGGCAATT
>JADMIO011113583.1_pt1 | contig 21096 bp, 14 predicted proteins | sample 8958161 | NCBI WGS metagenome assembly JADMIO01 (sample SAMN16585339, study PRJNA669376) | soil metagenome | isolation source: Crop rotation soil | place: USA: Cullars Rotation, Alabama | collected 2011 | reverse complement strand
CTGCCACTACAGTTCTACACCTGGCTCTTTGACGGCGTTCGCTTTGCTGAGTGTGAAGACGGTTCCGCCGCCGTGGCGCTTGCTCCATGAGACTTCGGCTTCGATGAGGCTGGCGCGGGCGCGAATGTTGGTCAGCCCCCGCCCGTGTTGGGGTCGCTTCTCCAGGGGGTTGAAGTCGCGCCCGTCGTCTTCGAGGCGTAGGAGAAAAGCGCCGTCGTCCGTCAAAGATAGGCTGAGCCGGACGAAGGTTGCTGCGGCGTGGCGGCAGACATTGCTGACGGCCTCCTGTAGGATGCGATAAACCTGCATACGCACGCCGACTGCTAGCTCTATGCGCTCCTCCAAATCTTCAGCGCAGGTGAACTCGTACTCGAACTTGCAGTCGGGCGGCGAGTGCGTGACCGCGTTACTGATCGCCCATTCGAGCGCCGCCGCGAAACCTACGTTCTCCAAGACGGACGGGCTCAAATCTTCACAGATGCGACGCACTTCCGTTGAGATAGATTCGATCTCGGCGCGAAACGTGGCCGGATCAAGTCGCCTGCCGTGGTCCCCTTCGGTCCCATTTGTCGAGAGTTGATCCGTGAGCAGCAGGAGATGGCGCAGGTCTGCTAGGGTCTGGTCGTGCAGGTCGCGCGCGATGCGGCGGCGCTCGACCTCCGTCTGGTTGGCGACTTGCAGGCGCGCCGTCGCCAGTTGACGATTAGCTTCCATCAGCTCCGTGCTCGTGCGCGCCATCCGGCGATTCTGGAAATAGCCCCACCAGAGGGCTGCCAGCGCGAGCGCGAGCAGCACGGAGAGCGCGACGATTGTTCTGGGGAACGGCGCACCCGCCACGCTGAACTCAAACTCAAGCGGATTTGAAGCGATCAAGTCTACGTTGTAGGCGCGTGCCACGACGCGATAGCGACCGGGGCGCAGGCTCGCAAGCGTCAACTGCGCGTCGTGCGAGAACTTCTTCTTGACGATCTGCCCGGCGCTGTCAAAAAGTAGGAACGCATATTGGAACTGCTCAGGGAAGGTGCGGCTGCTGGCGGCTGCGACATCGAGCACGAGGCTGTTCTGCGGGTATTCGAGACTGAGCCCGGCGCGCAGCTCTTCCGCTTGGTGTATGCGACGGCTGATGATGCGCGTCGGCGCGAGGTTGGGCGCACTACGTCCGGGCGTGTAACGCGCCAGCCCGCGATTCGTGCCGATCAGCAAAGTCTCGTCGCCCGGCTGAGCCGAATCATTGATCGGCAGCACCGCGAAAGCATTCTGCGACGGCAACCCCTGCTCGGCATCAAAGCGCGAGATGATGGGGCCGAATTGCTCGTCCAAGAGGATTCTGAGCAGTCCGCCGCCGGAAGTCGCGCACCATGCCTGCCGCGACTGGCCTGTGCGCGCGCCCGTCGAGACGACGCTGCGCGCGTCCAGGTTCGGCGCGATCAGCATCAAATCATTGGGGCGGTAAAGGTAGAGCCCGTTGCCTGTGGCGAACCAGAACCAGCCGTCCCCGCTCGAATCCATGCCCCAGACGACGCTGCGCCCCAGTTTCTCGAGCGCAGGGTCTTTAGACACCTGCTTGCCGTCGAAGATAAAGACGCCTGCGCCCGCCGTGCCGATCCACAGTTTCCCACCCTCTGCGTCCGCGTAGAGGCTGACGACATCGCGCACGTGCGCGTCCGTAGCGTCTACAGTGGGCCAGACGAGCGTGCGGCGTGTGCCGTCAACGCGCTCAAGGCCACGCCCGTAGGTGGCGATATAGGTCGCGCCCTGGAAACGAGCGATGGCGCGCACGCTATCGCTTGCGCCCGCCTCCGTGTCTTCCGCCCCAATACGCGTGAACCGTGTGCCCTCGTTTATCTCGCGCGCCTGGCTCGCGCTGCTGTAAAGACCATTGGCCGTGCCCGTGAGCACGCGCCCGTCTCTCTCTTCGACAATTGCATAGACGGCGTTGTTGGAGATGGACGTGACGGGAAGCCAGCGGGAGCTGGCCGCATCATTCAAGAGCAGCCCGCGATTCGTGCCGCACATCAGCCGCCCGTCCGATGCGCGGTAGAGTGTGCGTACGAAGTTGCTCGTCGGGTCTGCGGAGACATCTTCGACGCGCAAAGCGTGCGGGTCGTAACGGCAGACGCCTTTGTCCGTGCCGAACCAGACGACATCTTCACGGTCAACGAAGATCGAGTAGACGCGGTCGGAGCGCAGGCCGCCCGCCGTGCCTTCAAAGGTGAAGTGCTCGCGCAGTGTGCGTGTGTGGTCGAAGTGGAAGACGCCGCGCCCGTCCGTGCCGACCCAGAGTCCGCCCTGCGCGTCAGCGCGCAGCGCCACGACCGTCCCCGTGCCGGAACCTACTTTCAAGGGGTGCAGCAGATCGTCCGATTGATAGAGCCCGCTATCCTCATTCTTCGCCTTTGCGCCGAACCACAGGCGGCCAGCCCCGTCCAATTCGAGCGCATAGATGAAGAAGGCGCGCGGGCGGCTCTGCACCTCTTTGAACGCATCAAGCTGTGCGCGCTCGAAAGCCATGAGCCCGCGACTGAGCGTGCCTGCCATGAGCGTTTGATTGACGAAGGCTAGGCTTGTCAGGCGCAAGGGACCGGGACGATCCGAGTCGGCGCTCGTGAGAGGCTGTGCGGGTGTTGTGCGCGTGATGAGCGAGCCGTCCGTTTGCACGCGGCAATCGAAGATCAAGCCCTGCTCGGAGGCCAGCACCGCGCGCCCGCGCTCAGGCGTGAGGATGGCGGTCACGGCACGGCCTTCCGTTTCTTTGACGGGGCGGAACTCTGCGCCGCCCACGAGCCGCGTCGCGCCGTCTTCAGTCCCGATCCAGAGCACGCCCTCGGCGTCGAACTTCAAGGCCAGCACGCGTTCCCGCGTAAAGTCCCCGCCGACGATGGCCTGCGTGCGCCGCCCGTCATACTTCGCCAGGCCGCCGTCAGTGCCGAACCACATCGCGCCGTCGCTGTCCTGCGCTATCGCTCGCACACGATCAGACGGCAAGCCATGAAAGAGCGTCACCGCGCCCCACTGGTTCAAGCCCGTCGTCTGTGGCGTAGAAGAGCTACGTTGCGCTGATGAGCTATTGACTTCTCTCTGCGCGGAAACAGTGGGCAGTAGCCAGTAGCCAGTAGTCAGTAGACAGTAGAAAAAAAAGAGCGCCACGCTCTTTTGTCTACGATAATTAAGAGGCTCAGCACGAAAACGCATCAACTGATTTTCTTTTCTACTGGCTACCGTCTACTGACTACTGGCCACTTGATTTACTGCCTTTTCCCTCTTCGAGGTAGCGCTTGCGGTCGCGCTCGATCCATGTCTCAAGCTCGCCAGCAGCCTTTTCAAGCTCGTCGCTGTTGAGCAGCCCGCGCCTGAGCGCCTCGAAGAAGGCTCGTGTGCGAATGTTATAGGCGAGCTTTTCGTAAGCCTCGTGGGGAGTGCCTTCGGGCGTGAAGGCGAAGAGCTTTTCGTAGAGCGTGGCGAGACGGCTCTCGACGCCGCGCAAGGAAAGGCTGCACTTACGCGCGATGGCCCAGTTCGATAGTCCGAGCGCGAGGTAGTAGAGCGCTTCCGCCTCGAACTCTGTCAGGAGCGGGCGCTTGAAAGAGTCTTTGAAGGCCGGGTCAATCATGTCCGCGCCGTCTTCGAGGACGGCGGCGACGAAGCGCAGGAATCGCGACTCAGGATTATTCTTGTGTATGAAGCCGTAGGCGGGCGGCGGCTCAACCGACTTGACGATCTTGCGTATCTCGTTGATGTAAATCTCGTGCGGAAACTGCGTCCAGAAGATGATCCGCGCCGAAGGGTACTCGCGCCAGATGGCACGCGCCGCCTTCACTCCCGAAAGGTGCGGCATCTGTATGTCCATGACACACAGGTCGGGGCGATGCGAGAGCGCGAGTTGCACGCTCTGTTCGCCGTCTGCGGCCTCTATGACGGGCGCGTGAGCAGCGAACTCTCGCTCCAGAATCTCGCGCAGGTAGTGGCGCTGCGCCACGTTGTCTTCAGCAATCAATATAGACATAAAAGACCCCGGTTGAAGAGCAAACAGTAGATATCAGTGCAAATCCTATCATTAACCTCTACCATCTGGCATCTACTGTTTCGCGGTCAATGTGGATAACCACAGCCGATTCGAGGCTTAACGTCAGGACGGCTTGTAGAAATTAACCACACAGACACCGCAGACACAGAGAAAACATTAAGAAAGGGATGGCACTCTGCTCTTTTCCATTTCTTCTGCTTCTCTGTGTCTACGGTGTCTCTGGGGTTAATTTTCAAATTAAGTGATTGCGTATATTCCGACTATCCTTCAAGATAAAGCTATATGATGACTGCGGACGTGGTGATCATCGGCGGCGGCATTGTCGGCTCAAGCGTGGCCTATCATCTGGCCGAAAGAGGCTGCGCGAACGTCTGTGTGGTCGAGCGCGAAGCAGAGCAGGGAATGGGCTCGACGGGCAAGGCGACGGGCGGGGCGCGCACGCAGTTTGCCACGACGATCAACATTCAGATGTCGCTCTACTCGATTGAGTTCTTCGCGCATTGCGAAGAGGTGACGGGGCATCCCTCCGGCTACATGCCGCGCGGCTACCTGTTCGTCGCGACAAGCGAAGGGCAGCTCGATTATCTGAGAGCCAACCGCGAGCGCCAGGAAGCGTTGGGCCTGAAAGGCATCGAGCTGCTGACGGCTCAGGACATCGCGGGTCTTATCCCGCAACTGCGTGTCGCAGATGTGGTCGGCGGCTCCCTGTGCCTGACGAGCGGTTTTGTTGACCCGCCCGCCATCATGCGCGCCTTCATGTCCGTGGCGAGCGAGAGGGGCGCTCGTCTACTGCTCGGCGCTGAGGTGACGGGAATTGAGGTGGACGGCGCGGGAGTGTCGGGGGTCGTGACGACGCGAGGAAGGATTGCGACACGCGCAGTCGTCAATGCGAGCGGTGCCTGGGCGGCGGAAGTCGCGCGCCTCGCAGGGGTCGAGATTCCGGTTGTGCCGCTGCGCCGCCAACTGGTCAGCACAGCCTCTTTCGATGGCTTTACCGCTCAGATGCCGATGGTCATAGACATGTCGAACGGGTTTCACTTTCGCCCGGACTTCAAGGCAGGTCCAACGCCGGGAGTCCTGATGGCCTGGCCCGATCCAGAAGAGACGCCCGGCTTCAAAGTGGATTTCGAGCCCTCGTTCGTTGACAAGGTGCTCGGCCACGCAGCTCATCGCGTACCCTGTCTTCGCGACGTAGTGGTCGAGCCCAGTCGCTGCCGCGCCGGGCTCTACGAGATGACGCCCGATCACCATGCGATCCTCGGCGAAGTGCCGGGTGTGCGCGGCCTCTATCTCGCCAACGGCTTCAGCGGGCATGGCGTGATGCACTCGCCCGCCACAGGGCGCATCATTGCGGAGATGATCCTCGATGGCGAAGCGCGCCTGTTCGATGTCGCGCCGCTCGGGTTGGAGAGATTCGCCGAAGGACGTTTGTTGGAGGAGACGGCGGTTCTTTAGAGTAGAGTTTTAGTGAAAGGGCGATTAAACGCAAAGGACGCAAGGGTTTTCGCCTGAGGGCGCAAAGAGTTAACTCTTTGCGCCCTTTGCGCCCTTTGCGTTTAATCGCCCCTTTGTAAACACAAATCCGAAAATTTAGAAAGTCTGCCCACGCGCGGCTACCTTTTCAGTGGGAACAATCATCCAACAGACATCGTTCGTCAAATAGGTCTCAAAAGTCTTTAGCGAGACGGTCAAAATTTCTCAGCATTTGTCAGGGGCATCTATGGGTGAGGGGCAACAAACCTTTTACGAGTTCGGCCCTTTTTGCGTTGATACGCAGCGCTGCCTGCTGTTGCGCGACGGCGTCGTGATGCCTCTTTCGCCGAAGGCTTTCGAGACCTTGCTGGTGCTGGTCGAGAACAACGGGCAGGTCATGAAAAAGGAAGAGCTGATCTCGCGCATCTGGCCGAACAGCTTCGTTGAAGAAGGAAACCTGACACAGAACATCTTTGTGCTGAGGAAGGCGCTGGGCGAAGGGCCGAACGATCATCGTTATATCGTCACCATTCCTGGACAGGGCTACCGCTTCGTTGCGCCCGTGAAAGCTTTGCCGCAAACGGAAGAAGCAGAGGCGTCCGTGTCGCCCACGCCTCAAAAGGAATCCCACGGAAGCGTTGACGTGGTCGCCTCTCTGGCCGTGCTTCCTTTCAAGACTCTGGGCGAGAACGGCTACTACCTGGGGCCTGGGCTGGCCGATGCGCTGATCACCAGGCTGAGCAGCATCTCGAAGGTGGCCGTCAGGCCGACGACAGCCGTCCTGCGCTACACAGACCCGGAGCAAAACGTGGTCACGGTCGGGCAAGAGCTTGGCGTAGACACTGTGCTCGACGGTCATCTACAGAGACTGGACGAGCGGATTCGCGTGACCGTGCAGCTCATACGCGTCCACGACGGCAAGACCCTCTGGGCTGAAAAGTTCGACGAGAATTTCACGGACGTGTTCGCCGTGCAGGATTCCATCTCCGAGCAGGTGACGCGCGCCCTGATGCTGAAGCTGACCGCCGAAGAACAGGAACTCCTGACGAAGCGTTATACGGAGAACACGAAGGCGTTTCGCGCCTACATCAAGGGACGCTACTTCTGGAACAAGCGAAGCGCCGAAGGGTTGATGAAGAATATAGAGTACGCGCAGCAGGCGATCAGTATTGATCCGACATACGCGCTGGCCTACGTCGGGCTCGCAGACTCTTACAACCTGCTCGCAGGTCACGGCGGGCTCGCGCCGAAGGAGACATTCCCCAAGGCCAAGGCGGCGGCGCAGAAAGCGCTCGACATTGATCCCGCGCTGGCGCAAGCCTACACCTCGCTCGGCTTTGTCAGCTATCGCTTCGATTGGGACTGGCCGCGCGCCGAAGAGCAATTCAAGCGGGCTATCGAACTGAACCCCAATTACGCTACGGCGCATCACTGGTACGGCGAGTCTCTGGTCGTCACGGGGCGCTTCGACGACTCCATCCATTCGCTCGAAAGGGCACTGGAGCTTGACCCTTTATCGCTGCCCATCAACACAGACCTCGCCCAGTCGCTCTTCTTCGCGCGCCGCTTTGAAGAGAGCGAGGAGCAGCTTCGTAAGACCCTTGAGATGGATCAAAACTTCGTTCGCGCGTGCATCATCTATGGCGGGGTTTACGAACAGATGGGGATGTACGAGCAGGCGATCAGTATCCTGCAAAAGGCGGTTGAGCTTTCCGACGCCAACCCGCTGGCTCTCTCAGGACTGGGGTACGTTTACGCCGCCGCAGGAAACAGGGACGAGGCGCGCAGCATACTCAATAATCTGAAGCAACTGGCGCGGCAGCGTTACGTTTCGCACTACAACATAGCCATCGTGCATGCCGGTCTCGGAGAGAAAGAGGCGGCGCTCGACTGGCTTGTCAAAGCTTATCACCACAGAGACGTGTGGCTCGTCTGGCTTAAGGTCAACCCCAGGTTCGACAGCCTCCGCGCAGAGTCGCGCTTTACAGACCTCATGCGGCGCGTCGGCCTGACGCCATAAAGAGCGTGAATCGTGAATCGTAAATCGTAAATCGTCGAACCGCTTTTCTTTTACCATTTACGATTTACGATTCACGATTTACGCCACTCTTTGAGAAGTCTTGAGAAATTCTGACTATCGCGTTGAGGATTTAAGCCATCCTCTCGTCATATTATTTATTCATGTTAAGCGGTCAGCAACAAAAAGCGCCGGAGGCGCGGCATATTAGTCCTGTTTCCACGACTTCTCGTCGTGGACTACTGGTATGTCGCCCCTCCGGGGCTCTTTGAGGTAACGGGAGCAGCATGCAGATAACTGAGAAGCATATAGCGGGCGATCACGAGCAGGTCGTGGCATGTTTTGATCCGGCGAGTGGCTACCGGGGTCTGATCGCCATTCATAGCACTGCGCTTGGGCCTGCGGTCGGAGGGGCGCGCTTCTGGAACTATGCGAGCGAAGAGGAAGCGATCACAGACGCGCTCAGGCTCGCGCGCGGGATGACCTACAAGAACGCATTCGCCGGTATCCCTTTCGGCGGCGGCAAGTCAATCATCATCGGTGATAACAACGCACCGGAACGCGAAGCGATCTTTCGCGCGCACGGGCGCTTCGTAGAATCGCTCGGCGGGCGCTACATCACGGCGGAGGATGTCGGAACGAGTACGTCCGACATGGAATACGTGCGACAGGAGACCAGCCACGTCGCCGGTCTCGCAGAGCGTTCGGGCGACCCGTCGCCTGTCACGGCGCATGGTGTCTTCAGGGCTATTGAGGCGTCCGCGAAATTCCGTTGGGGCTCAACGGAGCTTGCAGGTCGAACGGTTGCGCTTCAGGGTTGCGGGCACGTCGGCTATTACCTGGCGAAAGAGCTGGCGAGCGCAGGCGCGCGTCTCGTCGTCACGGATACAAGCACGGAGCGGCTGAGACGCGTTCACGATGAGTTCGACGCTCACACAGTTCCGCCCGGCGAGATTTACGGGGTCGAGGCGGACATCTTCGCTCCCTGCGCTTTGGGCGGCATCATCAACGATCAGACGATCCCGCAGCTGAGGGTCTCGATTGTGGCCGGAGCGGCGAACAACCAGCTTCTGGAAGCGCGGCACGGAGCAATGCTCGCAGAGCGCGACATCCTCTACGCGCCGGACTACGTCGCCAACGCAGGCGGCATCATCAACGGCTGCATAGAGCTTCTAGGATGGGATCGCTCTTTCACACTGAACCGTGTGCGCGAGATTTACGACCATCTGCTCATGGTCTTCGAGACGGCGAGGGCGGAAAAGATTCCAACCCAGGAGGCCGCAGACCGCCTGGCCGAGCAACGTTTGCGTGAGGCCGGTAATAAAACGAGGGAATAAACACAAAGACACCGCAGACACAGAGAAAACAGAATCACAAAATATATGACTGGCAAATTACGAAGCTTCCACATCGTTTATCTCTTAACTGGTTCTCTGTGTCTCTGTGTCTCTGTGTTTAATTTTCGATTTACGTCCGCCCAAACACAGCAAGCGACAGATGCGAGGCAGTACGCTCAGCTTGCTGTGAAAGCTTACAAAGAGAAGGACTATGCGGCCTTTCTGGAAAACATGAAGCGGGCGGTTGATCTGCGTCCTACGCACCAGACCTACATGTACAACCTGGCTGTCGCCTATGCGCTGGCCGGAGACAGACAGAAAGCGCTCGAATGGCTCAGGCGCGGGGCAGAGATGGGGCTCGTTTATCCCGCCGATCAGGATACGGATTTCAGCTCCATTAAAGAGACGCCGGAGTTCAAGGCGATTCTTAAGAAGATCGAAAGCAACAGGCTTCCGGTCGTCAAAAGCTCGACGGCCTTCACCGTCCACGAAAAAGGGCTCGTCCCCGAATCGGTCGCCTACGACTCGCCTACTGAGACCTTCTACCTGAGCAGCGTCTACAAGCGGAAAATCCTGAGCATTGATAAGAAGGGCTCGGTCAGGGAGTTCGCCACAGAGCGCGACGGGTTGTGGAGCGTGATGGGCATGAAGGTGGACGTCGCGCGCCGCGCCTTGTGGGTGTGTACGGCGGCTCATCCTCAAATGGCAAACTACAGGGAAGAGGATCGGGGGCGTTCCGGCATCTTCAAGTATGATCTCAGATCAGGCAAGCTCATCAAAAAATATCTGCTGCCCAATCAACCCGAGCCACATTGGCTCGGCGATCTGGTCTTGACTGCTAGAGGGGATGTTTATGCGACCGATAGTATCTCCCCGGCCATTTACAGGATTACGCGCGCGAAGGATGAGCTTGAGCTGTTCATAGAAGGCAGCGGGTTCGTCTCTCCGCAGGGACTTGATTTGACGCCGGACGAAAAGCATCTTCTGATGGCCGACTATTCGAAGGGCATCTTCCTTATCAATCTCGAAACGAAAAAAGAGATCAACCTCGCGCCCGCGCCCGGCTCGACGCTGCTCGGCATAGATGGGCTCTATCGTTACGGCGACAGCCTGATCGCAGTTCAGAACGGCGTCAATCCTCAACGCGTCGTACGCCTCTTTTTGAACAAGGCGTTCGATCAGGTCTTGAGGGTCGAGATCGTAGAGGCGAACCATCCGTCCTTTGACGAGCCAACCTTGGGCGTCCTGGTCAAGGATTCGTTCTACTACATCGCCAACAGTCAATGGGGAGCGATTGACGAGAAGGGACAACTTGCGCCTGTCGAGAAGCTTCGCGAGCCCGTGATCCTGAAAATGAAGCTGTGACGAAATGCCTGATAATTATTGAGATCAATTGAGAAATCCCAGCCCACAAAAGCGCATCGAATGAATGATATTTTCAGATCAAATATTTGAGCCGGGAGTTAAATGATGAAGAAAACTCTTTCCCTCCTGCTGGCCTTGTTCGTCTTGGCGGCAGGCAGTTTTGCCCAGAAAACATCATCAGACGCGCACGCTGTAGACCTGCGCTCTCTGGTCGAGACAGAGCGTGCCTTCTCAAGAACGGCTGCCGACAAAGGGATACGCGATTCGTTTCTAGCGTATCTGGCCGACGACGGCGTGCTCTTTCGCCCGAAACCCGTCAACGGCAAGCAGTATCTCAGTGGACGCCCGGCGCGGCCCGGCCTGCTCTCCTGGGAGCCGACCTTCGCCTACGTGGCGCGCGCAGGCGATATGGGCTATGACACAGGCCCCTGGGAGTTCAGAGAAAAAGGGCCGGAGGATAAGCCCGCGGGCTACGGCTACTTCGTGACGGTCTGGAAAAAGCAACAGGACGGGACTTGGAAATTCGTCGTTGATATAGGGACGAGCAACCCGCAGCCCACACAGGCGCAGGCATCCTGGCAGCCCCCTGCAAATGATGAGAAGAAAGAGAAGATTAAGAAGGTCAAAGTCGAGAAGGAAAAAGCATCCCTTCTAGACCTGGACAGTGAATTCTCTAAAGCTTCTGTGGCGCAGGGTATCGCGAACGCGTATCTCTCTTACATGGCCGACGACATTCGTCTGTATCGCGAGGGCGCATTCCCCGCTGTCGGCCGCGAGGCTGCGCGCAACGCCCTCTCTGCCAGGCAGGGCGTGATGAACTGGCAGCCGTCGAAAGCAGACGTCTCAAAGTCCGGCGATCTGGGATACACCTACGGCGTCTACGATTTCAAAGGCGACGGCGCTGACGGTAAAGCAGCCGAGCACGGCAACTACTTGAGGATTTGGAGGAAGCAGGAGAACGGCAAGTGGAAAGTCGCGCTCGATCTGCTGAATCCGATTGAGCAATAGGGAAGGCGCGTCTTATGGCAGTATTCGTTTGGACGTATGGAAGAAAAGAAGAAGTAAGCCACAGATGAACGCGGATGGACACGGATTATTAAAGTCTTTCTGATCCGTGTTCGTCGGCGTTCATCTGTGGCTCTTCCAGACGTTCATTCGCACCCCGCTTGAAGCGGTCGCTTTCAGCGACTTCAACGATTTCGCGAACAACTTATTAAAGGAGCTTTGATGAGAGTCCATACTCGCGGGATAACCCCTATCGCCTGTTTAATCCTGTTCGTCATTTCGCTTCCCGCACTGGCGCAGACTCGGCCTCCCGCGATGCAGGATGCGGACACTCTCTTTCAAGCGCAGAAGTGGGCAGAGGCTGCGCAGGCTTACGAGGCGATCACGAAGGCTGAGCCTACGAACGGGCGTGCGTGGAATCGTCTCGGCATGTCGCTGCGCCTCCTGGGCAAGGACGAGCAGGCGATTGAAGCTTTCCAGCATGCGGTCGCGATTGGCAACAACCCGGTCGTGATGTACAACCTCGCGAGCCTTTACGCCAAACGCAAAGACAAGGAGCGAGCCTTCGAGTGGCTTAAAAAGTCGCTCGGCGCGGGCTTCGCGCAGGTCAAGCAGTTGGAGACGGATGCTGATTTAGCCTCTCTCAGGGACGACCCGCGTTTCAAAGAGGCCGTCACGGAAGCGAACCGGAATTTGAAGCCGTGCGCCGCGTCGCCTGAGCACAGGCAGTTCGATTTCTGGGTTGGCGAATGGGACGTGCAGAACCCGCAGGGGCAGCCAGCAGGGACAAGCAGCATCCAGTTGATTCTTGGCGATTGCACGATCTTTGAGAACTGGACGGGCGCGAGCGGCACGTACACGGGCAAGAGCTTTAACATCTACAACTCGTCGTTGAAGAAGTGGCAGCAGTTCTGGTCGGATGACAAGGGCGGCGTGCTGGAATTCGAGGGCGAGTATAAGGATGGCGAGCTGCGATACACTGGGGAATCGCTCGACGCGAAGGGGAACAAGATCATGCACCGCCTCACCTTCTTCAACCTCGCGCCGGATCGCGTCCGCCAGTTGTGGGAGCAATCAACGGACGGAGGTAAGACCTGGACGATAGCCTTCGACGGTCTCTATGTGAGAAAGAAATAGAAGGCAAAATGTTAGGAAATGGGGTTGAGCCCCGGCCAGCCCCTTCATCTGTGGCCGAATCGTGTGAGCTTTCTCTCACATGAGTTTAATAGTTTGCTTTAAGTGATACGAGATTTCGGAAAAGTTTACGAAACATCGTAAACTCGCCGGGGCTCTCGAAAGAATCTGCCAAGCTAAAACCTTCCCACCCTCCATCACGTGATAAGTTGATCGTTTGATGTGATCGTTTGGAAATGATTCCCAGAATTTTACAGCTCGAGTTCTTCAAGCGTCACCGCGAATACGGGGTGATCTTCCTACTGCTCATCATCGGCTCGTTCATCATCTGGGGCGTGCAGGACAACGTCCTCAGCTACGAGCGCATGGAAGAGTTTGCGACGTTTCTGGGCGAAAGAAACGTTCCGTACCCGCTGTTCGCAGCCTTTCTTTCAGCCTACACGCAGATGGTGTGCGGCATCCTTTTCCTCGCCGGAGCGGCGACCCGCCTGGCTTCCATCCCTTTCATCATCAATTTCATCGCGGCTCTCATCATCGCGCACCGCGGCGACACTTTCCGGGACATGTTCCCGGCCCTGATGATGCTCTGCGCAGGACTCTTCTTCCTCTTTCACGGCGCTGGCAAACTCTCCGTAGATGAAGCGCTTGAGAAGCGAGCGGCACACTGATGCCAGTACCGCCTGCTTAAGCCGGGCGTTACTGACCTGCACGCTGCTGCACGCTCTTGCATAATCCTTGCCTCTATGGGTTAAACTGTCTCCATCGGGTACGTTCAACTGCAATCACCGTTCATTCCGAATCAAAGGAGACCTTCCATGATGAAGCGCTTCATCTACAGACGCATGCTTCTGTGCGCGTTAGGCTCGATAGTGCTCGCGGCCAGCGTGGCGCTGGCGCAAGAGAAGAAGGAGATCACAGTCGAATGGATCTACAGCAAGGACGCTGCGAGCGTGACGACGACTCCCGCCGCCATGTGGCTCAGCGACGGGACGGCGCTTTTGTACGACCGGCGCAAGCCTGAGGCGGAGAGAACTTTTGAGCGTTTCAACCCGCAAACGGGGAAGCGCGAGCCGATCCTCGACATGCAGAAGGCGCTCATGAGTCTGGCGACACTTCTTAGTAAAGAAGAGATGCCGCCGATTCTGCCCTGGCCGACCGCTTTCGATAGCGCGGGACGCCGCGCGGTCTACGAGTTTGACGACATTTACCTGCTCGATCTGGCTACAGCGCAGTTCAAGCGCGTCACCAAGACGGACGCGGAGGAGAAGTCTGTCTCCTTCTCGCCGAACGGCGATGAGATAGCCTTCGTGCGTGACAATGATCTGTACGTCTACGACGTCAAGGACGGCGCAGAGCACCGGCTCACGACGGACGGCTCGGAGACGATGCTGAACGGAACGCTCTCGTGGGTCTACTGGGAAGAGATTTTTGGCCGCAACGATACGGGCTACTGGTGGTCTAAGGATTCAAAATCAATTGCCTACCTGCAAACGGATGACTCACCCGTCAGCGTCTCAATCTACACGGACTTTAAGCCCTGGCAGCCGCGCGTTATCCGCCAGCGCTATCCGAAGGCGGGCGAGGCAAACCCGCGCGTGCGCGTCGGCGTTGTCAATATAGACATGCCGAAGACGACCTGGGTGGACATCAGCCCTAACTCTTACGAGTACGTCGTCCGCGTCGGCTGGCTGCCGGACAACAACCGCTTGAGCGTCCAGACGATGAATCGAGCGCAGACAGTGATTGATCTCTACCTGGCGGATCGTACGACAGGCAAAGCGACGCCGCTCCTCAAAGAGACTGACGACGCCTGGCTCAATATCTTCGACCCCTACTTCCTTGAAGACGGCAAGCGTTTCATCATAGCGTCGGAGCGCAGCGGCTACGCCCATCTCTACCTCTATTCGATGGATGGCAAGCTCATCAATCAGATCACCAGGGGCAACTGGTCGCTGCGTCCGGCGGGCGCATTCGCCTCCTATGGCGATAGCGCCCTGCACGCCGTTGACGAGAAGGCTGGCTGGGCCTACTTCACCTCGCAGGAGAAGTCTTCTCTCGAACAGCAGCTCTACCGTATCAAGCTGGACGGGACAGGAATGCAGCGTCTCTCGCAGGAAGATGGCGTGCATAGCCCGGAATTCAGCCCGGACCTGAGCTACTACCTTGATCGTCATTCCAGTATCAACACGATGCCGTCGCTATCTCTGCACCAGAGCGACGGCAAGCTTGCGCTGATGCTGGCCGGGCCTCGTCCTGAGCTGCTCGCGCCCTTCGACGTACAGTATGCAGAGTTCACGACCATCCCAGCGGCGGACGGATTCAAACTGCCCGCACAGATACTCAAGCCCAAAGACTTCGATCCAAAGAAGAAGTATCCGGTCATCGTCAACGTCTACGGCGGCCCTTCCGCGCCGACCGTCGTCAACACCTGGAGCTCGATTGACAACTACTTCAACCAGATTCTGCTCCGTAAAGGATACCTGGCGATGACGTTCGACAATCGAGCCTCGTCGGGCATCAGTCATGCTCTGGAAAAGACGATCAACGGACAGATGTATGGCGATGTCGAGTTGAACGATCTGCAAGCGGCAATCAAGTGGCTGAAGTCTCAACCCTACGTGGACGGAGACCGCATAGGCATCTGGGGATGGAGCGGAGGCGGCATCTATACGCTGCTCGCCATGACCCGCACGCAGGAGTTCAAAGCGGGAATCGCCGTTGCCGCCGTCTCAGACCAGCGTTTCTATGATACCAAGTGGACGGAATCTATGATGAAGAGGCCGCAGGATAACCCTCAAGGCTACGAAAAGGTCTCGATGCTCAAGTCTGCGAAAGACCTGCATGGGCGGCTGCTTCTCGTTCACGGCACATACGACGACAACGTGCACATCCAGAACGCCTGGGCTTTCACGGACGAGCTAATCAAGGCGAACAAGATGTTCGACATGATGATCTATCCGATGCGCAAGCACGGGATCACAGATACGCCCGCACGGATTCACCTCTACAACAGAATGGTCGAGTTCTGGACGAAGAACCTGTAAAAAAGGCAAAGGTAAAAGGCAAAAGTTAGGCGGAAACCACATTTATTAAAAAGTGCTTTCGTCCTTACTTTTGCCTTTTTACTTTTACCTTTTGCCTTCGTTTAGTTGCGATTGCGATGCCAGCCGCGTGCTCGCCCTCTGGGGATGCCGGGTGTCCAGTTGCGACCGCGTCCGCGATTGCGATGACGGCGTGCCCAGATTGACCATGCCCTTGGATGGGTCGCCCGCCAGTTGATTCTTCCTCTGCGATGACGACGCGCCCAGGTTGACCATGCGCGCGGGTGATTGCGCCTCCAGTAGTTTGATCTGCGACGCCGCCGCTGATTCAGGAATATTACGCCCCGACGTTGACCGTAAGTGCTGCCTCCAACGAGCTGTGACCCATTTCGTTCCTCAGCCTGTACCTGCCGCGTGATCGCAAAGTCTCCCATCAAACAGACGCTCATCAGCAGCAGAACCGTGAGCCTTCTCAAACGAGCTTTCATGCCATGCTCCTCCTTTTATCCTCTCTTCTTCGTATGAAAATCGTGCCGCACCTGAGGAGAAAACAAGACACAGTTAGCGCAGATAGCCACATGTCCCGAGCAATCATGTCAAAAATTGGTACGGCCAGGGAGAGTCCAGCAATAATGACGCGATTCGCGTGCCGAAAAGCAAGGGTGAGGGCGGAGGGATGAGGGATAAAGAAAGACAGAAGCTTGTCTTTCTTTATCCCTCATCCCTCCGCCCTCACCCCTTAGTTGACCTTCAGGGCCAGGCTCTTGGTGATCCCGTTGGCTGTGGCACGTATGAGTGCTGAGTGCGAAGAGGCCACATCCACCGTCTGGATGGTGAAGGTCTTGGTTCTGCTCCCGGCGGGGATGTTGATGCTGCCGACGGTCGGGTGGGCTAAGGCGGCATTGCTGCTCGTGAGCGTCACGTTGATGCCGCCCGCAGGGGCTACGCATTCCAGCGTCACAGTGCCTGTCACATTGCCCGGCCCCGTCACAGGGTTCGGGTTGAGAGCCAGTGTGAGCACTCCGATGGGGCGCACCTTCAGCGAGACGCTGCGGCTCCCGCCGCCATAGCTCGCCGTCACTGCTCCCGTTTTCTCTACGCTCGGCGCCGTCGAAGTGATGACGAACGTCGCGGTGAGGGCTCCGGCTGGCACGGTCACGCTCGCTGGAACGTGTGCCGCCGTGTTGGCGTTGGTCAACTGAACAACTGCGCCGCCCGCAGGAGCTTTGCCATCGAGAGTGACTTTGCCCGTCGAAGTCGAACAGCCGCCGATGATCGTGGTCGGTGTGAGCGAAAGGCCGATGACCGCAGGAGGCTTCACGGTCAGTGTTGCGGAACGTGTCAGCCCGTCATACGTGGCGTTGATGTTCACGTTCGTGTTCGTGTTGACGGCACTCGTCGCCACCTTGAACGTCCTCGTGGCGACGCCGCCCGGCACAGTCAGCTTCGCGGGCACGGTCGCCGCCGCCGTGTTGCTGCTCGAAAGATTAACGATGATGCCGGAGGCGGGCGTTGGACCTGTCAGTGTCAGTGTCGCCTCCGCAGCTTTACTGCCCGGGATGGTCGCTGGCGTGATCGTCAAGCTGCTCAACTGCGGATAGACGGCTGTCGCGACCGAGGCGCTGTTGTTGATGAGACTCGGATCGCCCTGCGTCGCGCTGACCGTCGCGGTATTGGTGATCGTCCCGGAGTTTGTAAACCGAATGCGGATGATCGCCGTGGCGTTAGCGCCGCTCGCCATATTGCCGAGCGCGCAGGTCACAGTGGTTGTGCCGCTGCAAGTGCCCTGGCTCGCCGTCGCCGAAACCAGCGTCGTGCCTGCGGGCAACACGTCCGTCACTTTTACGCCGGTCGCGTTTGCCAACCCGTCGTTGTGTACGCTGATGTTGTAGGTCTGCGTGCTTCCCACCTTGAATGTGCCTGCAGGGCTGCTCATCGAAAGGGACATGTTGGCCTGCGTCGCAGTCGGGATGGTTGGACGCAGGACGAACAGACCCTGCTCGATGCCTCCGACGAGCACGATGCCGCTCTGAAAGAAAGGATAGTTGCTCCACGCACCATTGAAGGCCGCGTCGTCGTTGTTCGGATACACGTCGAAGTAGGCGACCTCGCTTAAAGTGGCCGAGGCAACACTGTTGGTGTCGAGGATGCGCAAGCCCGCACGGTAGTTTCCTTCATAAGCATAGCGCCCGCGAATGTACAGGTTGTGATCTATGGCCGGGGTTGAAGAGTCGTGATGGCCGATTAGTTGTGGGGCGTCGAGGTCTGAGACGTTCCAGATGAAGGTGCGCGACGGTGTTCCGTTGTGCAGCTCGTCCAACTCATCGTCGAGCAGAAAGTAGGCTTGATTCTCAGTCAACCATCCCTGGTGCGTGTAGCCTGTGCCTGCATAGCCCGTGCGCGACAGTTGAATGGGATTGCTCTTATTCGTCACATCAACGATGGTCAACGTGTCCTCGTTCGAGCTGAGACATATCTCGTGTCCACGATAAGCAGCGTCAGGCCCGCGATAGGTGACACATTCTGTCTCGTGCGTGTAGCCGTCCTGCGCGACGCAGCCCGCAAACGTCGGGTTGAGCGGATTATGCACGTCTATCATGTGTAGCCCGCCGGAGCATGTGTCGCGGCTGCCCGCCACGTAGATGAACCCTGTCGCCTCGTTGACGGCTATCGTGTGGCCGCGACCGAAGCCGCCGTAGTGCGTCGTCTCTGTAAACGTCACGGGCGGTGAAGCGACGTTGCGCAACTGCGTCAGGTCGAAGACCTGCATCCCGTGCCCTACGGCCTCGCTGATGATGAAAGCATAATTGGCATACACCTTGATGCCGCGCCAGATAGAGTTTTCGCTGTGCGCGGGCAGGTTGCCCAGATAAATAGGGTGCTCCGGGTCGCTGACATCAACGAAGGAAGTCCCACTTGAGCGTCCCAGCAGGGCATACTCTTTGCCGGTCAGGGGATCAGTCCAGCCCCACACGTCGTTGGCCGTGCCGCCGCCGATATCCGCGAGCGGCAGAAACGATGCGAGGTCAATGTTGCGACACGGGAACGTCGCCGCCATCCCGCCGACACATGGCGTCACGCTGCTCGTCGCGTGAAGGTTACGGTTTCCAGGCTGCCCGTTACCGCCGAGGCCGATACCGTGACCCTCGTCGTCATGTGCGGCGACGGTCTGGATGCGGTCGCCCATCTGATTCGCGGCGATGGCGAGCAGAAGGCCAGCCATCAGAAGCAGACGAGTCCAAAAGTAGATACGTTGTATGTCGGAGTTCAAGCGCAGCATGATGCCCTCCCCAGTCAGGCAAATGGTTTGTGGATGGACGACGGTCGCGGGCGACTGCCGCTGAAGATTCGTAAGCGCGGCGCAGTCTTCAACAGCAAAGGCGCTTTCTCAAGAAGAGAGAATTATCTGGGGAGTCATAACATCAAGCGCCTGCACGCTCAATATCTGCCAGAATGAGAAGAGAGTCAAGAAAATATTTGAAGGGTGCGGGCCAAAGAAATACGAAAAAATGGAAATCGTATTCACCGCCGCGCGAGAAGTGATCCACGCGCATCACACGAAACGACACGAATAGCCTTTTCGTGTTCCTTCGTGTGCTGCGCGTGGATAGTTTCTGCCGACCTGTTTTACAACTGACTCACGCTTCAGTGCGCGCGTGTATCAGGCGACGCATGCGATCCGCAAAGAGCACGTCAATCTTTTGCGGCTCGATGACAGCCGTCACTTCGCCCATGCCGAAGGTCGGGTGAAGCATGTTCTGCCCGATGCGATAGGTACGCGTTTGATCGTAGGGTGCGCCAGCTTTGGCTGATGAACGCTCGACCGATGCGCCCGCGCTGCTTCTGAATGAGCTGCGCGTGCCGCACTTCGGACACGAGACGCGGGACACCAGACCGCGCTTGGTGACGGAGACGACGACGTGACCGCGCACCTCATCGCACACCGCGCACAACTTCTCGACGCGATCCTGAACCATGTAAGTCTGCTTTTCCATGAGAACCTTCCTTCTATAGCTTAATCATTACTCCGCCATTGACATGTCTGGCGCGCGCGCCCCTTACTTGTACCTGTAGGTGATGCGACCGCGCGTCAGGTCGTAGGGCGACATCTCGACGCTCACGCGATCACCCATCAGGATGCGTATACGATTCTTACGCATCTTGCCGGAAATCTGGGCCAGCACGATATGCTCGCTGCCGTCCAGTCGAACTTTGAAGAATGCATTGGGCTGCTTGTCCACGATAGTGCCTTCAGCCGGAATCAGATCTTCTTTCGACAAATATTTTCTCCTTCAAGTTTGATTATCAATTACGAAATCATCGGCTCGCGCGTCGCGGTCGAAATGAGCGACGCCCGAAGCTACTGCTGCTACCTGCACGCCTCGGCAGCGTAGATGATCTGCTGCCGCCGGTAGCCTGTTGTGTGCCTCCAAAACCGGGCAGCACTACACGCTCGACCGATTGCCCGGTGAGACGTTCGATGGCTCGCATCGAAGACTCGTCCACCGGCGTCACGAGCGTGATGGCGCGCCCCGTGTTTCCGGCTCGCCCCGTGCGACCGATCCGGTGAACATAATCTTCCGGCTGCGCTGGCACGTCGTAGTTGATGACGTGCGAGACTGAATCAATATCCAGCCCGCGCGCCGCAATATCTGTGGCGACGAGCACGCGCGTGTGTCCGTCTCGGAAACCACGCAGCGCCGCTTCGCGTTGCGACTGGGTGCGATCTGCATGAATGCGATTGGCACTATGATCGCGCGCCGTCAGGATATGCGAGAGACGTTCTGCTCCACGACGGGTGCGTGTAAAGACCAGCACCCGCTCGAAGCGTTCGCGCTCAAGCAGGTCGAGGAGCAAGGCCGTCTTCGATTCCAAAGCGACTGGGTAAGCAGCCTGATTGACCGTCAATGGAGCTTGACCGCGTTGGCTCACTTCGACGAGCTTGGGTTCTTTCATCGTCGAGCGCGCGAGCTTTTCGATCTCCGGCGACATCGTCGCGGAGAAGAGAAGCGTCTGACGTTTGACGGGAATCTTCTCGATCACCCGGCGGATGGACGGCCAGAATCCCATGTCGAGCATGCGGTCTGCTTCGTCCAGAACGAGCACTTCGATCTGAGCAAGGTTAACTGTGCCTCGCTCTATGTGATCAAGCAGGCGTCCCGGCGTGGCGACGATCAGGCCGACGCCGCGCTTGAGAGACTGACGCTGCTGCTCAAGGCTTGCGCCTCCGATGACGCTCAGGCAGCGCGGGCTGCCCTTAGGCGCAAGCTGGCGATAACTCTCCTCGATTTGAGAGACGAGCTCGCGCGTCGGCGCAAGGATTAGAACGCGTGTGCCTGGACGCGCTCGCAACATGATGCGCTGTAAGATTGGTAGTAGAAAAGCGGCTGTTTTTCCTGTGCCGGTTTCGGCACAGCCGATCAGGTCGGAGCCGCTGAGAATGACAGGAATCGCCTGTCTCTGAATCGGTGTAGGTTCTGTGTACCCTTGGGACTCGCAGCCGCGCACCAGCGACGGTTGCAGACCCAGTTCGGAAAAATTCATTAAGTTCCTTTATGCGCCACTCTCACATTAGAAGAGTGGGATGCTGACAAATCGAGAGCGCCCCCGGCAGAATGTTTGTTATTGCCAGGGGCGCTTCTTAGAAGGTCACTGGTAATTTAGAAGCCTTCTCTATTACCAGCGCGGCTCACGGCTTCC
>JADMIO010007346.1_pt1 | contig 21097 bp, 32 predicted proteins | sample 8958161 | NCBI WGS metagenome assembly JADMIO01 (sample SAMN16585339, study PRJNA669376) | soil metagenome | isolation source: Crop rotation soil | place: USA: Cullars Rotation, Alabama | collected 2011 | reverse complement strand
AAGCGGCCGCGACAACTTGTCCACGTGGAATTCTAAGCTTAGGATCCCAATGTGTGTTCACCGGAACGTCCTGTGCGCCTTCCGCCACGAGAATCTTGTCGAGTATTCCTTCATCAACCGACTCGACCGCCATCGTGGCTTTGTCAGTCTCGATCTCTGCGATTACATCGCCGGACCTGACCAATTCGCCCTCACTCTTCAACCATCTGGCTAAATTTCCCATTTCCATCGTGGGAGAAAGCGCTGGCATGAGAATTTGAATGGGCATGTCGACTCCGAACGTCACTTTCCAGCAATTATTAAAGCAGAACGTCAGTGTGGAGCTCCGAAGCGTCCGGCTCCGGTGCCACTTGCGCAAATTCCGCTGACTTGTTGACGATCCCACGTACGTCCGCGTCGATCGCTTTCAGTTCGGCCTCGGTGACGTTCAATTCCAGCAAACGCGCACGCACCTGCTCGATCGGGTCTTGACCTTTCCGTATCCGGTCCACTTCTTCCCTGGTCCGATAATTTGCCGGATCAGACATCGAGTGCCCCCTGTATCGGTAGGTCTGCATTTCAAGAATGACTGGCCCGTTGCCTTCTCGACACCATCGAACGGCGCGATCACCAGCAGCCTTGACAGCACGAACGTCCATCCCGTCGACCTGCTGTCCAGCAATATTGAACGAGATACCGCGCTTGGCGAAATCCGTTTGCGCGGATGACCGGTCAACAGACGTTCCCATGGCGTACCGATTGTTCTCAACGATGTAGATCACGGGGAGCTTCCAAAGCTCCGCCATGTTGAAGCTTTCGTACACCTGGCCCTGGTTCGCCGCGCCGTCACCGAAATATGCCAGGGCGACCGAACCATTCCCGCGGTACCGATTGGCAAAGGCCAGTCCCGTTCCAAGGGATACCTGGGCGCCGACGATGCCGTGCCCACCGTAGAAATGCTTTTCCTTGCTAAACATGTGCATGGAGCCGCCCTTGCCTTTTGAAAGGCCGGCGGCGCGGCCGGTCAATTCTGCCATAACGCCGTCAGGGTCCATTCCACATGCCAACATGTGGCCGTGGTCGCGATAACCCGTGATCACCTGGTCACCGTCTTTGAGTGCCATCTGCATCCCGACAACGACTGCCTCTTGTCCAATATAAAGGTGACAGAAACCTCCGATGGCGCCCATTCCGTAGAGCTGGCCCGCTTTTTCTTCGAACCGGCGTATCAGCAACATCTCGCGAAATGCCTTGAGATCCTCATCTTTCGTGAACAGAGCCAACGAGCCATGCAGATGCTCAGTCGAGAACTTATTCATTGGAAGCCTTTTGACCCGGACAAGACGCCTTCATTTTCCGCCTTGATCGATGGCTCGACATCCCAGATCCATCGATTTGGCCTTAGCCGGCGTGTACTTAGCCAGTACCGAGTTGCCCGGAACGGCCACTGCGTACTTACTTTTCCAAACTTGTTTGTGAAATAATTTCCGCACCCGCTGAGCCACACCGATCCAACCATCGCCTTCTGCAAGCGATCATTGAAACCCATCATTACATCACGCCTGGCCTCGACGGACCGCGCACCCGTTCTCTTCAACTCCTTGACCATTCGAACGATAAAATCGGCCTGATGCTCAAGCATATGAATGACTGAAGTCTGCACGTTGGTATTCGGGCCATACAGCATGAACATGTTCGGAAAGTCGGCCACGGCGAGACCCAGGTACGCGTGAGTTCCTTCCTTCCATTCGTCAGCATGAAGGTTCGCTCCCTTCCGACCCGTGACGTCAAGTCCGACCAGGTATTCAGTCGTCCTGAATCCCGTACCAAGCAGGATCGCGTCAACCGCGTGTCTGTCGCCGCTTTCCGTGCAAACGGCGTCGTCAAGGACTTCCGCGATTCCGCCTGTCACAACGTCCACATTGGCTCGGTTACAAGCGAGGTAAAAGTTGCTGCTGCGCAAGAGCCGTTTGCACCCAACCGGATATGAAGGCGTCAACTTTGACCTAACCTCGTCGCTCTTCGTAACATTACCGAGATGACGTGCCGCAGCGCTTTGTCTGTTTCTGTGACGCCAACCACCGGGCCTGATGATCGTACCGACTTCTTTGTCAAACCAGGCCTTCAGTCTGTACAATCTGGCCGCGAAGGGGATGTACTTGAAAACGCGGATTGCAGTCTTGCTGTAGGGATCTTCGTTCTTCGGAATGATCCATGCCGGTTCACGCTGAAAAATCAGAACGGATTTTGCCGAGCGCGCAATTTCGGGCACGAACTGAATAGCACTGGCTCCAACACCTACGACCGCAATATTCTTGCCTTTGGGATCGAATTCCTTATCCCAACGCGCCGAATGGATTATTGGACCGCGAAACCTATCCAGTCCCTTCAATGAGGGGATGTTGGGCTCGGTGAAAAGTCCCGTTGCCAAGATCAGAATTCTGCATTCGTATGCGCGACCGCTTTGGTCGAGAATGGTCCATGCAGCGGTCGAAGCGTTCCAAGTCGCCGAGACTATGTTGGTATTTGGCAAGATGTGCCTGGAAAGCTCAAACTTGCGCTGGCAATACTCAAAATATTCCAGAATCTCGTTTTGCGGCGCGTACTCCGCGCTCCAATCCCTTTTTAGTTCGAAGGAGAAGGAATAGAAGTGAGACGGCACGTCACAGCGCGCGCCAGGATAGATGTTCTGGCGCCAGACGCCACCAACTCCGCTTGAACGCTCGAGAATCAGGAAGTCGGTTAGGCCGCGAAGCTTGAGCTTAGCGCCGGTGCAGAGGCCACCGGCCCCTGCACCGACGATAATGATCTCACGCTTGATCGGCATCGCAACCGATCCCGCCAGTTGCGCGTTGTTCGCAACACCCACGGTATCAGGCCCTGGCGCGAGCGACAGCGTTACTGCGCGTCAACTTTGGCACGGCTACGATCGTGACGATTACGCCAAGCAGCAGCACAATACCGACGACAAGCACCGCAATTGTCGAACTCCCTGTACTCGTCCGTATTGCGCCAACAACGTAGGGACTGACGAAACCACTAAGCGTGCCGATCGAATTGATCAACGCGATACCACCTGCTGCAGCAGCACCAGTCAATATCTGGGTCGGAAGAGCCCAAAAGACCGGCATCATGGAGAGAATGCCTGCAGCTGCAATCGAGAACAGAACGATTGAGATCGCAATGTTCGTCACCGCAGTTGTCGCGACGAGAGCGCAAAGCCCGATCAGGCCGGCCAGTCCAATATGCCATCGCCGCTCGCCGGTTTTGTCCGAATGAAGGGCGACGGCCAGCATTGAAACAAGTGCCGCTGTCCACGGAATGGCGGTTAGGAGTCCCAACGTCTGCGCATCGAATTTACCGAGTTCCCCGAGCAACGTCGGCAACCAGAATGCGACAAGGAAGATACCCGTCGAGATGGCGAAATAGATAAACGCGAGGATGTATATGCGGGGATCTTTAAGCGCGACTTTGAAACTGCCGTGTTGATGTGATCCCCGGTCCGGGTCGGCGATCAAGCAGGCTTGAAGTACCGCCTTCTCACGATCATTCAGCCACTTGGCGTCACTCGGCTTGTCGCTCAAAACGAAATAGACAAGAGCACCAAGTATCACAGGTGGGATGCCTTCAATGATTAGCATCCATTGCCATCCGGCAAAGTCGTGAACGCCATGAAAGTGGCTTATGATCCATCCTGACAGCGGAGCGCCCATGACGCCGGAAAACGGAACTGCGATCAAGAACAAGGCCATCACACGGGCTCGCCGATAGCCTGGGAACCACGTACTCAGGTAAAGAATTACACCGGGCGCGAAACCGGCCTCAAATACACCGAGCAGGAACCTTAGTACGTAAAACATAGTCGGTGTCGTAACGAAGGCCATGGCTGCGGAGGTGATGCCCCACAAGATCATAATTCTCATGAGCGTGCGGCGAGCACCAACACGAGCCATATAAAGATTGCTTGGGACCTCGAAGATCACATAGCCTAGGAAGAAGAGGCCTGCTCCAAGCCCGTAGACCATGTCGCTGAACTTGAGATCGGACATCATTTGGACTTTCGCAAATCCAATGTTGACGCGATCGAGATATGCAGCCGTGTAGCAAACAAACAGAAACGGAATCAGCTTCCACGTGATCTTCGTATAGATGGCGCTTTCTTCACTTGTTTCGAGACTTTTGGCGCTTTGGAATATCGCTTCACTCGTCATGTTTTTCCTCCCCAATTGGTACCGGCGGGTGCATTGCCCGCCGGTTTTCAAGTTGACTGTGAGATAGCGAGAAGGATCAGGCCGCGATTTGCTTTTCGGGGATACCGACTCGACGGAGATATTCCGCGGGGCTGATTTGACTTTCGTCGACAATCGGATTGCTCAGCCGCGCGACACCCAGGAAGTCGTTCACGACGACCTGCCCCGGATAGACGGTCATTTCCAGAATTTCCGGAAGAGCACCCATCGCGATGGTCGTTCCTGGTTGGAGACAGACGTAGTGAGATGCGTGGCTCACAACTTCGGCGACGGAGAAACGATACTTACTTGTGCTGCACTCGCCGACCATCTTGTTGTCGATCCAGAACTGCGCCTTTACGTCGTGCGGATTTGCAATCTCATCCATCGTGGTGATGCAATGGCCAATCGGCTTGCAGGTCGGGAACGACTTCACCTTGGTCGTGGTGTACATGAAGTGATCTCGCTTCTGTACGTCCCACTGGGTTGCGTCGTTGACGGCTGTGTAACCTGCAACATAATCGAGCGCCTTTTCCGGTGAAACTCGCCATGCCGGCTTCCCGATAACGACACCCAACTCAGGCGAATTTCCGAGATCTTCGCAACCTTTGGGGCGAACGATCGGAGTGTTCGGGCCGATCACGGCGGCGGACGGCACGATAAACCACCAAGGCTCCTTCGAATAGTTGTCCGGAACGGTCCAACCCTTCTGCTTCAAGGTAGGAATGATCGAGCCGTTAAAGCCCATCATGAACAGCACCGGCGGAGCGGGAACGGGCGCGTTCAGCGTCACATCGCTCTCTTTGAGTACGAGCCCTTCCTTTCCTGCGAACTCCACCATTTTTCGGGCGCGGTCCAAGCCCGCCGCACCCTGAGCCAGGAAGTCATTCATTGTGCTCGGCAACTGGGCCGCGCCGCTCTTCTTTGCGGCTGCGGAAAGATCGACAACTCCTGCGTCGGTCAGAACTCCAACGCGATCGCCCTCACCTGAGGTCGAAAATGTAACTAGCTTCATGACACGTTCCTCCGTTGGCCATTCATTTGGCATGGCGCCAACGTGAAAATTTCCGTGCAAAGTGTCAATAGGTCGAATAAAAGTTCTATTAGCGGAATAAATCTGAAGAGGAGTTTGTCATGGCCGAGAGTGGTGGCGTCAAGGCAGCGGGGCGCACGATTGATTTGTTTGAGGCTCTTGTTGATGCTTGCGGACCGTTGACGCTTACGGATCTTGCAAGGCGCCTTGATATCCCGATGTCGAGTTGCCACGCACTCGTAAGGACCCTTCAGTCTCGGGGTTACCTCTACATTCTTGATGAGAGAAAACGGATTTATCCAACGAAGCGCCTCGGAGAGTTGGCTGCAACAATCGCAAAGTTTGATCCCGTCCTTGAGCGGCTTGGTCCGATCTTGAAAAACCTGGCGATTGTAACCGGCGAAACGTCGATTATCGGGAAGCACCAAGGCGATCACGTCGTGTACCTTGACGTGCAAGAAGGCACGCACACTGTGCGGTTTCGCGCTGCTGCGGGAGATGTGCGGCCATCTCATTCGAGCGCTATCGGGAAATCAACGTTGAGTCTCCTGGACGACGATGAGTTGACTCGCGTAATCCGTCGATTAAAGCGGTCCAAAGTTACTGAAAAAACGATCACTGATCCTGCCGCGCTACGGGCGGACATCATCGCTAGCCGAAAGCGAGGCTATTTCATTTCTCGCGGCGAGACGGTTATCGACGTTATGGGCGTTTCGATCGCACAGAAGATTGGCGGTGAACTTTATGCGATAGGCGTCGCCGGCCCATTTCCCAGAGTCGAGGCAAATCTCGAGAAATACGTCAAGGCGCTTAGAGCCGCAGCTCGAGTGATAGCGGGAGCCGATCAGATGGTGCTGTGAAGCTCTGCCTCGATGATCGAGGTGTGGACAATAGCAGCAGTTCAAGCCAATCGACGACGATCGACGAGATAACAACGTGAAGGCCGCCGGCCAAGCCTTGCACAGACGGACGAAGCACAATCGTGAGACTATTGAAAGTCACCGGGTCTCAGCAATGACGCCCCAGTCCTGAGTCCGCGCCGCAGCGCACAAGGCAGCGCAGGCCAAAGCCACGGCTCCAGGGATGGAAAATCGGACGCCGCCTCATCGGGGCGTCAGAACGGCTCGGCCTGATCGGCGAGATCCGCGCTTCGATCCCCTGCTCCGGGTCGGATCTTCCTTCCCTGCAGGCGGGCTCTGCGTCCAACCCCCAAAAAAAGGATCCGTCGCTTGCGACGGATCCTTGTGGATCTGGTCGGATCGTTCAGCGCAGCCTCATTTGCCACCAATCATCTTGAGCTTGACGGTCTCGCAGGTCTTGCGAACCTCTTCGGTCAAGATCGAGCATTCCTCGATGCGCTTGAAGATCTTCTTGGCTTCCTCGCGATACGACGCTGCGGTCTCGCGCATGAAGGCTATGGCGTTGTGCACTTCGGCGGTCATCGCCTCGCATTTCTGCGCCGCGCTGATCAGTTCGGCTCCCATTGCTTCGATTTCCCTGGCCGCGGCTTCATAGTCGCGCACCACGGCTTCGGCCGTGAGCGCGCCGACACGCGTTACGCCCTCCCGGTGCTCGACGTAATCAGGAATCGGCCCCGAAGGCGCCACTCTGACAGTGGGAAGACTAGCTACGACATCCTTTTCAAGTTTGGCCAAATCCAGTGCCGCGCCATTGTGAATCCGTTCGATACTCGCCATTGGCAAATCCCTAAAAAAAATTAATTGCCCGCCCCGGCGGCACCATTGCCGGAGATTCGTGGCGGAATACCGCATCAGACGACCAGAAACAGGCGCCGGAGCGAAGACCCGATGTCAGAAATGCGCGCGTCGTGGGGCGAGATCAGGGCGTAGATCGAGCGGGTCGGACCCCGCCATTCATAGTAAACCAACCATTAACTCGGAATCGCTATCGTTCGACTGTGTCCGGGTGGAGGGATATCATGCCCGTCGAAATGCTGAGCTATGCCGAACTGGGCGAAAGACTCAAAGTCTCCCCAGAAGCCGCACGAGCGCTGGTCAAGCGACATCGCCTGCCGCGCTCGCGCTCGAATGACGGCAAGACGCTGGTACAGGTTGATCTCACCGAAATCAGCCATTCCCCGGTGCCTCGCGCGCGGCAGGTACCGCCCGGTCAACAGGCGGTCACCGCCCTGAAGGAAAAGATCGAGACGCTGCAGGCCGACCTGATCGAGATGGAAACCATCGCGAACGGTCACCGCGCCGACTTCGAAAGAGAATGCGAGCGTACCAACAAGCTGTTGGCCGAACTGCTCAAGTCCAGCATTGAAACGGTGGCGGCCCGGGAGAAGGCAGCGACGCTCGAAGGGAAACTTTCGTTGTTCGCCCAGCCCTGGCGGCGTCGATTGGTCGATGCAGTCAGTCTTGCCCTGCCACAGTCAGCCGCCACCACGCGCCGGAGCGTCGCGGGGAGTCGGTAAGCCGAATCACCGTCGCCCGCTCACTGTTCGAACACCGCCGCACATGCCGGGCTGAGGCTGGCCTTTTGGCGCCGCAGGCACGCGGTGATTGCGCGGACGTTGGGAATCTCGCCGGCGCAGAGCCGGTAGACGTCGGGGGTGCAGGCCTTGCGCTGCCCCGGCGTACCTTGGGCGGCCGCCGTGCCGCTCGCCAGGACACCCAGCAGAAAGCCGAGCGTCGTTGCCCGGCGGGCCCGGCACCGCGGTGCCACACTTCGTACAAACCTTGCCTTCATGCTTGCGTCTCCTTGATGGGCCCTCGCCTTGACAAGGCAGGCGTCATCAAGCCGAATACGGGAACTGATTTTTGCAAAATGTGATTTTTCTCACACGACGTCCCGCTGGTGCGGAGCTACCCCTCTGCGCGGGACCTCAACACCTTGGTAACCAGGCCGACCGCGATCCCTGAGTAGTTAAAACTCGAACGATCCGGTCAATCTGGAAACAACGCCCTTTTGAGATCATCGCCTCTGGAAGCCCCGGAGAGCGCGATGAGTGAAGCAGAATTCGACCTAATGCTGGAAGCCGTGCAAGCGGCCATTGCGCCAGCGCCGGAGGATGATTTCGTGCCCCAGACCCTGCTCCAATTTCGCTTGCCGCGCGCCGCCAACGACAATCGGGGCCCCTGGCCGCTGATTCCATTTCCCGAGGGTTGGTACGCCGCCTGTTGACCGCGGCCACCTTGCTGACTTCCACCTTCGCAACCTAGTTCTTCGGCGCATCCGCAAACGCGCTTTCGATCACGTCGCCGATCGGCTGCCAGGTGCGACCGTCGAACTGCACCAGCCGCATCTGCTTGATCGGCTGGAATTTATCCGGCCCCGTGTTGATCTTGATGCCGGGCAACAGCACGGGGGACTGATAATCCCTGAGCGCCGCCGCCTGCCGCATGATGTTTTCGCGCGAGAGATCGTCGCCGCACTGCTTCAGCACCTGCACCAGCGTATCGGCGGCGGCATAGCCGTAAAGGGCCGCGCTGCTGGTCTTGTCCCCGTTGGGGTAGTACCTGTCCATGAAAGCCGCCCACTCCTTCATGGCGGGATCGTCCTTCCATGCGGGATCGTTCGGATCCTTCAGGAACGAGGCTGAGATCACGCCGGCGGCCTTCTCGGGACCCGCAGGACCCAATGCGGCACCGATCGAAGCGGCCGCGTTGTTGAGAAGGAGCACCGGGTGCCAGTGCGAATCGGCCGTCAGCCGGATCACCTGCGACGCCGTGCTCGGCACGCCGGCGAAAACCAGAATGTCCGCGCCTGATCGCTTCAGGATCGAGACGTGCCCGTCGATATGCGCATCGTCGATGTCAAAGGCTACGCCCACGATGATCATGCGCTTCAACTCGCCGAGGCCCTCCTGAATTCCCTTGTACAGGTCGCGACCGAACTGGTCGTTCTGCCAGAGCACCACGATCTTCCGTTGCGGGAAAAATGCTGTGATGTAATTGGCGTAGATACGACCCTCGGCGCGGAACGACGGTTGCCAGCCCATCGTCCAGGGAAAGGCCTTCGGATCGCTCAACTCCTCGGCGCCCGAAGCAACGAAGAGCTGGGGAATCCGCCTCTCGTTCAAGTACCTTCGCACCGCGAGGTTTCCAGGCGTTCCGTAGGAGCCAAACATCAGCAGGACGTCGTCCCGCTCGACCAGTCCGCGGGTGAGGTCGAGCGCAACGGTGGGGTCGGAATTGTCGTCATGGGAGATGAAGCGCACCTTGCGGCCGTTGATGCCGCCGCGCTCGTTGATCATCGCAAAATATGCCGCTTCGGCCTTTCCGATCGCGGCGAATTCCGACAGCGGCCCCGTATACGGCATCAGATTGCCGATGCGGATTTCATCATCGCCCGCGGATTGATCGGCGCGTTTGGGCGACATTGCGCTCAGCGACGTCAATGCGATCAGCAGAACAAGCAGAATTCGGCCTGCGACATTTCTTTTCATCCCCGATGTTCCCCTTGTTGCCGTTCTGATCGGATCTGAGGATAAGGATGTGGCGTGTCGAGGAGTTGGGACCTCGCACAAATCAACAGCGCAAGTCTGGCGGGCTCAAGGCAGGCTTCGCCTCAAGGCCTCACCCTCGCCGCCCCCATTCGGGAGCTAATACCTTGAGTGGCGATTTCGCAATGGCGCGCTGAAGATCGTGGCCTCGAAAAAAGGAAAGACGGGCTGCCGTATGTGCATGACGCATTTCCGGTTCAGCGAGCAAGGCAAGATCATCCACGCCGCTTGCGTACCGGTTCAACACGACGGCCCGGTTGGGCGACCGCGTGAGGGCCGCCGCTGGGGAGATCGAGGCTTTACCAATGGTACTGCCGGGGTCGACGCCGCTGCTGCGCGAACGCGTATTGGGGGTTAATCCCGCAATAGGCGTCGGTGCCGCTCGCAGTGGCCATGCATTGCTGATAGTTGGAAAACTGGCAATTGCCGGGATAGCCCCAGATGCGCCCTTGCAGGCAGTAGCGATCCTGTATGCCTCCAGCATCAGCCGGCGATATTGAGCCAAGTGCGGTCAGGGCAGAAACAACCGCAAGAGCGGCGAAGGAAACATGGCGGCGCATGATGAATCTCCTTTTGTTGCTGCCAAAAGATATGGTGCAGACTTCGAAAAGGTTCAGTCCCGTGGATTAAATCTGCGTCATGTTGCACCGCCGACGAAGTCCGGACAGTCGCAAATAATCTCGGCCGCTGCCGCCAACGGGCATTGTGCTCGCGTGGTCGTGATTCCGCATTCGAAAATGGGCGGACGCGTTCAGGAATAACGGGTCTCGAACGCAAGTCTCTTTGTCAGGCAGACCCAATTGGACCTGCCGGATGGAGAGAGAAATGACTAAATCAAAACCTCTGCCGGCCGCACTGATGGCTGCGGCCATGCTCGCAACTCCCGCTGTCGCCCGCACGACCCATGTAACCTCGCGGCATCTCACAATGGACGCACATCACTTCCGGCAGCGAGATGTCATCGTTGATCCTGGCCAGGCTGTGGCCGTCCCCTCGGCGCGGTACCAGTTTCCCGGCTATGCGCCTATATCTCCAGCGCAAAATAGAAACCTTGATCCGTCCAACTACGGCGGCGATTTGCCTCCAGAAATCCTTGAACACTGATCAGGTGACGACTCACGTGCTCCTGCCTGGGGGCCACGCAGCCTGCCCCCTACCCGATCAGGGTTTGCGGATGAGAACCTTGCATACCATGTAAGAACGGAGGGGGACCGGTTGGAGCAATCGCGATGCGTTCCGTTTTGCCTTTGACCCTTTTGATCGCTGTCTGTGCCTCTACGGGTGCCGACGCAAGAGAGCATTACTCCAGATCGCGACACGTCGCTCGTCCCGTCCGGGCCCCTCCCCCGGGCCCTGGTACGATCCCAACTTACACAGCCCCCAGTGGTGCGCGGATCTATCGCGACGACAGCGTTCCGGGCGGAGTACGTACCTATCGCGATGCTCCGCCTGCCTTCAATGATCCATCCAAGTTCGGCGGCGCGTGATCGAGCCTGACGGTTACCGGCGGTAGCCGTCTGCCGGCCCCGGGCGGGCACTGGCGTAAAATGGATTGACGATACATTGGGCAGCAAGGCCCAACGCGGTCTGACTGCACTGCGCCAGCGAAGTATAGCTGCACGAAATGCGTTCGCCACCGAAGTTCTCGATGCTCTTGAGGCACACCGGATAGTTCGGATTGTAGTTCTGAGCGTGAGCAGACGACATCGTCGAAACCATCGCAACCGTCAAAATCGCCGAAGCCAGAACACGCATTCAATATCTCCTACCCGATGACCATAGCTCCGCCAGACAGCGACGCCGGATTACTCTAGTCGTTTGGGAAGTTGGATCACAAGGGCCGTCGCCAAACGTCGATCTGCATTCTCGTGCCGCCTGTCGCAGGTGGACGCATTCGTCGAACCTGCCGAAGTTCAGACGCCACAAGATCGTGAAGCCGCCACAGATTGCGTCGATGCGGCCCGCGCACTACCTCGCGCAATATTGGATGCATGGAGCAGATGGAATGCGCTCTATTTTGGCCTTGGGCATTTTGATCGCCCTCTGTGCTTCTGCCAACGCCGCGAAGGTGCGTCACACCAAGCCGCAAGTTGGCTTCGCACGCACAGCCCAACCTGTCGCTGTCCCCACCAAGACCTTCGTTGTTCCCGGTTGGACCGAGCAACAGACGCGGGACTGGTTGGATAGCTACCACGGCGGAACAGATTGACCCCGACCGGCAGGGCGATCGGCTCGACGGATCGGAAGGCGGGGCAGGAACAGGGCAGGCATTGGGCGTCGGGGCGTCGGTACGAGGCCTCAGAAAAGCCGTTCAGCCCACCCGCGGCCCTCCCCACCAAATCGCCCAACACCACCCCGAGCCCGGCGCGGTCGGTACCGCGAGTGCCTTTTTTCGGCTCTTGGAGCCGCTTCCGAAATACCCGCTAAGTGATTGATTTCAGGAGTGGAGGCCACGACCAGAATTGAACTGGTGTACACGGTTTTGCAGTTCGCTGAATCCTGTACTGGCTTGTGGCGCTTCGTCTCGAGCTATCTGTTTCAGTTACACATTTGATCCGCCCATAGTCCTCCGGGTGCTGTCTGGTCCCGCTTGGTGCTGAGCAGTTGGGTAGCAAAAGCGGTAGCAAGGGGGCGCCGCTATGGAGACGTGAACGCCATCTGCTTCGTCATGTTTATCCTGGCGATAACATAGTCGCCCTTGCGCCGGCTTCGTTCGGGCGCAAATCTCGCCGCTCTCCTTCGGTCGTGGGTGCCGGTCGCTGGGGTGACGAGGTTCCGGCAATTGGATTCAGCGCTACCCGTGATCGCGATACGTCTGAGGTAGTACTTTTCGATCGCGATCCTCGCCGCGATTGACCTTGCGCTGTATCTGGTCTGGAGACCTTACTGACGGGCTCGATGCACGACCGTTCCGGACGACATGCATCGGGCCCCGCCATCTCGGTTCACCCGCCGAATGGCTAGTTCGGGCTGATTTCGATTTACGGCAAAAAACAGAACATGCAGCGTCAGCAGAAAATCACCCTCGGGGAAATGCGAGCGAACTGCGGTCCTACGCGCGTCCAGGTCTATTGCAGCGACCACAAGTGTTCGCATTCGGTCGTGATCGATGCCGATTGCTGGCCTGACGATCTACGGCTGTCAGACCTCGAGGACCGATTTGTCTGCCAGATCTGCGGCCGGCGGGGCGCCGATGTCAGACCGCTCTTTGAACGGGCCTACATGGGGACGGGCTAGGCCCGACCCTGCTTGCCCCTCTCTAACATCACTCGCTCGATCTCGGATGCCAAAACGGTCAGATGCACCGCCAGTCGATCGAAAAGAGCCCGCTTTTCCGGATCTGTCGCCGAATCTCGAATTAGTTCGCACTCGGCGGCCTCTTTACGGAGCTTTTCCATACGTGCAAGCATGTCATCCATAGTTGCCACTTCTTCCCGACGGCAAGGCAACATTTTATTTGAGATGTGGTGCCCTGGTCCACCCCGTTTGAAGATCCCATCCCGTTGCCCGACGGCCGGAAGCTCCTCACCCTGAAGGACGCCGCCGACTACATCACTACACTACCAAAGAAGGAATCCGATCTGCCGGAATGGCAGACGGCTATCGAGGTCCTGTTGCTGTGCAGCCGCGGCGGTCCGACGATGATGGCGCGCATCGGGGTCATGAAGGCGTTGAACCGGAATGTCCCGCGGGTGTTCAATCCCGATCGGAAGGATCACCACTGGGGCAAACGGAAGCTCAAGAGGGACCAATGACCGTGCTGATCTATGTCGATACCAGCAAGCAGGTCGGAGACCCTGACCACCTCAAGGTCTTCGCCACCCAGGACGCCGCGGAAACGTGGCTCGAGGAGAACGATCCCGAAGGCGTGGCATTCGAATACGAGGTTCTGGAGTAAGGCCGTCAACTGGCCTTAGCTTCAGGTTGGAGACCTCAAACCGGGCGAGGAAAGCCAAAGGCTTATGTGGGAGCCGGTTTCCGCAAGCCGCGCCCTGCGCAAAAGCTTGGCGCGCTCGACCCCCGGCGGGGTCCCTCGGGCTTCTTTCCGCAATCGCTCGGCCTCTTCCGAGAGGCGCCTTTCGAGGGAGTCGATCTGTTTGAAACGACGCCGTTCCTGCATGGCGCGCTCCTTTCCGTTAGCGAAGGGCGGGAGCGCAACGGGCGTTCTCAGCACAGATATATGCCATGTAGCCGACTGTGATGCCCCATTAACGCAGAAGAGTGCCCGGGGTTCAGTCCACTTCTGTACACACGGAATCGGTCCGCCAGCGTGAACCGGCGGGCCTCAGGTATACCCCAGGTAGGTATCTAGTTTGCCGTGCTGGTTTCCAGTGCCAGCAATGCAGGCGAGACTGCGTTGGGATCGGCAGCCGCCGCCATGTAGGAGAGTTGGGCGAGCAACTCAGCCGTCATGACGAGTTTTATCACCACGTTCTGGTAGCCGGGATTCGCCACGTCCGGCATCGTGAATACTAGCCGGCGGCACGGCCCCAGCGTGTCGATGCGGGCGATGGCGTGGCAGTACACATCAACCGCGTTGTCCAGCAAAAGATCTGCCATCAGACCGTCCCCCGAAACTGATCGCGCATCTGTTCGCCCGGCTCGCCACCGATAAACTCGATCAAGAGCTGCCGGCTCTCGCGGATTCTGTAGTCGGTCTCCTCGTCCAGCCTCGCCAGCCATAGGGCAACAGGTCGAGCGCCACCAGGACCTTGGCTCGGCGCCCTTCCGAGGTCAGCGCGAGGATCGCCCACATCTGCTTACGATTGCATCCATCTTCGCAAAGTGGACGCACTGAAGTCGGTCGAGCCGGGTGTGCTCTTTGCTCTCGGGCATCTCGCCCACAAGGTCCCAGCACTCTTGACTGCTTAAGGCGCAATTCCCGGCGAGCCGGGCTTCGCAGAGCTCCCGGTATTTGTCCTGCCAGATATTTGCGACCCGGCAGATCTCGTCGTCGTAGGCCCGCGCCAACTCGTTTTGTTCAAAGTATTCCTCTGCGAGCGCCAGCAGAACGCTGTCGTCAGGCGGGCTCGCAGCAGCGGCCGAATGGTCGCCAGCGCAGCGACGTTGACAGCGGTGCCGGCCGCCAGCGCGGCCACGGTGCGGCCTAGGAAGCCGCGGCGTGTCGTATCAATAGGCGTGTTTGTGGGTGGCGTGCTATGCACGCTTTTAGCCTGGGTCATTTGGATTACCGTCCTTCGTGGCGTTAGAGCCGGGCGCGGTGTTGCAAGCGCCGTCCCGGCTTGCTATATTGCTAGCATAATCCCAAATTGGTAGCAATATAGCAAATGACCTCCTACCCTCAAATCGGCGTGCGCGTCGATCCGGACTTCCTGAAGGCCGTCGATGAATGGCGCCGAAAACAGGATGACGTCCCGACACGTCCCGAAGCTATACGTCGGCTTGTCGAGATGGCGCTGCAGGCGAAGGTAAAGTGAGGTTCTGGCGTCGGGTGCGAGACGCAATTGCGCCTAAAGGGCAGCCGGTGTTCTTGGTAGCAGCCATCGCATTTCTGGTGTCCCTTTTGGTCTCGCTCTACATCCGTTTCGGATAGGCACTCGTGTTGCATACCTTCGCAAGACGCGGGGCGTGACAAATGGCTAAGAAGCGCATTTCTAGCGTTGATTTGAGCTGGCTCATTCTTGAGGAATTGCTTGATCCTCGAAGCCGCGGGGCGCGCCCATCGCTGGCTGTGGTCGATGACGACAGACAGGGCTGGCGTGTCGTTGTTGCCAAGGGCGGCCAGCGTCTTCTGACGGCCAGTGACCAGCGGCGGCTTGCTGACATACAACGACGGCTGCGCCTGGTATACGAACTTGAGCGTTAGGCCTTCGGGCGGTCGTTTGCTTTGTACATCGCGTTGACTCATATCGGCGCGACAAGGCGTTGCGTTCGAGTATGAGGTCCTTGTTCGGCGGGTGCTCGGTTCGTTTTAAGCGCTTAATTGTTGCCGCCTGTCTCGTCGGGATGAAGGGCTTTCTTCTCCGCTTCCAGTTCCTGAATTATGCGCTCTAGGCTGTCCAATGTCTGCTGATCGTTAATCCGGTGATGGAAGAACCGGTAACGGGCGATCTGGTCGTCGATATGCTCACAGTACGCACACATGTCGCGGCTCCGCTTTGGCGCGGTCCGGCGAATCGATGCTCGCCTATTGGTATGACTGCAGAACCCCCAGTTGGTTCAGTCCGTCGGGCACGAAAGAATTCGCTCGACGCACGAGGTTCCGGATAACATCCGCCGGCTCGATAAAGCGGCCCTGGCGCAATGCGCGTACCAGGGCCGCCAACCTTGGAGGTTTTCTTCCGGCCCGAGACATTTGGGAGGCACTAACCGGAAGCAGCAAACCTACTCTGGTTAACTATCTTGGTTCCTTGGAACCGTGGCGCTCGAAAAGAGTCTTGTGTGGGCTTCCGGGGATCAAGCCCCCAAAGCCCCAACCGGAAGTGAGCGGCCTCAGCTTTCTCCAAGGAGCTGGGGTCGTTTCAGATTTGGCAAAAAGGCCGATCGCTTTCCCGGTTTGTTTCCGGATTGATCCCCATAGGTTGCCGACTGTAACACTATGATCCGTAGTTTTCCTGAGAACGGGATTTGCTGCGTGCACAGCCATATCTGCGCAACTCCCGACTGTCTGAGAGCAGCGGAGACTCGGCTACCTTGAGCCAATGTCCTTTTTGGTGAGAGCCTGCCTGGACGATCACACGCTGGCGGTGACGACCGCAACGGCGAAGGAAGCGTTCGGAAAGGCGATCGAGTGGCAGCTCGCCGGGCGGTTCGACAGCGTCACCATTAGCGACGGCACCAATACCTATTCGATAGAAGCATTTTCGGTGGCAATGGCGCTTTTAGAGATTGCGAAAACGGTCAACGCGCTGCCGAGACGACAGCAGAAGGCTGATAGTGCCTGAAGGCAATGGCTGACCAGGGCTGGCAGTGCAGATTCGAGGAACCGATCCTCCTCCCGTCCGGGAGAAGGCTCCACACGCTGCGGGAAGCCGCCGACTACATCACCACCCTATCCGAAGAGGAATCGGATTTGGCGCACTGGCAAATCGCCATCGAGGCCCTGAAGCTGGTGGCACGAAGCGGCCCGACGATGTTGGCGCGGATCGCATTCATGAAAGCGCCGAACCATAACGTCGTGCTGAGGTTCAATCCTGACGCCAGCAAGCATCATTGGGGCAAACGCAAACTGAAACGCGGCGAGTGATAAGCCTCACAACCAAAACATGGCCGCCATAGCCAACGTGATAATGAGCCCGCTCAGGGTAATGGCCACAGCAATGGTTACACGATCATTCACCTGTTCCGAATAATGGAAAGGTTGAGATTATCAAATGACTCGAATGGGGTAGATGCCATCTATTCTTGGCACCGTTGCTCTACTGCTACATCGCGAACAGCAGGATGCTTACCCCGCCAGCTGTCAGCGCCAGCGTGGCTGCGATCGATAGTATGAATATCCAATTCTGCGCCATCGCTGAAGGCTGGACCCAGCGCCGGCCGTTTCCTTGATTTGTGTCAATCGAACTGCCTTAAAGGATCAACGCAGCTTATAGCCCTAGCCGGCGTCGAACGTTTCTCGAGAAGCCGGATTGTCGAGTACTTTCTCTGCGGCCCAGTCGTTCATCGGCTTCCATCCGTTTCGAAGCCACCAAGGCCCGCCACGCGATAAAGAGGCCGTTTACGATTAGCCAAGCAAATAGCCACTTCATGCGGCGTCCCCATTGTGACGCCTCTACGTGGTGCCCGGTTTGGGGCGCTTCTGTGCGCCTGCGGTGCTGAAACCATGCAAAGATTCGGCAAAGAAGCGGGCACGAAAAAGCCGCCGCTGGGGTTGAGATCAGCGGCGGCCTTTACGCATTACGTCCCGCGGGGATGTCGCTCCGCGATTGAGTGCACCGTACCGGCGGACAGTTAAGGAAGGATTGGCCGATCCGTTAAAGTCGGTCTAATCAGCCGTCCCTTCGGCCAGGGCCAAAAGCCGCGAGCGTGACCGGCGGCCTGGAATATATCCTGGGTAGGTACCAGGCGTTTTCGTTGCCACCGATCCGCACGACGGTTGGGACTAAAGGCGCTCGACAGCGCTGTGCAAAACGCTGAAGGAAAATAGATGCGCAGGCTGGTGCTTATCCGACATCTGAGCTTCCAGGCGACACGCCGGTCCACGAGATTCGACTCCCATGGAGTATGCGGCGCACCCTCGCCGACGCGGGATTGAAGACCGTTGGCGACGTGCGAAGAGCAACAAACGAAACATTGCTGGAATTGAAATTGAACCGCGGCGCCCTGGATTTCATACGCGCCACGTTGGGCTAGTAACCGGCTCGGAGATCTGGGGCTGAAGGCGAAGGGAAAATGAAACCGCCGGTTGGGAGACGTAATCGCGCCGAAGGACGAGTTCCGGGCCCGACGTTCTCGTAGAACCACGGATCACCCGTCACTAAACACTTTTTTCAGGTCGTCATGCCAACATCGCCCGATGGGCGATAGCGACCATAACTCGACGTCTGCGATCCTGACCAGCATCAGGCGCGCTTTTGCCGAGCCGAGCCGCGTGTGGGCGCCGAGCCGCGCCCCTGAAGCTTCGCGCATTCAGCAGCCAGCAAGAGTTGCAGAACCTGCGCGCCTGTCTGAGCCGACACGGCAGGTCGATTATAGATCGGAAGCCACGCGCAGCTTATTCTGATCGGCCGGGCACGTCGCTAGCAGTCGTTTCCGACCTTCTCCTTCGTGCCCTGCGCTTTCTGTGCCGCAGTTGGCTGGCCCTGCATTTGTCGCTGCGCGTCCTCGGAAGACATAGCGGTGTCGCCGGCTGCATTGTTCATCCTGCCTGTTGGCGGATGCTCTTGGCTTCGTGAAGCCGCGCCGGTCGTCGTCGTTGTTGTCTGGGCCGTGTGTCCCGGCGTGGGTCCCGAGCCAGCGTCCTTATTGGCCGAAGTGTCACATGGTCCCGCCTGAGCGATGCCTGTGCTGAGAAGAACCGCGGTGCAGCTTGCGAGCAGGAAATACCTCGTGTTCATGGCCGGAGTTCCTGTTGAGGGTATAAAGAATAACAACGCTCCAGACAGTCAGGTTCCTAAAAGAATGGTGTTTGGGCCGGCATCACCGTTCGCACCATGATGCAGTGGTTTCCGGAACCTCCGGCATACCAGTAATCGGCGATTTGCCCTGGGCCTCACCGCTCGATTAGATGGAAAGCATGGGCACCAAGTCACGGGAAAGCATCTACGGCGCGTCAATCCGCGCTGCCGCCGAACAGGCGGCCGAAGCGCGCAAGGCGGCCGACCAGCTCGCGTGCGAGGCCTGGAATAAGCGGATGCTTGGCTTTCAGGGACCGGCGCAGCCATCGCCTGCGTTAGGCGACGCGCTCAATGCAGGATACCTCTATCTCGAGGTCAAATGTCTTGGCTGTAGCACCCATCAGACCGTGGCGCTCAACATCGTAAGACGACCAGAAACGACGCCGATCCACGAACTGGAACGGTACATGCGGTGCAAGGATTGTTCGCGGCTTCAAGGACGGCCCTTCAAGCGGAGCCATCTGGTAGCGCTGCGGCGTGTGAAGATTTCAGCCGACGATCCGCCCTCGACGTGGTGGCCGGGCGAGCGAGACTGAAACCCGAGAAGGCATGAACATTGGCAGCGCGACAAACTCGACGTTCCACGCTTCTCGACGCTGCCTGGCGGACGGCATACCGCGTCGGTTTCCCCCTCGCCCGCATCTGGTGGCGACTGCGGCACCGGCACCATGAAGGGGCACTTGTGGCTGTCTACGTCGGTCAGGCGCTGCTGCTGGTGCGCTCGTCGTATAGGATCGAGTGGAACTTCCCCGGCGGAACTATCCGGCAGGGTGAGACGCCTGAAGTAGCCGCTCGCCGCGAGCTGGCAGAAGAGATCGGCCTCGCCGGAGCATTCCCCTTGGTCGCCGTGGGCGACGCCCGAGGCCTCTGGGAAGGGCGAAAAGATAAAGTGCATTTCTTTGAACTACGACTGGATCGGCTGCCCGAGTTGCAGCTCGACAACCGCGAGATCATCGGCGCACGGCTGATATCGCCGAGCGAGTTGCGCGGCATGGCGCTGACCGGGCCGGTCGCCGATTATCTTGGCCGGACAGTTGCGCCGGGTTTCCAATCAGAGTAACCGCGCAGCGCTACAGCAAGGCGTACCAGCCGATGATATCGCTTTCTTCGCTGCCTTGTGAGAGCATCTCGACCAATGTGCAATCTGTATTCGATCACCACGAACCAAGCCGCCATCGCCGCGCTCTTTCGCGTCGTCAATCGTTACGTCGGCAACCTCGCACCGATGCCGGGCGTCTTTCCGGACTACCCTGCACCGGTGATCCGCAACACCGATACCGGCACGGAGATAACCCTGATGCGCTGGGGGATGCCGCCTCCGCCGCGCACGGGCGGACCGCCAGTGACCAACATCCGCAATACTTCTTCGCCGCACTGGCGCGGCTGGCTCAAACCGGAAAACCGTTGCTTGGTACCGTTCAACAGCTTCGCTGAATACGCGCCCGAGCCCAATCCTGAGACGAAGAAAAAGGACGTCGTCTGGTTCGCAATCGATGACGAACGTCCCCTCACCTGCTTTGCGGGCATCTGGACGGAGTTTAGAGGCGATCGCGGCACAAAGTCGAAGCCGATAGCCGGACCTCACAACGTATTCGGCTTCCTGACGACCGCGCCAAACGGGGTCGTCGAGCCGATCCACCCTAAGGCGATGCCAGTGATCCTAACGACCGATGAAGAGCGCGAGGTATGGATGCGTGCGCATTGGGACGAGGCGAAGCAGTTGCAGCGGCCTTTACCGGACGATGCGCTCAAGGTCGTCGCACGCGGATCCGAAAAGGAAGACAAGGCAGCGGCGGCATGAAGCTTACTGCCGACCGTTCTCAATTCGGTTAACCGCTGTTCCGAGCTGCAAGTGCATAGGTTCCGGCAAAGATCAAAAATGCCGCGACGGCTGTCAAAACGATGAATTTTTCCATCCCCGGTCTGTGCCCTTGGATGTATTAGTTTTCCGCGAAAGAAATCGTTCGCAATTTAGTATTCCCATGAAGATACTTGCTGGCGGCGCCCGGCAAGATCGCTGAGGCAACATTTGGCCTGCTTTGGTTGCTGGCTCACTGCAAGCACCGCCATGATCCCAACTCGGACCGGGGCGATGGCTACGAAAACCCGTGCGAGTGTGTCCCCACTGTGACAGCCGCGAGAAGCAACCCCGGCCATAATAGCCGGGTGCTTGACCTTGGGGTAGTGGACGGCACCCGGCTATCGGGCCGCGCGGCGGGCACGGCCCGATTAGCCTGCCTTCGGAAAGCGGGCCTTTCCAGCACAGTGGGATCCGAAGCTTGGAATTCACGTGACTTGAAGTCGCGGC
>JADMIO011331869.1_pt1 | contig 21099 bp, 17 predicted proteins | sample 8958161 | NCBI WGS metagenome assembly JADMIO01 (sample SAMN16585339, study PRJNA669376) | soil metagenome | isolation source: Crop rotation soil | place: USA: Cullars Rotation, Alabama | collected 2011 | reverse complement strand
GCCGCGACTTCAAGTCACGTGAATTCCAAGCTTCGGATCCCACTGTGCTGGAAAGTTGAACTGGGCGACGGGCACCTGATACTTCAGGTCGATCATCGCCGCGAAATGCGTCGCCGCGGTGGCGAGATCGTCGAGCCGCAGCGACGCCTGCGCCAGTCCCGCGTGGGCGCGCGGTTCGGACGGCGCGAGCGTGACGGCGCGGGTGAAGGCGGCGGCCGCTTCCTTCCATTGCCCGGCGCGCGTGTAGACGACTCCGAGGGTGTAGAGGCCGTAGGACGAATCCGGCTCGAGCGCGAGCCCCTTGCGGCAGCGCGCGATGCTGTCGGGAAAACGGGCGAGACCGCTCAGCACCTTGCACGCTTCGAAGTGCGGCGTGGCCAGTTCCGGATTGAGCTGCGAGGCGGCGTCGTATTCGCCGAGCGCCGGCTCGGCGTTCCCCATGGCCGCGTAGGCGTTTCCGAGATAGAGGTGGGCCTCGAACGAGCGGACGTTGGCGCGCAGCAGCTGCTTGAGCACCGCCGCCGCCTCCGCCGCGTTGCCCGTGCCGAGCAGCGACAGCGCGCGATTGAAGCGCTCGCGATAGGCGACGTAGTCGGCGATATGCCGCTTGGGATCATCGCCGCTGCCGGCCGGCGCCGGGGCCAGCGATCCGACGTAGCCGAGCGCCTGCAGCCGCTGCACGGTCGCGGCGTCGGGCTGCGGGCGCGGCGCCTCGCTCTGCGGCCCGAACCCCTTCACGATCGTCGCCAGGGCGTCCGACAAGCGGCCCGCCACTCCCGGACGCGCCCCGATCACGTTGGTCTTCTCGCTGGGATCGGTGCGCAAATCGTAGAGCTCCGGCTCGGGCGCGGCGATGTACTTGAACTCGCCGACGCGGACCGAACGCAGCTCCGCCCAGCCGAAATGAAGGTGCGGATAGAGCGATTCGGCGAGCGACGGCGCCGCCTCGGCGCGCGCCTTTCCCTCGATGAGCGGCACCAGGCTCTCGCCGTCGGCCGGCTGCGCCGCAGGCAACCCCGCGAGCGCCGCAATCGTCGGCGCGATGTCGACGCTGCGTACCTGGTCGCGGACCAGCCGGCGCTGCGATCCAGCGCCGGCCACGATCAGCGGCACGTGCAGCGTCGCGTCGTAGATGAAGAAGCCATGATCCGGCTCGCCGTGATCGCCGAGCGCCTCGCCGTGATCGGCCGTGACGACGAGCGAGGTCCTCGCCAGGTCTACCTTCGCCAGCAGGCGCCCCAGCTCGGCGTCGACGTAGGCGACTTCGGCATCGTAGGGACGATTGGGCGCGAGCGCGCGGTACTTGGCCGGCGCCGCGTACGGCAGGTGGGGATCGTAGTAGTGCACCCACAGCATCCATGGCGCGCTCTCCTGCCGCCCGAGCCAGCGGAGCGCCGCGTCGGTGACCGCGGTGGCCGGCCGCTGCAGATCGGCGAGCGCCACGGTCGCCCGCGCGTCGACCGGCACGTCATCGTCATAGTCGTCGAAGCCCTGATCGAGGCCGGCGGCGCGGCCGAGGATCACCGAGGCGACGACGGCGCCGGTGCGATAGCCGGCCGCCTTGAAGCGCTCCGCGAGCGTGACGACCGCCGGCGGGAGCGGATCCATGCCGTTGAGGCGCACGCCGATCGCGGCCGGGTAGCGTCCAGTGAGAATCGAAGTATGGGCCGGGTAGGTCAGCGGCGCGTGGGCGGTGGCGTCGGCGAAGCGCGCGCCGCCGGCGGCGAGGCGATCGAGCACCGGCGTGTGCGCTCCGGCGTAGCCCCACGCGCCGACGCGATCGGCGCGCAGCGTGTCGATGGTGACGAGCAGGACGTTGGGGCGAGGGGCGGATTGCGGGACGAACCACACCACTCCGCCCGCGAGCGCGATCGCGATCAGCCGGCGCATCTCCGGCCGAGCCTACTACGCGCCTCCGGCACGTGCAATTTTCCAAGCGGTCGTATATAACTCTTCGGGTCCTTGAATTGGGGCGCCGATCCGAGGCCCCCCTGTGAGCAGAAGTCTCGTGTTCACCGCACGTTGCAGATCTCGGCCGCTCGGAACACAAGTTGCTCGGGATCTGATCCCGCAAGTCGTCGTGTGTACGTGGTGGATGGTTAACCAGCAAGGAGTGCTTCTCACGATGCGAAAGAAGTGGCTCACATTGCTCGCCGCGATCGCGATCCTCAGTCCCTCCCTCGCCTTCGCACAATTGGGGCAGACGGCGGTACTGACCGGTTCGATCACGGACTCGAGCGGCGCGGTACTGCCGGGCGTCACCGTGTCTGTCGCGAGCGAGGCGCAGATCGGCGGACCGCGCACGGCGGTCACCGATGCGACCGGCAGCTACCGGTTCCCAAACCTCGCGCCGGGCGTGTACGCGCTGAGCGCCGATCTCACCGGCTTCGAGTCCTTCAAGCAGAAGGTCACGCTGCAGTTGGGGCAGACCATCACGGTCGACTTCAAGATGCAGCTCTCCGGACGCACCGAGACCGTGAACGTCACGGCGGAATCCCCGCTCGTGGAAGTGAAGTCCTCGGCCAAGCAGAACAACATCACGCAGGAACTGGTCGAGAACATTCCTTTCAGCAGCCGGTTCGGCCCGGACATCTTCCTGATGGCGCCCGGGGTCAACCCGAACAACCGCAGCTCGTTCGGCAGCGGCGGCTCTGGATCGAACTCCTACATGGTGGACGGCGTGGACGTGAGCGACCCCGAAGGGGGCACGCAGTGGCTGTTCGCGGCCTACAACTGGATCCAGGAAGTGCAGGTCATCGGCCTCGGCGCCCCCGCGGAGTACGGCGGGTTCACCGGCGTCGCTTCCAACAGCCTGTTCCGCAGCGGCAGCAACGCCTTCCACGGCCTGTTCGAGACCCTGTACCAGAACGACAAGATGCAGGGCAACAACATCACCAAGGAACTGCTCGCCGCCAACGACACGCTGACGGTCGCCAAGACCAAGCTGCAGTCGGACACGACGTTCCAGATCGGCGGTCCGATCCGCCGCGACAAGCTGTGGTTCTTCAGCAGCTTCGAGTGGTTCAACGCCAACTCGAGTCCGGCGGGCTATCCGCCGACGCGTCCGGTTGAAGTCGCACCGTCGACCCTCGGGCCGCAGGGGCGCACCGAGAAGGATCCGCGCTTCCTCTTCAAGCCGACGGTGAACCTCGGACCGAACGACAAGCTGACCGGCTATCTCGAGGCCGACGGCTACTACATCAACGGCCGCGGCGCCGCATCGAACACCGGTCCCGAGGCGACGCTGAAGGAAGACGCGCCGGAAGTGTCGTGGAACGGCAACTACACGCGCGTGCTGTCCCCCTCGTCGGTCCTCGACGTGAAGTACTCGGGGTTCTGGGGCTACTACTACAACACCCCCTACAACGGGGACACACCGGGCTGGTTCGACGTCGACTTGAACTTCTTCTCGGTGAACTCCTACTACTTCTACAAGGCCGATCGCACGCGCCACCAGGCGAACGCGAGCGTCACGAAGTATGCGTCGGGATTCGCCGGCGACCACGACCTCAAGTTCGGCGCCGAGATCGAGAAGAGCTACGTCCGCTCGCAGGAAGGCTACCCTGGCGGCATGTTCGTCAACTCCACCTACGGCGTGCCCTACTACGCCTACCTGTGGGACGGCTATCTCAAGGACAACATCAACAACCGCATGTCGCTGTTCGCGCAGGACGCGTGGAACCCGGCGAAGCGGCTGACGGTCAACGCCGGCGTGCGCTACGACCACTTCGGCGGCTTCAACAAGCACCTCGACGAGACGGTGTTCCGGACCAACGCGATCGCACCGCGCCTCGGCTTCGCCTACGACATCGCCGGCAACGGCAAGACCGTAGTGCGCGGCCACTACGGCTGGTACTTCGACGGCGCCAAGTCGTCCTACTACGATCTGCTCGATCCGCAGATCACGCCGAAGTTCGGCGTCAACCTGAATCCGGACCTGTCGTTCGACGGCGATCCGTTCATCACCACGCCAGGCACGAACCACACGATGGACAGCGACATCAAGCACCCGAGGCTGAAGCAGACGATCCTCGGTGTCGATCATGAGCTGTTCAGGAACTTCGCCGTGGGCGTCACCGGCGTCTGGCGCGACAACGATCAGTTCATCGACGATGTACTGACCAACGGCCAGTTCACGACGCGCGTCGTGCCGGATCCGGGTCCGGACGGCGCGGTGGGTACGGCCGACGACAACCCGAGCAATACCGTCACGACCTACCGGCAGACCAACGATCCAGCCGACAACCAGTTCCTGATCACGAACGTGCCGGAGGCCTTCCGGCGTTATCGCGGTCTCGAGATCAGCGCCACCAAGCGCATGTCGAACAGCTGGTCGGGGCAGTTCTCGTGGGTCGTCTCGAAGATCACCGGCAACTACGACAACACGTCGCAGCTCGGCAACGGGACGACGTTCGACGATCCGAACCTGGACCCGCGCCTCATGCCGAACCTGACGGGACGGCTGACGCGCGACAACACCCACATCGCCAAGCTCCTCGGCCTCTACAAGGCGCCGTGGGACCTGACGCTGTCGGGGATCTTCTTCTACACCACCGGCAACACCTTCGCGCGCACCGTGCGCGTGGCGCTGCCGCAGGGGCGCCAGAACCTCCTGTTCGAGCCGCGCGGCAGCCAGCGCCTGGACGACCAGCCGCGCCTGGACTTCCGCGCTGAGAAGGGGATCAAGCTGGCGCCGGGCAAGCGTGCGACCGTGTCGCTCGAGGCCTTCAACCTGTTCAACAACTCGGCGATCACGGCCCAGAACACGCGCTCGAGCGCGACCTACGGGCAGCCCACGGCGATCGTCGCACCGCGCGCGTTCCGCCTCGGATTCAGTTTCAAGTACTGAAGCCGGCGGTTTCGTCATGATGCGAGGGCGCGTTCCGTCGGGAACGCGCCCTTTTTTGTTGGGCTAGAATCAGAGAGCCGTGGAAAAGCCGCAGCGTCCCGCACCCCCGCCACGAACCGAGCCGCGGGAGATTATCGAACTGCGACAGCTGAAGGAGGACCAGCCCGACCTGGCGTCGGCGATCGACCTGCAGATCCAGCTGCTGCAGCTGCAGCGCCGCGTCCAGGGACGCGTGCCGCTGCCGTCGATCAATCTCGACGCGGCGCACATCGAGAAGCTGCTGTCGGGGGGCAAGCCGATGCTCGCCTTCGAGCAGGTGCCGATCGACTGGAGCGATCTGCGCTTCATGGTGCGCTCCACCGCGGACGCGATGCGCACGCACGAAGCGATCGAGTCGGAGGACTACCGGCGCGTCGAAGCGCTGTCGCGCGATGCGGATCGGCTGCAGCCGGCGATGCGCGCCTGGTACGAAGCGGCGCGCCCGATCGTCGCCGGCGGCCGCGACGTGCCGGACGAAATCGCCGGGCTCGAATCGCTGCTGCTGCAGGCGATGCGCCCCTTCCTGTCACGCTGCGCCGACGCGGTGATGGCGCGGACATCCTTTCATGGCTGGCCGCACGGCAACTGCCCGCTCTGCGGCGGCGAGCCCGACTTCTCGATCATCACCCCGGCCGCCGAACGGCTGCTGATCTGCGCGCGCTGCACCACGCGCTGGCGCTTCGATCACATCAAGTGCCCGTTCTGCCTCAACACCGATCGCGAGCGCATGACCTCGTTCGCCACGCGCGATGGCTGGTATCGCCTCAACGGCTGCGACGTCTGCCAGCGCTACGTGAAAGCCTTCGACGGCCGGAACGCGACGCGCCAGGTGATGCCCGCAGTGGACGCAATCGCCACGCTGCCGCTGGACGCCGCCGCGGTGCAACGGGGCTATCGCTGAGCGCTCGCGCTTCGCGCTCGCGCGGCTTTAGGCTTTAGGCTTTGGGCTTTAGGGCGCTGGTCGTTGTGGCGACCGGGCCGGAACTCGCCACAGTCGTTCGTAAAAAAGAAAAGGCCGGCGCGGAGCGCCGGCCAACAAGCCCTAAAGCCCAAAGCCCAAAGCCTAAAGCCCAAAGCCTAAAGCCCAAAGCCCAATCGCCCAAGTAGCGCGTAGCGCTACTTCGGCGATTGATCTTTGAACAGCTCGGACGCCTTCGTTTCCAGCCAGTTGAACAGGTGCCGCGTCTCCCAGAAGCGGCCGTTGTTCGAGTGCGCGCCGAGGACGACGACGGCGATGGGGTTGCCCTGCGGGAGGCGCAGCAGCGTCGCCAGGCAGTAGCCCGACTTCGAGATGAAGCCGGTCTTGGCGCCCATCACTTCGACGTCGCCTGACATCAGCAGGTGGTTCGTGCTGTGGATCGGGATCATGCGGCGGTTGGTCGTCACCGTGTAGGTGGCGGTGCGCATGACCGAGGCGATGCGCTCGTCGCTCGCCGCGAAGGTGATGAGGTGCGACAGGTCGAACGCCGACGACACGTTGTTGGCGTTGAGGCCCGAGGGATCCGCGAAGCTGGTGTTCTGCAGCCCGAGCTCGATCGCCTTCTCGTTCATGCGCTCGACGAAGGGCGCGGTGCCGCCGTGCGAGTTGCGCGCGAGGGCGCGCGCGGCGCCGTTGTCGGACGGAATCAGGAGCAGGTGCAGCAGCTCGCCCGCGGTGATGTGATCCCCGGCCTTCAGGTAGGTGGTGGAGGCGGCGTAGACGTCGCTGCGCTCGATCGCCACGTCCTGGTTGAGGTCGGGATTGTCCTCGAGGTAGACGAGCGCGGTCATCACTTTGGTGATGCTGGCAATCGAGCGCTTGTCCTGGGAATTCTCTTCGTAGAGGACCTGGCCGGTGACCGGGTCGAAGATGATCGCGGCGGCAGCGCGGACGTCGGGAACGGTCTGGCCGTTCGCGTCGGTCTTGAATTGCGGCGTCATCGCCTCCTGCAGCGAACGCAGGGCGTGGAGGCGGTTGGCTTCGCGGGCGCGCGCCGAGGCGCGGGCGCGGGCGAGCGAGGTCCTGCGGGCCTTCGAGGCCGTGGCCGAGTAGGCCGTGGTCTTCTTCTTTGTGGCGGTCGAGGTACTCCGCGTGGCGGCCGGCTTCTTCTGCGCGGCGTCGACCTCGAGGGCAGAAAGCGGCAGACAGACGGCGACGCCCAGCAGCGTCGTGACAAAGCGAGCAACCAAGATCGGGCGGATCAAGCGCACGAACCCTCCGTATACGCCCAAAGCTGGTCGGCTGGGAGCGACCGCCCTGGTGATTTTCAGTGGAACAACCGGAGTTTAGCAGTAACTCGTAGCGGTTGCAACCACTTATGGACCTCAACCGTTCCTGCCACCCTCCTTGTCCGACTCGGCGGCAACGGGCCGGGAACCGGACGCACAGGCCGTTCTGCTGTGCTGTACTACAAGTTGCGTTCCAGCGCTACTGTAAAACAGCTCCGACTGTGTTATTTTCGGCGCCGGACGCTCGATTCCCTAGACCGAATGACGCATCACGACGAAGAATTCGCCGCGCTCCGGGCCACCATCCGCGAGCGCGGTACGGTCCGGATGATCCTCCTCCCGCTGACTTTTGGCATCTGGGCGGGAGCCGCCGTGGCCACCATGGCGGCCATCCAGCTGCCGATCGCGGCCCTGCTCCCCTTGCTGGTGCTCGCGGCCGGCTTCGAGTCGATCTACGCGCTGCACATCAACGTCGAGCGGATCGGGCGCTACATCCAGGTCTTCCACGAACCGGCCGGCGGCTGGGAGCACGTGGCGATGGCCTTCGGCCAGCGCTTCCCGGGGCGCGGCCCCGACGCGCTCTTCAGCAATATCTTCCTGACCGCCACGGTCCTCAACTACCTGCCGGTGGCCATCGGCGGCACGCTGCTCGAGTTGATCGTCGGCGGCCTGCTCCACCTGGTACTGGCGATTCACATCGGCACGGCCCGCAGCCGCGCCTCGAAGCAGCGGCTGCAGGATCTCGAACGCTTCGAAGCGATCCGCAGCTCGTTGTGAACGAAAAAATCCAACCGACCGTCTGAAACAATTCAACCGATGGCGCGCGGTTGACAGGTTTTCATTCGCGCCGAAACAAATCCGGAACAATCCGAGACGCTCATGCCGTCAACTCTGCGGTACAGGGATTGCTCAACTGTTCGCGGGCGGAGGAGCACCATGATGAGTCTTGTTCGACTGCTCGGGTTCACGACGCTGTCCTGCGGATGCGTGACGGGAAAGTACCGCGAGGTGGCGACGCATCGCGAAGTCACGTACGTCGAGGAAAAAGGCAGCGATTGCCTGCACGCGTCGCATCGCCGCAATCACACGCTGGCGCCGGCGCGCTTCGGCGCATCGACCGCGTCGCTGCCGATCGCCCACGCCAGTTAGCGGGCGGCCACGACAACGCCGACAAAAGAGACAAAAAGTACCCGGATCGGCAGACAAAAATCTGTCGACTGCCACGGATTGGCAGCTAACATTTCTGAATGCCCCTCGTCCGGAAGCAGGAACAGCTTCCGAAACCCCATACAGAGATCGAGACCCGTCGCGGCACGCTGAGGTTCTACCTCGGTGACTGCCTCGACGTGCTTCGTTCTCTCACGCCAGCGTCGATTTCTGTAATCGTCACCTCGCCGCCCTACAACCTGGGCGTGCGCTACCGCAGCTATGACGACCGGCTGCCGCGCGAGCGCTACCTGGATTGGACCAGCGCGTGGATCGAGGCGGCCGGCAAGACGCTGGCACCGGACGGATCGCTGTTCCTGAACGTCGGCGCGAAGCCGACGGACCCGTGGACCGCCATCGACGTCGCACAGGCGGCGCGCCCGCACCTGCGGCTGCAGAACACCATTCACTGGATCAAGTCGATCGCCATCGACCAGGACGCCGCCGGCGCCGGCGCGGGGCTGACGAAGGATCTGAACGTCGGTCACTACAAGCCGATCAACAGCGACCGGTTCGTCAACGACTGCCACGAGTTCATCTTCCATTTCACGCCGGCCGGGACCACCCGCATCGACCGCCGCGCCATCGGCGTCAAGTACCAGGACGCCTCGAACATCGCCCGCTGGCGCGGCGCCGCCGGCAACCGCCGCTGCCGCGGCAACACCTGGTTCATCCCCTACGAGACCATCCAGAGCCGCGACAAGGACCGTCCCCACCCCGCCACCTTCCCGCCGCGCGTTCCGGAATACTGCGTCCGCCTGCATGGCGTGCAACGGACGAAGGTTCTGCTCGACCCCTTCCTCGGCTTGGGAAATTCGGCCCTCGCCGCGGCCTCGCTCGGGATCGATTTCGTCGGCATCGAGATCGACAGCCAGTATCTGGATGAGGCGGTCTCGCGCGTCCGAGCGTCGCTCGCGCGCCCTCGCTGAGCCTCGCTGACGCCGTCAACTCCCAACGCGGCAGCTCCCAAAAACCAAATCAACTCCCAACGCCGCAATTCCCAAAAACCAAATCAACTCCCAACTGCCAGCTCCCAAGCTTGGAAGTTGGTTGTTGGGAGTTCCTTGTGGAGTTGGGGCGTTGTGGAGTTGACCGCAGACAGAAAAGCCCGGGCCGCGTGAGCGGCCCGGGCTTTCGGACGGACGCCGTTTCGGCGCGCGCTTAGAACCGCACGCGCGCGCCCAGCTGCACCTGCCAGCGCGAACGGAGATCGTCGCGCAGGAACCGGGTGAAGTTCGTCCCGGTCAGGAGGGCGATGTTGTAGGCGGTGACGGGATTCGACGCCGTCGGCGGCGACGGTACCGTACGGATGCGCGTGTCCTGGCCGAAGTTCTCGAACTGGAACAGCCCGCTCTTCGCATCGAACACATTGATCAGGTTCAGCACGTCGACAGTCAGCTCGGTGCGGTAGCGCTTGTACGGCAGTTGCACCGCGAAGCGGGCGTCGAGCGTGTTCTGCCACGGCGCGCGGCAGGCGTTGCGCGGGATGATCTGGCCGATGTACGACGCCAGGCAGGGGTCCCCGTTCAGGTACGACAGCAGGTCGCTGTAGGTCCCCCCGGTGTAGGTGAACGGATCGGTCGCCGTCGGGATGTAGACCAGATCGTTCGTCGTGCGGTTGTCGCCATTCACGTCGTTGCCGTAGGTCAGCGTGTACGGACGGCCCGACTGCCCCGAGTAGAACACCGAGACGACCGGCTGCACCGACTTCACGAAGGGGATGTTGTAGGTCGCGGTCAGGTTGAAGCGGTGACCCGGATCGAAGTTCGAGCGCGCCAGCGGCACGTTGTTCGGGTCGCCCGGGGTGTAGACGTTGCCCCAGTTCGACGCCGCCTGGTCCGAGGTGCCGTCCATGATCGAGTAGGCGCGGCCGTACGAGTAGGAGCCGTTGACGTAGAAGCCGTTCCTGAAGGTGCGGCGCATTTCATACGCCAGGTTCCAGGTGTAGCCCTCGTCGGTGTTGCGCAGCAGGATTGCGTCGCTGAGCGTCGGCACCTGGCGCACGAAGAACGGACGCCCGCCGACGCCGGTGACGCCCGACGCCGGTCCAAAGTTCAGGTTCGAGTAGGCGATGTCGTTGATCGTGTTCGACCAGACGAAGTCGAACGTGCCCGTCCAGCCGGCAAACAGTTGCCGGTCGTAGCCGAGGTTGCCGCGCAGGACCGTCGGGTACTTGAAGTCGGGATCGATCATGTCGATCTCGTTGGTGAACGACCCCGCCGCCGCGCCACTCACCGTGGTCGGCTGGTTGAGCGGATCGGCGATGAACGGAATGCGGTTGGCGGCGTTGTTCGAGGCGCCGATGCGCGTGAAGTCGATGCCGGTGTTGCCGAACTGGTTGGAGATCCACACGTAGGCCGGACGCCCCGTGAAGAGCCCGATACCGCCGCGAATCTGCTCGGTGCCGTTGCCCCTGAGATCCCAGTTGACGCCCGCGCGCGGCGAGATCTGCACCTGGTTGGGCACGACGTCGGTGGCGAAGCCGAACGTCGACACCGCCAGCGGGTTGGCGTTGGGCTTCTCGGGATAGGTCGGCGCGTCGATACGCGCGCCGTAGGTCACCGTCACGTTCGGCTTCCAGCGCCACTGGTCGCCGGCGTAGAAGCCCCACTGCCGCACCTTGAAGGCCGCGGTCTGGACCGGATCGCTGGTCGCCGAGAAGCTGTGATCGTACTGCTGCGCCGTGCCGGCCTCGAAGTTCGCCAGGCTGTTGAAGAAGTAGGTGCCGAAATTGTCGCGGATGAACAGGTTCGACAGGTCGAGGAACTCGTTGTGCGTGCCGACGGTCAGCGTGTGCGTCCCCTTCAGCACGGTGTAGGCGTCGTTCAGCTCGATGATGTCCTGGTCGATCGCATTGCGGTGTGAGAACTGCTCGGTGCCGGCGACCGCGAAGAACGCCGGCGTGCCCGCCAGCTGCACCGTGACCTGCGGGAACTGCGCCGCGTCAACCGGGTTGCCGCGGTGATCGCGGATGCGCGTATAGGTAAGGCGCAGTTCGTTGACGCCGCGGCCGAGCTGTGAATTGAGCTGGCCGACCGTCGAGTTCGTGCTGCTGAAGTAGCGGTAGTACGCATCCGGCAGACGATACGGGCTGCCCTGCGAGGTGCCCAGCGACGCCGTGCTGATGTCGTTCATCGCGTCGATGTAGTTGTGGCGCACGGTGAGCTGGTGCCCCTTCGCCACGTTGAAGTCGCCGCGGACGAAATACTTGTTGCTGTTGGTGTCCTTCGCGAACTCACCCAGCGGGTCGCCCGGCACGGTGTAGCCGTAGAGGGTCTTCAGGTCGCTGACGAAACGATTCACCAGGTCCGCGCTGCCGGCCGGGGGGGTCTGGCCGCCCTCGTTGACCGAGAAGCCCACCGGCCGCTCCTTGCGCGCCCAGTCGGCCGTGCCGAAGAAGAACGCCTTGTTCTTCATGATCGGGCCGCCGACGCTGCCGCCGCCCTGCTTGTCGCGCAGCGTCGAGATCTTCGTGTCGGTGAAGCCCTTGCCCACCCAGTTCTGGTTGCGGCCGAAGAAGAAGCCGGTACCGTGCAGCGTGTTGGTGCCGCTCTTGGTGATCGCGTTGATGCCGCCGCCCGAGAAGCCGCCCTGGCGGACGTCGTAGGGCGAGACGACCAGCTGGATTTCCTGGATCGCGTCGAGGCTGATCGGCGTGGTCTCGGCGGTGCCGCCCGGCGTGCCCGCGGAGCCGGCGAGACCGAACAGATCGTTGTTCACCGCGCCGTCGATCTGCAGGTTGTTATAGCGGTAGCTGTTGCCCGCCACCGAGACGACCGAGGCGCTGTCGCCGCCGCCGCCCCCCTGCGAGTTGAACATCGGGCTGATGCGGACGATGTCGGTCAGGCTGCGCGTGATCGTCGGCAGGCTTTCCTTGACCTCGTTCGGGATGTTGTCGGCAGTGCCGGCGCGGGAGAGATCGATCGCCGGCGCGGTGGCGACGACGTCCACCGTTTCACTGACCGACGCGAGCTGAAGCTTGAAGTCGACCGTGCGCTCGGCGCCGAGCTCGACGGCGACCTTCTCCTGCTTCTGATCCTTGAAGCCGCTCATGTTCACGGCAACGGTGTAGCTGCCGACGCGGACGTTCAGGATGGTGAAGCGGCCGTCGGCGCCGGTGACCGCTTCGTAATTCGTACCAGTGTCGGTGTGCACCGCCGTGACGGTGGCACCCGGAAGGACGCCGCCCTGGGCGTCAGTGATCGTACCGGTGATGTTCCCGGTCGTGATCGTCTGCGCCGCCGCGGGGACCGCCAGCAGCAACGCGAGACAGCACGCGGCCGCCAGGCTCCATACGGCCTTCGTACGCAATTTCATCAGTGATTCTCCCACTTGCTTGGTTTGTCTTGTGCGAACCGGAGAAAAAGGCGGAAAAAGTATAGCAGGGATGGTGTGACGATGACGAAAAAAGGCCGCCTCGCCGGCGGCCTTTTCTCTATTTGGACGAACCCTTTACGACCGGTGGCGGGCGCAGCGTATACGACGTTTTGTAGTTCAGATCGTACTTGCCGGCCTTGTTCACCTTGATCTCGATGTTGCGCCGCTTCTTGAGGGGATCCGGATTACTGGAGTAGTAACCCAAAACATAGTAGTCGCTGGTTTCCGCGTCGATCCGCTTGAGCGCCTTGTCGAAGTCGTTCGAATTGACCACGGCGTACCCGCCCGTGAGCTCGGCAATCACGCGCAGGCTGCTCTGCGTCTCGCGGATGTGATCCTGCCAGTCCATCGTATCGAGCGTCGTCTCGTCGAGGTCCGGTCCGCCCACCAGCCCGCGTGGATCGATCGTGTACATCGTCACGTTGGCGCGATTGGCTTCGCGCGTCAGCTCGGAGAGCTCCGCGGCGAGATCGGCCGCGGCGAATTCGTTGCCCGACTTGGAGAAGGGGTTCACGTCTGACGAGGAGCTGTTCGATCCGCTGCTGTCGTCGGAGTTGCTGCCCATCATGTTCGAGTAGCGCTCGTTGGCCGCCTTGGCGCGCGACTTCGAGAACGGGTCGAAGTCGTAGCCATTGCTCACGTAGATGAACGCTTTGCGCCGGTTGTGAATCTGCTCCATCTTCTGGAGGATGTCGTAGGCCGTCGAGAACGCGACGTGCGCGCGATACCGCACTTCGGGCGGGCCCTGCGAGCCGTCGGGCGTCTCGATGATCTCCGACGGCTTCAGCCCGTTGCCCGCGATCTTGTTGATCGCTTCGTCGAGCCGCTTGCGGTCGTAGGTCATGTCCTGTTCGATCGATGACGGCCCCGTCGAGACGATGCCGAACAGATCGCCGTCGTGCACCAGCTCCTTTGAGATCTTCTTGAACAGGTCGCGGATGCGCCCGGTGTTCCGGAAGTCCATGTGGAGGTCGTCGACGAAGATCAGGAAGATGCGGCCCGACGCGTCGTTGGTCGGTCGCGGCGGCGGCAGCAGGATGCCTTCCTGCACCGGCGGCGGCGGCGCGCTGATGTCGTTGATCACGCGCCCGCCGTGCGTCAGCACGAAGGTGACCAGATCCTGCTTGACGCCGTCCTCGTAGACCTCGAAGTCGTTCTTGCCGAGGTCGGCGACGAACTGTCCCTGCGAATCGCGGACGATGACGTCCTGGGTGATCAGATCGACGCTGCGGCGGATCACCTGGGTGTCCCGCTGCGGCGTGAGGACGCCTTCGGGTTTCTTGTCCTGTGTTGAGCCCGCGGGGGGCTGGGCGGGCGGCTGCGGCGGCGGCTGTTGCGGCGCGGCCGCGAGCCCTGCGCCTATGGCGCAGAGGGCTAGCGCAACGAAGTACTTACGCATAAAGCTGATTATAGACCGGAGGCCGGAGGTTGGAGGTTGGAGGTTGGAGGTTGGTCTCGGGGTGATCAGAGCGATGCGATCGACCCCGGAACCGACTTCCAACCTCCGACCTCCCGTTGTTCAGCGACGGCGGCGGTGACGCCGGCGCGGTTCGCGCCCGACGACGGCGCGGAGCTCTTCGAAGACGGTCTCGTACTGCTCGAGCGCGGCAGCCACCTCGTCCGCAGTGACCCAGCCGTCCGGGTTAAGACGCTCGGCGCGCAGCTTCAGCTGTTCGCGTGCGTCATCAGTGAGCCGCTCGCTCGACTGCTCGGCGATGCGGGCCATCACCTCCGCGTAGCGCGCCCGCAGGCGGACGAGGCCTTCGGCGCCGAGCCGCTGGTACGACGCGGAGCCTTCATCAGCCGCGGAAAACGCGGCGAACGTGACCTCCGGCGCGGCCTCCTCCGTCTCGTCCTCGGCTGGCTCCCCGCTCTCGACGGTGGATTCGGTCTCGACCGACCGGAGCTGCGCGGCCGCTTCCTCGACGTAGGACAGAGGCGTGGCGGCCGCTGGCGGCACATCAGCCGGTGCCGTATCAGCCGCCGCTTCGACCGGATCGGCGTAGCCGGTCAGGTCCTCATATTCCTCGTGTTCGTCGTGACGATGGTGATCGTCGTGGTCGTGATCGGCGGGATCGCTGTGGTCCCGCTGATCAACGACGGCCGGTTCGCCCCGCCGTGACGTCGCGGCCATCGGCTCGGACGGGCGCGGCCGCGGACGCTCCTCTCGGCGCCGATCGCGTCCCTCGCGCGCCGGGCGTCCCTCGCGCCGTGCAGGCTCGGCCGGGGCCGGATCCTTCAGGATCCGCGTCCAGTCGAATTGCACGTCGGGATTGTGCTGCTCCAGCAGGCGGATCGCGTCTTCGTCGATCGGCGAGCGGCCGACGCGGACCCCGGGCGGCGTCCTGAACCAGTAGAGCACACGCTGCCCTTTGCCGCGGCGGCGTCCGCCCGCGTGCACCAGCGCCGTGGTCTCGTAGCCGCGGCGATCGCGGGTGAAACGGAGGTGAGCCAGTCAGCGCCCCTTGGTTTTCTTCTTGGCGGTCGCGGCCTTCGCGGCTTTCGCGGGCTTTGCAGCCTTCGCCTTCGCGGGTTTGGGCTTCGTCGGAGCCGCTTTCGGCCTGGCGGCCTTGGGCTCTTTCGCCCGCTCCTTCGGCTCCTTCGTCTCCTTCGGCTCCTTCGGCTCCTTCGTATCCTTCGCTTCCTTCGTATCCTTCGTGCCTCTGGTGTCTTTCGTGTTCCTGTGCACCAGGGTGAAGCGCGTCTGGTCGCCCAGCGAGTGGTAGCTCCAGAGCTCGGCGACGCTCACGTCGTTTTCGGTGCACAGCCGGCGGGCCATGTCGACGGCGACGGCGGGCACGTACAGGTGGAAGGGGGCGCGCACACGGCCGAAATGCGCCCACTGCGCCATGGCTTCGAGGTGATTGACCGATTCGCCCGTCTCGACTTCGATGAGCCCTTCGAGCCGGTGCCCCTTGTCCGGCGACGTGAGCACGAGGTCGGGGAACATCTGGCCGGGGCCGACCTTCACACCGGCGGTCTGGTCATCCCCGACGTTGATAGCGACTTCGTGCTTCCGTTTCAGCTTCGCCTGCAGAAGGCGGATGACGCGATCGTGCTCGAGCTGCTCTCTGACAGGCCTGACCAGAATCGGACTCAAGTCGCCTCCGGGGAACCGGTAATGTTAACGCACATTTACGACTCATGCATAGATCTTTGTCAACGGACCTAGCCCTGCGGCTTGACGCGGATCCCTTTTCCCATCATTATGATGCGGTGATTGCTCCGGCCGAGAGTCCCCTCGCCGAGTCCGCGACGAAAAAAGTCCTGATAGTAGACGACGACCGATCGGTCGCGGATACGTTCGCGCGGATGCTCAAGCTCGAGGGTTTCGAAGTAGCGACCGCCATCAACGCCGAGGCCGGGCTCGAGCTGGCCGATCACGTCCGGCCGCACGCCATCATCCTCGACATGCGCATGCCGATCACCAATGGGCTGCAGTTCCTGCGCATGGTCCGCGCCCGCCCGCACCTCGTCGAGATTCCCGTGGCGATCGTGACGGGGGACTACTTCCTGTCCGACCCGATCCAGAACGAGCTCAAGGCGCTCGGCGCCTCGATCCGGTTCAAGCCGCTCTGGCTCGAGGATCTGATCGCCCTCGCCAAGACGCTCGTCGCCGAGTGAACGACCGCTTCCTGCGCGCCTGCCGCCGCCAGCCTGTCGACCGCACCCCGGTGTGGTTCATGCGCCAGGCGGGCCGCTACATGAGCGACTACCGCGACCTCCGCCAGCGCTACTCGCTGCTCGAGATCTGCCGCCATCCCGAGCTCGCGGTCGCGGTCACGATGCAGCCGGTCGACGTCATCGAGGTCGACGCCGCGATCCTCTTCTCGGACCTGCTCCTCCCCTTCACGCCGATGGGGCTCGATTTCGACTTCGTCAAGGGCGAGGGTCCGTCGATTGCCCACCCGATCCGCCATGCGGACGACCTGAAGCGGCTGCGCACGTTCGATCCGCGCGAAGGGCTCGGCCACGTTTTGAAGACTATCGGCCTCCTGCGCAAGGAGCTGCAGGACAGGGTCCCGCTCATCGGCTTTGGCGGCGCCCCGTTCACGATGGCGGCCTACGCGATCGAGGGGGGCCCGTCGACGACCTACGCCCGGACCAAGCAGTTCATGTACGAGCAGCCCGCGGCGTGGCACGCGCTCGGCGACCGCTTCGCCACGCTGATGGGTACCTACCTGCGCGCGCAGGTCGATGCCGGGGCGCAGGCCATCCAGGTGTTCGACTCGTGGGTGGGCCAGCTCTCGCGCGCCGACTACCGCGAGTTCGCGCTGCCGCACAGCCGCAAGGTGTTCGACGCGGTGAAGGACGCCGGCGTGCCGCTCATCCACTTCGGCGTCAACACGACGGCGATCCTGAAGGAGATTCGTGAAGCGGGCGGCGACGTGATCGGCGTCGACTGGCGCCAACCGCTCGACGAGGCGTGGGAGACGATCGGCCACGATCGCGGCATCCAGGGGAACCTGGATCCGACGCGCCTGCTCGCCCCGCTCGACGCGCTGCTGGCTGCCGCAGACGATGTGCTGAAGCGCGCGGCCGGCCGTCCGGGACACATCTTCAATCTCGGCCACGGCATCCTGCCGAGCACGAACCTCGCACACGTCCAGGCGCTTGCAAAGCACGTCCACGCGTTTGGAGACTCACGCTGAAACGCGTGAGCGAAGTCGTCATCATCGGAGCGGGAATCACTGGCCTCGCGGCGGCGTCTGAAGTCGCGAAGCGGGGCGGGACGCCGATCGTCTACGAGGCGGCGCCGCGCGCGGGTGGGTTGATTCGCACCGAGCAGGCCGAGGGGTTCACGATCGAAGCGGGGCCCGACTCCGTGCTGGGATCGAAGCCCGCGGGACTCGAACTGATACGTGAGCTCGGGCTCGAGGCGGATGTGCAGACCGTGCGGCCGCCGGGCGTCGCGTTCGTGCTGCGCGACAAGACGCTGTTCGCGCTGCCGAAGCCGTCCTTCCTCGGCATCCCACTCACGCCCGAGGCGCTCGAACGCTACGATCTCCTCTCGGACGAGGCGCGCGCGCGCATGGCGCAGGAGCCCACCATTGCGCGGCGCGACGCGCCGGACGACGAGTCGGTCGCGTCCTTCTTCCGCCGCCGCTTCGGTCCGGCAACCGTGGACCTCATCGCGCAGCCGCTGCTCGGCGGCATCCATGCCGGCAACATCGAGCAGCTCTCGATGCGATCGCTGTTTCCGCGCCTGCTCGATCTCGAGCGCGAGCACGGCTCGGTGACGGCGGGTCTGCAGGCGGCAAGTTCGGAGCCGGCCGCGGCGGGCGGCGTCCAGCCGTCGATCGGCGAGATCAAGGGATTCGCGTCGCTGCGCGGCGGCATGGGGGCCCTCGTGCGCGCGCTCGAAGCGCGCCTGCCGACCGGAGCGATCCGGCGCGAGACGCCGGTGTGGCGCCTCGACGAGATCAGGAAGGCGCAGCAGCCGGTGATCGTCGCGGCTCCGGCGTTCGTCGCCGCGTCCCTGTTCGCGCCGCTCGACGAGGAGGCGTCACGCCTCTGCGCGCAGGTGCCCTACGTCTCGACCGCCAGCATCGCGCTCGCCTGGCCGCGCGCCGCGATCGCGCATCCGCTCGCCGGCACCGGCTTCGTCGTCGCGCGCCGCCACAGCGACGTGCGGATCACGGCCTGCACCTGGGTGTCGTCGAAATGGGAATCGCGCGCGCCCGACGACGCCGTGCTGCTGCGGGTGTTCCTCGGCGGCGCACACGATCCCGACGCCGCCTCGCTTCCCGATCCTGAACTGGTCACCATCGTCCGCCACGACCTGCAGGCGGTGCTCGGCATCGACGCGCCGCCCACGCTCACCCGCGTCTTCCGCTGGCCAAACGCCGGCGCACAGCATACCGTCGGTCATCTCGATCGTGTCGCCGAGATCGAACGCCGGCTGCAGCCGCACGGCATCTTCACCGCCGGCAGCGGGTTCCGATCCGTGGGCATCCCCGACTGCATCGTCGACGCCCGCCGAGTCGCTGAATCAGCAGTCTCCACTACCTGAAACTTGCGGCAAACCGGATGACGAGCAGCGCCGGTCAACAGTTCAGGAGGAACAGGAGCAATCAGATTCTTTGTCGTGGAATTCGTGGAGCACTTGCTCGTTGTGACTGCTCTCACAAGTTCAACGATAAAACCCATGAGCTCCGGTTCCTCGTGTTCTCCTGTCCTTCAGGCGCGGCTAGACTAGGAGCAATGCGACTCGCTTCGACTTTCACAGTGTGCCTGGCGTTGACCCTGGGGCTCCATGCGCAGACGACGGGCGTCGACCAGGTACTTGCCGACATCCGCGCGAAGGACAAGGGACAGCTTGCGATCTCTGAGGAAGACGGACGCTTCCTGCGGCTGATGATCGCGTCGGGCCAGCGCAAGCGGGTGCTCGAGATTGGCGGCGCGAGCGGCTACAGCGCGATCTGGATGGCGCAGGCGCTGCGCGTCACCGGCGGCAGGATGGTGACGATCGAGTACGACTCCGCGCGGGCGAAGGAGCTCGCTGAGAACGTCCGCAAAGCCGGCTTCTCCGACATCGTCCAGGTCGTCGCGGGCGATGCGTTCGCGCAGATCCCGAAGCTGCCGGGGACGTTCGACTTCGTCTTCCTCGACGCGTGGAAGCGCGACTACAAGAAGTTTCTCGATCTGGTCTATCCGCGGCTGGAAAAGGGAGGCCTCTTCACGGCGCACAACGTCGTGAACAAGAAGGGGGAAATGGAGGACTTTCTCGACGCCATCCAGCGCAATCCCGCTCTCTGGACGACGATCGTGTCGCCGTCAGGAGAGGGGATTTCGCTGTCGTATAAGAAATAAGAGTGCGTGACGCCCCGAAGCGGGCGTCAGTCTTCGGCGACCACCGCTGCGGCGGCCTTCGGCTTGACGGTCCGCTTCTTCCGGGGCTTGCCCGTGCGCAGACCGGCGGGAACCGGCTCGTTGCTCGGCTCCAGCTTCGACATGCTGGTCATGAACTTCTTGACTCCGTGCTCGTCGAACTGCACGCGCGTGAACGCGTCTTCGACCGCCACCACGGACCCAAGTCCGTAGGTCGGCTCGACGACGCGAGCCCCGACCTCGAAACGCTTCATCCTCCGCTCCTTCCGATCGGCAGCGTCCGACCGTCCCATACGGACGGGCTCGCCACCGCAACTTCTAGCGTATCAGTTGTTTAGCTCCACAGTCAAATCCGTGTGCCGCGACTGGCCGCGCCGCGCCCGGGTATTCTAGAAGGATATGTCGCGTCCCGTGCACATCATCGGGGTCTCATTAGATCTCGGCGGCAACCGCCGCGGAGTTGATATGGGCCCCTCGGCCTTCCGAATCGCCGGCCTGGGCGAGCGCCTGACGGCACTCGGCATCCAGGTCGTCGACGCCGGCGACCTCGTCGCGCCGATCCCGGAAACGAAGACCATGGGGGACCCCAGCAAGAAATACATTCGCGACATCGCGCGTGTCTGCGAGCGGCTCTACAAGACGTCGCTGGGCGTGCTGGAGAAGGGCGCCATTCCGCTCGTGCTCGGTGGCGATCATTCACTCGCCGCCGGCTCCGTCGCGGCCACAGCCGACCACCTGCGCAAGGAGGACAAGGCGCTCGGCATGATCTGGGTGGACGCGCACGGCGACATGAACACCCCGGCGACTTCCGGCAGCGGCAACGTCCACGGCATGCCCCTGGCGGCGCTGCTCGGCTCCGAGCCGGCCGAGCTTTCCCGCATCGGCGGCTTCTCGCCGAAGATCTCGGCCGATCGCACGGTGCTGATCGGCATTCGCAACCTCGACGAGACCGAGAAGCAGAGCATCCGCGACTCGGGCGTCCGCTTCTTCACGATGAAGGACATCGATCGCTCCGGCATCGCGCTGGTGATCGAGCAGGCGATCGCCATTGCCGGCAGCAATACGGGCGGCATCCACGTGTCGTTCGATCTCGACGTCTGCGACCCGACGATCGCCCCCGGCGTCGGCACTCCCGTCAAGGGAGGCCTCGACTATCGCGAAGCGCACATGGTGATGGAGATGGTCGCCGACTCCGGCCTCCTGCGCGCGCTGGATCTCGTCGAAGTGAACCCGATCCTCGACGATCGCAACATGACCGCGATCCTCGGCGCCGAGCTCGCCTCCTCCGCGCTGGGCCAGAAGATCATCTGAGCCGTCCGAGGTCCGAGGTCCGAGGTCCGAGGTCCGAGGTCCGAAGTCCGAGGTCCGAGGCTCCAGGTTCGAGGTTCGAGGTTCGAGGTTCGCAGTTGGCGGTCGAAGCCGAACTCAGCGGCGTGCTACGATCGCTGGCTGCGTGACCCGGTAGCTCAGTGGTAGAGCATGTGACTTTTAATCACAGGGTCGTGGGTTCGATCCCCACCCGGGTCATTTCTTAGTCGGGGGACTTCGTCCCGCCGAACCCCCTTACACGCTCACTCGCGGGGCCCCGG
>JADMIO012979740.1_pt1 | contig 21100 bp, 15 predicted proteins | sample 8958161 | NCBI WGS metagenome assembly JADMIO01 (sample SAMN16585339, study PRJNA669376) | soil metagenome | isolation source: Crop rotation soil | place: USA: Cullars Rotation, Alabama | collected 2011 | reverse complement strand
CTGGGACCACGGTCCCACTCGTATCGTCGGTCTGATTATTAGTCTGGGACCACGGTCCCACTCGTATCGTCGGTCTGATTATTAGTCTGGGACCACGGTCCCACTCGTATCGTCGGTCTGATTATTAGTCTGGGACCACGATCCCACTCGTGTTGTCGGTCTGATTATCGGTCTGGGACCACGGTCCCACTTGTATTGTCGATCAGACTATCAGCGTGAGACTACGATTCCATCAATGCCTGTCAAGGGCAAGTATTGACATTCGTCGTAACCTGTAGAACGGAGTAACCTCGGTGTGCGGTTGTATGCCTGCTGTGGATTGCTGCTGTGTCCTGCTTATCCACAACATTTTGCGCACGGTTATGTGGACAAAATACCTGGTTACCCAGGCCGTGCCGGCACGTTAACCGGGCTGCATCCGATGCAAGTGTGTCGCTGTCGACGAGCTCGCGAGCTCGGACATGAGGTTGCCCCGTATTCAGTGTCGCTGATTTGTATTGTCTGAAGTTGCTTTTACGTTAAGTTGATGCAGATCAATTAATACGATACCTGCGTCATAATTGATTATTTGACGTGGTTTGATGGCCTCCACGCACGTTGTGATATGTAGATGATAATCATTATCACTTTACGGGTCCTTTCCGGTGATCCGACAGGTTACGGGGCGGCGACCTCGCGGGTTTTCGCTATTTATGAAAATTTTCCGGTTTAAGGCGTTTCCGTTCTTCTTCGTCATAACTTAATGTTTTTATTTAAAATACCCTCTGAAAAGAAAGGAAACGACAGGTGCTGAAAGCGAGCTTTTTGGCCTCTGTCGTTTCCTTTCTCTGTTTTTGTCCGTGGAATGAACAATGGAAGTCCGAGCTCATCGCTAATAACTTCGTATAGCATACATTATACGAAGTTATATTCGATGCGGCCGATCTAGCAGAAAGTCAAAAGCCTCCGACCGGAGGCTTTTAACTTCTGTCACCTAGGTTACGCCCCGCCCTGCCACTCATCGCAGTACTGTTGTAATTCATTAAGCATTCTGCCGACATGGAAGCCATCACAAACGGCATGATGAACCTGAATCGCCAGCGGCATCAGCACCTTGTCGCCTTGCGTATAATATTTGCCCATGGTGAAAACGGGGGCGAAGAAGTTGTCCATATTGGCCACGTTTAAATCAAAACTGGTGAAACTCACCCAGGGATTGGCTGAGACGAAAAACATATTCTCAATAAACCCTTTAGGGAAATAGGCCAGGTTTTCACCGTAACACGCCACATCTTGCGAATATATGTGTAGAAACTGCCGGAAATCGTCGTGGTATTCACTCCAGAGCGATGAAAACGTTTCAGTTTGCTCATGGAAAACGGTGTAACAAGGGTGAACACTATCCCATATCACCAGCTCACCGTCTTTCATTGCCATACGAAATTCCGGATGAGCATTCATCAGGCGGGCAAGAATGTGAATAAAGGCCGGATAAAACTTGTGCTTATTTTTCTTTACGGTCTTTAAAAAGGCCGTAATATCCAGCTGAACGGTCTGGTTATAGGTACATTGAGCAACTGACTGAAATGCCTCAAAATGTTCTTTACGATGCCATTGGGATATATCAACGGTGGTATATCCAGTGATTTTTTTCTCCATTTTAGCTTCCTTAGCTCCTGAAAATCTCGATAACTCAAAAAATACGCCCGGTAGTGATCTTATTTCATTATGGTGAAAGTTGGAACCTCTTACGTGCCGATCAGATTAAAACGAAAGGCCCAGTCTTTCGACTGAGCCTTTCGTTTTATTTGACCATGTTGGTATGATTTAAATTAATACGACTCACTATAGGGTCAGTGCGGCCGCGACTTCAAGTCACGTGAATTCCAAGCTTCGGATCCCACTGTGCTGGAAAGTTCCAGGTGGAGCGCCGGCTGCGGGTCGACCGGGTGCTGCTTGCCGTCGGCGTCGCGGCCGCGGTGGCGGGCGTGGTCGTCCTCTGGCGCTCCCGCGACTGAGCGCCGGGATTCTTGCTCGGGAGGGTTCGAGGCGTTACTCTTGTGGTAATTCTCTACTGAACCAGTAAACTTACCTGACCGGGGCGAACGGGGAGATCGTGCACATCGACATCGCGATGTCCGTCGCAGGCCTCATCGTGGGCATCGTCGTCGGTCTCACCGGCATGGGCGGCGGCGCCCTCATGACGCCCGTCCTCGTCCTGTTCTTCAACACGACGCCCAGCGCAGCGGTGTCCAGCGACCTCGTCACCTCGCTGTTCATGAAGCCCGTGGGCGGCGCGATCCACTGGCGGCGCGCGACGGTCCACAAGGGCATCGTCGGCTGGCTTCTGGTCGCCGCGGTGCCGGCGGCGTTCGCCGGGGTCTTCGTGCTCAACTCCCTCGGCGACGGGGAGCAGCTGCAGGACCGGATCAAGCTCGGCCTCGGCGCCGCGCTGCTGCTCGCCTTCGTCGCCATGGTCACACGCACCCTGCGCCGTCCCACGTCCGACGGCAGTGACGGTCTCGACAGCCCGGTGCGGGTGCTCCCGACGCTGGTCATCGGGCTGCTCGGCGGCCTGGTCGTCGGCATGACGTCCGTGGGCTCGGGCTCCATGATCATCGTCGCGCTGATGTGGGTCTACCCGCGGCTGTCCAACCGGTCGCTGGTCGGCACCGACCTCGTCCAGGCCGTCCCGCTCGTCGGCGCCGCGGCCCTCGGCCATGTGCTGTTCGGCGACGTCCAGATGTCCGTGACCGTCTCGCTGCTGATCGGCAGCCTGCCCGGTGTGTTCATCGGCGCGCAGATCTCGTCGCGGACCACCGCGCCGTGGCTGCGGCCCGTGCTCGCGGCCGTGCTGCTCGCCTCCGCGCTGAAGCTGCTCGACGTGCCCTCCATGGTCACCGCCGGGGTCGCGGTGGTCGCCGCCGTCGTGCTGCTGACCGTCCCCGCCGCCGTACGTCGCCACCGGCCGGTTCCTGCGCCGGCCAACGGCCGGCGCGACGACACGCTCGATCTGGCCGCGTCGCTCCCGGCTCCCGCGCCGGAGAGGCGGGAGACTGCTACCGGTGCGCATCTCCGCTAAGTCCGACTACGCGGTCAGGGCCATGTCGGTCCTGGCGGCGGAGACCGAGGCGACCGCGGTGCGGGCCGAGGACATCGCGCAGGCCCAGGACATCCCGCTCAACTTCCTGCTCGGCATCCTCCGCGAGCTGCGCAACGCCCACCTGGTCCGCAGCGTCCGCGGCCGCGACGGCGGCTACATGCTGAGCCGGCCGGCGAGCGAGATCGCTCTGGCCGACGTCATCCGCGCCGTCGACGGGCCGTTGGCCAACGTTCGCGACCTGAGCCTGGCCCAGCTGTCCTACACCGGCTCCGCCGAGTCGCTCCGCGACGTCTGGATGGCGGTCCGCGGCAGCCTGCGCGAGGTGCTCGAGAACGTCACCATCGCCGACCTGGCCGCGGGCCGGCTGCCGCGCAACGTGCGGCAGCTCGCCGAGCGCCACCAGGCCGAGCGCTACTGACCCTCCGGCCCTAGGCTGCCGGACATGGGCGACGACGACGCGACGCCGATCTCCTACATGGCGCTGAAGCACGACACCCCTGTGCTGAGCGCCTCGGGCGAGCAGATCGGCAAGGTGGAGCGGGTCCTCGACGACCCGTCCCTCGACCTGTTCGACGGGATCACCGTGCACACGTCGGAGGGGCTGCGGTTCGTCGACCGCGACGCCATCACCGAGATCACCGACCGCTGGGTGCGGACGACGGCGGCGTCGGCGGCCGAGCTGCCCGAGCCGGACGCACCGCCCGTCTACCGGCCGAAGGACGGCGCGTTCGAGAAGGACTCGCTGCTCGAGCGGGTGGAGGACAAGCTCGGTGACGTCGGGCGCTGGAAGCGGCAGAAGGACGAGTAGGCACACAACGGACGAAGGGCCTGTCGCGCCGCGCGCGACAGGCCCTTCGGACGTCAGGTCTCAGACGAGCAGCGCCGCGATCTCCGCGTCGAGGTCGACCCGGTCGAGCTCGGCACCGGTCGGGACCACCGCGTAGGTCTCGACGAGGAACTCCACGACCCGGTCCGCCGAGGCGAGCATGGTCGCCATGCAGTCGGTCGCGAGCGTGATCCGCAGCCGGCGCTCCACACCGAAGCCCTCGCTGAGCTCGGGCTCGAGGGTGATGTCGCCCTCGCCGGCGGCGGAGTTGACACCGGCGGAGAGCAGCTCCCGGGCGAAGGTCCAGACGACCGGCTCGCCGCAGTCGACGCCGATGGCCAGCGACACCGCGAAGGGGTCGGCCGGGTCGTAGCGCAGCTCCGCCTCGAGCTCGGCCTCGCCGGTGCCGGTCGACACCGTGAGCGTCAGCGGCGTGGTGATCGTGCGAGGCAGGTGCAGCATCTCGGGCTCCTAGGGTGCGGTGCGGTCACTTGTAGCAACGACCCGCAGCGCCACCGGTGACGCGAGTTTTCCGCAAGAGCCACAACTGCTGTCGCAAGCCCGGGCAAGCCGGACAATCAACCTCGCCCGGAGCCGCTACCGCTTGCTGAAGCTGACCGTTCCGGGCCGTGGAAGCAGCTCGACCCACGTCTTGCCGGGCGTCAGCGGGATCACCTTGCCGTGTGCGACCAGCCGCAGCGGCGCCCGGAGCTTCGGGTGGGACCAGTGGCCGGCGATGACATGGCCGTTGCGGAACACCCACACCCGTCCGTGGCCGGTGATGACGTCGTCGGGCGAGGCGTTGCCGAGGACGTCGCGAAGGCCGAGGTAGCGCGTCTTGATCCGCATCACCACGACGTTGTCGGCCTTGACGCGGCGGCCGTTCGAGAGCACGTCGGGCGTTCCGTTCTGCTTGCGCACCCAGCCCTTGCTCGTCCAGGTCCACCCTGCCGACGCGAGGTCTGACCAGCGCAGCGCGATCGACCGGACCACGCGTCCGGCCGGCGGCGCGTCGGAGTAGCTGAACATCGGCCTCGGCGCCTTCATCTTCTTCGTCCGGGCCAGCCCGGCCGCCAGGATCGTGTGCGTCGACGTGTAGACGTTGTGGGGTGCGGCGTGCGGTCCGCTTCGGTGGTACAGGCCGCTGTTCTCGTCGTTGGACAGCGCGATCGCGCCCGGTGTCGAGTGGATCTTCGCGTTGACCCGGGGGTTGGCGCCGGAGTAGCCGAACACCGTCCGGCCGAGGAGCTGGATGAGTGCGGAGTCCGTCGTACGGGCGGAGCGGACCGGCCCGACGTTGGCGGCGGTGTCGCACTGGAAGATCGCGAACAGCCGGGTGACGCCGCCTTCGACCGTCTCCTCGAAGATGACGTCGGCGTGGTCGATGCCGGACTGCGGCCGGGCCACGTCGACGTTGTCGATCTTCATCGCGAGTGGCGCGCGGGTCCGCTTCATGCCCTTCGCGGGGACCTTGCCGGTCAGCGGGCAGGTGGGCGGAGGGGGCGGTGGCGCTGCGGTCGGGCTCGCCGACGTCAGCGACGGGCTCGGCGAGGCAGCCGCCTTGGGCTTGTCGTGGCCGCCACACGCGGCGAGGGCGACGGTCGAGCAGGTGACCAGGGCGGCGAGAACGGCACGAGACGTGGTGCGGGACATGGCCTCGACGGTATGTCGAGGTTGCCCGTAGTTGTCGAATGACCCGCCGTCCGGCACCGGACGATCACGTTGCGTGAGTGCCCGGCCCCGGCAGGATCAGGAGCAGATGTCCTGCGCCGCCGTCCGCGGCTGGTTGACCGTGCCGGTCTCGCCGGGCTGGGCGACCACGACGCGCTGCACGCCGTGGTAGTCCGAACCGACGATCACCTGCAGGCCGCTGCCCAGGCTGTCGTCCTCCCGCAGCTTCGCGCCGGGGATCGCCGTGGCGAGCGTCTTCGCCGAGTCGGCGCGGGTGGGGCCGTAGACGACGACCGTCGTCTTCGCGTCGGCGCCCGAGGGCGTGCTGAACGACGCGGTGGCGTGGAACCCGAGCGAGCTCAGGTCGCCGGCGACCTTCGACGCCAGCCCGTTGGTCTGCGTCGCATTGAGCACCGGGACGGAGATGCTGCTCGGCGGGATCGTGACCTTGCGGCTCTTCCCCTGCTCGGCCGCCCCGACCGGCCGGTCCCGGGTCAGCGCCCGGAACAGCTGGTGGGACAGCACCGGATCCCACTGGACGACGTTGCCGACCGCGCCCATGTTGAAGCTGCCCGGCTTGAGCGGCACCCGGATCATCAGGACGTGCTGCGGTGACATCGACCGCAGGTTGAGCGCCAGGTCCTTGATCTGCTTGGTGCCGAAGTCCTTGTCGGTGGTCAGCGAGTCGGCGACGGCGCCGACGAAGTGCAGCAGCCGCACCGGGTTGAGCAGGACGCCGGTGCTCTTGGCCCGCTGCACCATCGCGGCCATGAACTTCTGCTGCCGCTGGATCCGGCCGAGGTCCGCGCTCGGGTCGAACTCGCGCGCCCTGACGTACTCCAGCGCGCGCACGCCGTTGAGCTTCGACTTGCCCTTCGGGAGCTCGAGGCCACTGCCGCCGACTCCGCCGGTCGGCAGCCGGCGGACGGGGTCGTGGATCGGCGTCGTCGTGCACACGGTGACGCCGCCGAGCGCGTCGACCATCTTGACGAAGCCGAGGAAGTTGACCTCGACGTAGTGGTCGATCCGTACGCCGGTGTTCTTCTCGACCGTCGCGACGGTGAGCTTCGGCCCGCCGAAGGAGTAGGCCGTGTTGAGCTTGTTGTGCGCCGCGGGCACGACATGGCCGGTCGCGTCCTTGTGCCGTGGGATGAGCACGTAGGAGTCGCGCGGCAGGCTGACGAGGATCGCCTTGCCGCCTCCACGCGGGATGTGCAACAGGATCATCGTGTCCGACCGGCGGCCGGCGTCGTGCCCGACGTGCAGCTGCCGCTGCTGCGCCGGGGTCAGACCCGACCGGCTGTCCGAGCCGACGATGAGGATGTTGAGGTCGCCCTTCACGCCGCCGCCGGGGCGGCCGCACGGGTCGTCGCAGAACGGGTTGATCTTCTTGATGCCGGCGATGATCCGGTCGAAGGCCACGACACCCGTCACGCCGCCGAGCGCGAGGACGGCAGCGAGACCGCCGGCGACCCAGGCCAGGACGCGCTTGCGCGACCGGCGGCTGCTCGGCTGCGCAGCCGGCGGTGGCGTCCCCTCCGCCGGCGCGTTCGCGCGCGGCGGCCGGCCACGACCACGAGGGTCGAGGTGCGGCGGCAGTGGCGGGCGGGAGCCCTCCGCCGGGGGGCCGTCGGTCGGCCCGGTCATGCGTGATACCTCCGGCGGGCGAGCGGAGCCGGCAGGCGCCGACCACGCCCCATGCTAGGCGAGAGGCCGGCCGAACCCGGGTAGCGCCCGGGCGCGCGTCGGACGTGCGGATGTGGCCTCACCGCTAGCCTGACCGATCGTGCATGACCTGCCCGGCGTCTCCTACGTGATGCCGGTGCTCAACGAGGCCGACTACATCGAGGCGGCGGTCGCGAGCATCCTCGAGCAGGACTACCCCGGGCCGACCGAGATCGTGCTCGCCATGGGCCCGTCGCACGACGGGACGGACGAGATCGTGGCCCGGATGCAGCGGGAGGACCCGCGGATCCAGACCGTCGACAACCCCGGCCGCGACATCCCGATCGGTCTCAACCGGGCGATCAAGGCGTCGCGGCACCCGATCATCGTCCGGGTCGACGCGCACACCGGCCTGCCGCAGGACTACACGCGGCGGGCGGTGACGACGCTGCTCGAGACCGGCGCGGTCAACGTCGGCGGCATCATGCAGGCCGTCGGCCGCCCGGGATTGCAGGCCGCGGTCGCCCGCGCCTACAACAGCCGGCTCGGGCTCGGCGGCGGCGCCTACCACGCCCTCGACGCGCCGCCCGGTCCGGCGGAGTCGGCCTACCTCGGCGTCATGCGCGCGGACGCGCTCGCGGAGGTCGGCTACTTCGACGAGTCGCTGCGCCGCGGCGAGGACTGGGAGCTCAACTTCCGGTTCCGCGAGGCCGGCCACCTCGTCTGGCTCGACCCGTCGCTTCGCGTTCGCTACTGGCCCCGCCGGACCTGGCGCGCACTTGTCCGGCAGTTCTTCGCGACCGGCACGTGGCGGGGCGAGCTGACCCGCCGGCTGCGCGGCCGTGGCGGCCTGCGGTTCTACGCTCCGCCGCTGCTCGTCGTCGCGACCGCTGTCATGCTGGTCGTCGGCCCGCTCGCCCTCGCCGGCGTCGGCGGGCCGGTGCTCGGCCTGCTCGCGCTGCTGGCGGCGGCGGGTCCGGCGACCTACGTCACACTGCTGCTCGGCGTCGCGCTCACCGGCGACGGATCGGCGGCCGACCGATGGCGCTACTGCCGCGTCCTCGCCGTCATGCACTACGTGTGGGGCACCGGCTTCCTCCGCGGGATCGCGCGCGGCGCCCACGACGTCGTCGACACCTCCCGGGCGGGGCCGGGCCCCGGCGGCGTCAGCCGAACCAGCCCGACTCCACCATCCTCTTCACCACCCGCGCGGCGGCGTGACCGTCGTCGTACGGGGTGAACTTCTCCTGCCACGCGGCGTACTTCGCCGCGTAGCGCGGGCGGTCACCGTCGGCCGCCTCGACCGCCGCGAGCAGGTCGTCGCGGGTCTCGACCACCGGCCCCGGAGCATCGGCCCGCAGGTCGAAGTAGAACCCGCGGACCGACTCGGAGTACTCGTCGAGGTCCGGCGTGAAGAACACCATCGGCTTGCCGGTGCCGGCGAAGTCGAACATCACCGACGAGTAGTCGGTGACGAGCACGTCGGCCACGAGCATCAGGTCGGCGACGTCGGGATAGGTCGTCACGTCGAGCAGGCGCGGCCCGTCGAGCGTCTCGCCGTGGGCGAGCGTCCGTGTGTGGCCGCGGACGAGGAGCACGTGCCCGCGCGGCAGCGCCTCGGCGACGCCCGGCAGGTCGAGGTAGTTGACGAGACCGGGTCGGTTGTCGCGCCACGTCGGCGCGTAGAGCACGACCTGGTCGTCCGGGTCGAGGCGCAGCGTGCGCCGCACGTGCGCGGCGCGGGCCTCGTCACGCAGCACGTCGTTGCGCGGGTAGCCCGTCTCCCAGATCGGCCCGCGGAACGCGTAGGCGCTGCGGAAGATGTCGGCGCTGAAGCGGTTCTGGGCGAGCAGCGCGTGCCAGCGCCAGCCCTGCCGCACCGCGGCGAACCGTTGCCGCGGGGTGTGGTCGGCCCGGTCGAGCGCCAGCCGCTTGAGCATGGTGCCGTGCCAGGTCTGCAGGACGTGCTGGTGCTGGCGTCGACGGTGGGTCCAGCGCAGCCAGTCGTTGACGACGTAGACCCGCGCCTCCGCGCGCACCCGCCACCACTCGCGGCTGTACTCCACGAGCGGTACGGCGCCGTCGGGCACCGCGACCGACCGGTCGGTGACGCTCCAGTAGCGACGGACGTCGGGCAGGTCGCGCGCGACGACCCGGTCGATCGCCAACGGGTTGTCGGCCGCGGTGCGGCCGTAGAAGCTCTCGAAGTAGACGGCGTGCTCGCGTCGCCGCCGCGGAGCGAGGGCCGCCGCGCGCATCTCCCGTTGGGTGGCGGGGGAGCGCTCGGCGTCGGTCAGCGGCGCGGAGATCTCCACCTCGAGGCCGCCCTCGCGCCGGCGGACGACGGCACGGAACTTCTCCTGCAGCACCGTCGGCAGCTCGGCCGTGGACACGTCGAGCCGCTGCACCCCGCCGACGAGCAGCCGGTAGCGGCCGGACGGGAGCGCGAGGTCGGGCTCGCCCCATCTGCTCACGAGCAGCGGGACGCGCAGCCGCACCCCGTCGGCCTGCTTCTCCACGTCTGCGGGCACCCGCCGGCGCGCCCCGGCGAGCAGGGCGCTGTCCACCGGCGCGGTGCCCGCGTCGAGATGCACGACCAGCTCGCTCTGCTCGACCCGGACCGATCGCACCAGCGGCCACACCACCGCCCGCTGCTGCGCCGGGCGCGCGGCCGGGGCCACGGCTGCCCCGCCGTCATCGCCACCGGTGCCGGTGCGGCGGCGGATCTCGGCGAGCACTCGCTCGGTCGCGCAGCCGTCGAGATGGTCGAAGTGGGTGTCGCGCAGCCGGATGGAGTGCTCGCGAGCGGCGGTCGCCGCCGGCGAGCCGGGATCGAGCAGCTCGTCGAGCCGGGCCAGCGCCTCGGGCCACGTCCGCACGTGCCGCCCGCCGGTGAACTCGTCGTACGGCTCGTAGAGCCCGCGGGTGCGCAGGTAGCCGTCGACGTCGGCGGCGAGGAACACCGTCGAGCCGCCCGTGAGCGCGAAGTCGAACGCCACCGAGGAGTAGTCGGTGACGAGGTGGTCGAACGCCGGCAGCAGCGGGCACAGGTCGGGGACCGTCGCCGGGTCGAGCAGCCGCACCCTTGCGGAGCGGGCCGGGCCGGCCGTGTAGTCCGCGCGCCCGAGTGGATGGCTGCGGACCACCAGCTCGCCGTCGACGCGGTCCAGCCAGTCGGTGATCGCCGCCCAGTCGTCGTCGGCCGGCGCCGCCGGGTCCGGCCCGCCGTCGCGCCATGTCGGGGCGTAGAGGACGACGGGCCCGGCGCCCACCGGGGGCCCGATGGCGGCCGCGAGCAGCGCCAGCGCTGACGCCCGCCGCTGCACGTCGTCACCGCGCAGCAGCGCGTCGTCGCGAGGGTCGCCGGTCACCGCCACCGCTGCCGGGTCGACCCCGAACGCGCTCACCACCCGGTCGACCAGCGCCGCCGAGGCGACGGGGAACAGCCGGATCTGCCGCCCGACCGCGCGGTAGCCGCGGCGGACGACGGCGCGGGCGAGCGGGTTGGGCGCAGTCTGCGCGACGGGCGCGTCGAGGTGCAGCCGCTTGAGCGGGATGCCGTGCCAGAGCTGCACGACGAACCCGCCGCGCGTGCCGTAGCGGTTGACGTCGCCCAGGCCGTGGGTGACCACCAGCACCTGCGCGCGCAACGTGAGCCAGAGTCCGCGCGCCGACATCTTCGGTACGACGTCCAGCCCGAGCGAGCGCGCGCGGTCAGCCTCGGTGTCGGTGCCGGCAAGCCAGACCAGGCGGGTCGTGGACGGGAGCTCTGCGCGGGCGAGGCGAAGCAGTGGCAGCGCTCCCTCGCCGGGACCGATCCCGCTGCCGAGCACCCACAGCCGCGGGGTGCGCGGGACGAGCAGCGTGGCGACGGCGCCGAGCAGGTACAGCGGGAGGCGCCGCAGGCCGGCGGCGTTGCCGGCGCGGAAGGTGAAGGCCGCCATCAGGTCGTGCAGACGGCGCGGTCGGCCGTGACCACGTCGAGGGACGCGGTCGGCGTCGGCGTCGGTGACGGCGAGGAGATGTGCACCGCCTTAGTGCCGGAGTAGTCGGACCCGATGACGAGCTCGAGTGTCTCCGACAGTGCGCCGTCGAGCTGCCGGGTGGCCCCGGGGACGCTGGCCGCCAGCGTCTGCGACGACTGGACGCGGTCGGTCCCGTAGCGGACGACGGAGGTGGTGTAGCCCCGGGAGTCGGCGTCGCCCATCCCGTCGATGACGAAGCCGCGTGCGGCCAGCTCCTCCGCGACCCGGTGCGCGAGCCCGGCCTGCCCCGTGCCGTTTAGCACACGGACGTGCACCGCGCTCGGCGGCACGACGAGCTCGGTCGACGTCCCCGCCGGCTTCTTCGGGCCGGTGCCGGGCAGCGGCCCGTCGGCGCGCAGGGCGTGCCAGAGCGCGTTGGCCCGCGGCTTGTCCCAGAACACGACCGACGCGTCGATGCCGCCGATCAGCACGTGGCCGTCCGGATTCGACAGGGGCACCGTCAGGAGCGCGACCTTGCCTGCGGTCAGCCCGTGCAGCTCGCCGGCGAGCTTCTTCAGCTGCTTCAGCCCGAACCCGGGGTCGGTGCGGATCGACTTGGTCGCCGCGTTGAGGAAGCCGTAGAGCTTCCACGGCTTGAGGATCAGCCCGGTGCTGGTCGCCTTGCGGATGACCGCCGAGATGAACACCTGCTGGTTCTTGATCCGGCCGAGGTCGCTGCCGTCGGCGACGGCGTAACGCGCCCGGACGAAGCCCAGCGCCTCCTTGCCGTGGAACGTGTGCGGGCCGGCGCCCACGACGAGGCCGCTTCCGATCCGGCCGCCGGTGTAGGGGTTGGTGCGGATCGGGTCGTTGATCGGGTGCGACAGGCAGACCTTCACACCGCCGAGCGCGTCGACCATCCGCTCGAACCCGGCGAAGTTGACCTCGACGTAGTGGTCGATCCGCAGGTGGGTCAGGTGCTCGACGGTCGCGACGGTGCACGACGGACCGCCGATGGAGAACGCCGCGTTGAACTTGTTCCACTGCGGCGACGACAGCCCGCCCGTCGGCAGGCGGCAGCTCGGGATCCGCGCGTAGGTGTCGCGCGGGATGCTGACGAGGATCGCCTTCTTCCCGTCGGCCGAGATGTGCACGAGGATCGTCGTGTCCGACCGGGCGCCGGTCACGCCCTTGCCGAACTTCGCGCCGCCGGCGAAGTCGCGGGTGTCGGAGCCGAGCAGCAGGACGTTCTCGGACTTGCCCGGGCCCTCGGCGGGTCGCGCCCCCGGCACGGTGAGCGCTCCGTGCGCGATGTTGTCGTTGAGGTGGCGGTAGACGAGGTAGCCGCCGGCGGCGGTGATGACGAGCAGCGCGGCGAGCCCGATGGCGATCCACGACAGCATGCGACCGACCCGCCGCGGGGGCTTCGGCGCGGCGTGCTGCGGCGAACTCACTCCTGGCGTCCCATCGTGCGTACGGCGAACCGGCCGGGCGGCCCGCTGCCGCGCCCGCGCCATGCTAGGGGGCGGACCCTGAAGATCACCTGTGCCTGATCATCGCCGAGTTCCCGCGCAACGGGGTCAACCCGCCGTACGGTTGTGACGAATGTTCCGACAGAACACCTGTGTCCGTTTGTCCCCGACCCGGGAGCTCCGCCCATGTCCACGGCCCGCCGCGCGTTCGGCGCCGCCTCGGCCGCGGTCGCGGCCGTCCTCGTCGCGCTCGGCCCGGGTGTCACTGCCGCGCCCGTCTCGGTCCACGAGGTCTACCCCGTGCCGCCGGGCGGCGTGTTCACCCTCGACGGGCACGGCTACGGCCACGGCCACGGCATGTCGCAGTTCGGGGCCTATGGCGCGGCGCTGAAGGGCCTCGGCTACCAGGACATCGTCGGCTTCTACTACCCCAACACGACGCTGGTGTCGCAGCCGGCTCGGACCGTCAGGGTGCTCGTCGGCGCCGGGGGCACCGGCCCGCTCACCGTCGAGCCGCGGTCCGGTGTCGCCACGGTGGTGCACACGAGCGTCGCGGGAGTCGCCGACTGCACGCTGCCCACCTCGGTCGACGGCGGCAAGACGACGATCAGCCGCTGGCGCGCGAGGCTGGTCACGACCACGGACGGCAAGCGGCTGCGGCTGCAGCGGACGGCCGACGGCAGCACATGGAACAACGTCGCGCCGCCGAAGTGCGACGCCGCATGGGCGAAGCCGCTCGACGGCAGGGTCACCTTCACCACCGGCGGCTTCGTCCGGCTGCTGGTCGGGTCGTCGGTCAAGCGCTACCGCGGGTCGATGCGCGCGGCGTTCACGGGCTCGTCGATCTACCCGGTCGACGTCGTACCGGTCGAGTCCTACCTGCGTGCGGTGGTGCCGAGCGAGATGCCGTCGTCGTGGTCGGCCGATGCCCTGCGCGCGCAGGCGGTCGCGGCCCGCACCTACGCGAGCTACGTCGCCGAGCACCCGCATCCCGGCGTCGCCGCCTACTACGACCTCTACGCCGACACCCGCGACCAGATGTACACCGGCATGTCGGCCGAGGTGTCCTCCACCGACGACGCCGTCGCGGCCACCGCCGGAAAGGTGCTCCGCGACAGCCAGGGTCACGCCGTGCTGGCGCAGTTCTGCTCCTCGTCCGGCGGGTGGACTGTCGCGGGCGGCGTCCCGTACCTGGTCGCGCACAAGGACCCCTACGACGGGGTGCCGCAGGTGAGCTGGAGCCCGCACTCCTGGCGCACCACCCTCTCCGCCGCGAGCATCCGTTCCGCGTTCCCGTCGGTCGGGACGGTGACCGCTCTGGTGGTCAACGGCCGCGACGGCAACGGCGCCTGGGGCGGGCGGGTGACGTCGGTCACGGTCCGCGGCAGCGCCGGCAGCACGACCGTGAGCGGCACGTCGTTCCGGTCGGCGTTCGGGCTGCGCAGCGAGTGGTTCCGGGTGGTGCTGCCGCCCAACCCGCCGAGGTACGTCCGCGCCGTGCGCACGGGCGGCAGCGCGACGGTGAGCTGGCTGCCGCCGACCGACAACGGGGGCGCGGCGGTGACCGGCTACCGCGTGCTCCTGCAGCCGGGCTCGATCACGAAGAACGTCTCGGCGTCGGCGCGGTCGGCGACCGTCAGCGGGCTGCAGACCGGCACCTCCTACACCGCTTCGGTGGGCGCGCTCAGCGCGGTCGGCCGTGGCCGCGACGTCACCGTGACGACGAAGGTGGTGCGCCTGTCAGCGTCGCCCCGCGCCGCGCTCGCCGTGCAGGTGTCGACGGCCGACGTGAAGGACCACACGGCCGGAGCCGTCGTGCTCACCTCGGTCAGTGACTGGACGCACGGACTCGCCGCGGCGCCGCTTGCCGCCGCCGCCAAGGCGCCGGTCCTGTTCACCTCGGCGGCTTCGGTGCCCGCTGCGACGATGACGGAGATCCAGCGCGTGCTGCCGGCGGGCGGCCTCGTCTACCTGCTCGGCCCGACGAGCGTCATCGGCGACGACGTGCGTGGCGCCCTCGAGGCCAAGGGCTTCCGGGTGCAGCGGCTCGGCGGTGCCAGCCCGGCGGCGACCGCCCGGGCGATCGCCGACCGGGTGGCGGCACTCACGACGGTCTCGGCCGTCTACGAGGTCACCGACAGCGGCTTCGCCGACGCCTGGGCCGCCTCGCCTGCGGCCGTCCACGCGCACGCCGTCGTGCTGCTCACGCACGGCTCCTCTCCGGCCGCCGACACCACCGCGTGGCTCGGCAAGCACCCCGGCCTCGACCGGTTCGCCGTCGGTGGGGCCGCGCACTCCGCCGACCCGTCCGCCACCGCCTACACCGGCTCCACCACAGCGGCCACTGCTGCGGCTGTCGCGCAGGCCGTCTTCGGCTCGCCGGCGCATGCCGGCGTCGTCGCCGTCGACCGCGCGTTCCCCGGGCTGCTCGAGGCGGTCCGGCTGCGTGCGAGCGGGCCGGTGCTCTACGCGAGCGGCTCCTCGCTCCCGACGGTGAGCCGGGCGCGGCTGCACACCGCGCGGGCGCACCTCACGCGCGTCGACCTGACCGGCGCGGGGATGCCCTACTACGACGTCGAGTCGGCGGTCCAGGCGAGCTTGCTGCCCTGAGCACGCCCGGCGAGCGCGGCGCGGTAGTCGTCGAGGCACTGCCGGAGCAGCTGGAAGAGCACGTCGTCGGCGTCGTCGCCGGAGTCGGCGATCGTCGCCACGGCGACCTCTGCGGCCACGCCGAGTGCGCGGCGCGCATGCTCGCCGACCGACACCGGGACGTTGGCGACGTACGCCGCCGCCTCCGCGAGGCCGGCATCGTTGTGCAGCAGCGCGAGCTCGCTGTCGACGGACAACATCGAGGCGTCCCAGCCGTCGTCGGCGCCGGCGGCCGCGCGGTCGAGGCCGAGCAGGGCGACCAGCAGCACGTGCCGGCGGGTGCCGGTCGCGCGGCTGAGGGCGGTGAGCAGGCAGTGCCGCACCAGCCGGCGCTGGACATCCTCCCCGGCACCTTCGGCCGTGGTCAGGTCGCCCGCGAACGGCGCGATCCGCTGCCGCGACGCGTCCCGCGAGTAGTCGTTGACCGCGCGCGCGATGGCTGCCAGCACCGGGTCGGTGCATCTCGGCGCATCACTGAACCGTTCGCCGGCGAGCAACGACGTGTACTCCATCAGGCAGGCGCCGTGACGAGGGCTTCGATGCCGACCGGCAGCGAGGATCGGCATCGCAGTGGGCGTCCTGGCCATGGCAGCCTCGCAGAGTGAGGACGGAGCCGTCGCCTCAGTCTTATCGCAGTCACGGCAGGGCAACCAGCGATTCGACGCAACCGCAGGGGTGAGGTTTTGCCGCGCCGTCGGACTAGTCAGCAGGGCCGTCGTGAAGGCCCAGCCACTCGTCGACGACCCGCCAGGTCGTGCTGCGCGCGCCGCGACCGGTGAGCACACCGAGGTGGCCGCCGGGCGCGGTCTCCAGCCGGAGGGCGGCCGCGTTGGGCAGCAGGTCGCCGAGATGGTGGACGGCGCGCACGGGCGCGATCGTGTCGCCCTTGCCGGCCACTGCCAGCACCGGCACCCGTACCTCGGCGAGCGAGATCGTGCGGTCGCCGAGGGCGAACGAGCCGTCGGCGAGGTCGTTGGCCCGCAGGAAGCGGTGGTAGAGCTGGCCGAAGGTGCGACCGGGGTAGGCGAGCATCCGCTCGGTGAAGTGGTCGACCGCCTCGATCTGCTCGAGGAAGTCGCGGTCGTCGAGATGCGTGAGCACCGCGAGCGGCTTGGTCACGAACTTGTCGACGCTGCTCAGCTGGAAGGCACGACGCACGAGTGGGGCCGGCGCGCCGCCCATCGTGCGGTAGGCGACGGTGCCCAGGCGGCCACCCGTGCGCAGCGCGATCGGGCGCAGCGGGGCGACGAGCGGCACGGCCGTCACGTCGAACGGGCTCGCGACCGCGCTGATGCTCGCGATCGGCAGGTCCGGTCGGTCGGCGAGCGCGAGCAGCGACAGGATGCCGCCGAGGCACCACGCGACGACGTGCACGGGCTCGCCGGCGTCGTCGCAGGCAGCCTGCACGGCGTCCGGCAGGACCTTCTCGATCCAGTGCTCGAGCCCGAGCCGGCGGTCGGCGAACGCGATGCCGCCGTAGTCGACGAGGTAGGTGCGCCGGCCCGCGGTCAGCAGGTGCTCGACGTAGCTGCAGCCGCGGCGCAGGTCGAAACAGCTGGCCGGCGCGGCCAGCGGCGGAACGAGCAGCACCGACTGGCGGTTCAGCGGCCGCGGACCCACCGGCCGGTAGCGGTAGACGGCGGTCTGCGGAGCGTCATGGATGATGTCGCGCGGCATCGGCCGCAGGTCCGCGAGCCGGCCGCGGGCCAACCGCGTCCAGACGTTGTCGGCGGCATCCCGGACGGCGGCCGGCGACGGGATGCCGAGCGGGACGTCGGGACCGTAGGGAAGCTTGAGCACAGCCATGACGCTCGCAGTGCTTCGACGTCGTACGGCGTACTCCTGTCAATCGCCTGCTCGTCGCGTTAGAGCGCGACCAGCAGGCAATTGGTCAGGTGCCTTCGGTCGAGGTCCTCGCGGCCGGGATGGTGCCGAGCCGACCCTCCTGGAAGTCCTCGAACGCCTGCAGCACCTCGGCCTTGGAGTTCATGACGAACGGACCGGCCCAGGCGAGCGGTTCGCGGATCGGCCGGCCGCCGAGCAGCAGCACCTCGAGCGACGGGTGCCTGCTGTCCTGCGTCGGGGCTGCCTCGACCTGCACGGTCTCACCGCGACCGAAGACGACGAGCTGGCCGGTCTGCACCGGCCGCCGCTCCGGTCCGGCGTAGCCGTCGCCGGCGAGGACGTAGGCGAGTGCGTTGAAGTCAGGGCGCCACGGCACCGTGACGGCGGCACCGGGGGAGACCGTCGCGTGCACCATCGTCATTGGCGTGTACGTCGACCCCGGACCGGTGTGGTCGCCGAGGTCGCCGGCGATGATCCGCAACAGGCTGCCGGCGTCGGGTGAGGCGAGGAGGCCGACCGCGTTGCCGCGAAGGTCCTGGTAGCGCGGGTCGACCAGCTTCTGCTCGCGCGGAAGGTTGACCCAGAGCTGGATGCCGTGGAACAGCCCGCCGGCGACGACGAGCTCCTCCGGCGGCTTCTCGATGTGGAGGATGCCCTTGCCGGCGGTCATCCACTGGGTGTCGCCGTTGGTGATGAGGCCGCCGCCGCCGTTGCTGTCCTGGTGCTCGAACGTCCCGTCGAGCAGGTAGGTCACCGTCTCGAAGCCGCGGTGCGGGTGCCACGGCGTGCCCTTGAGTTCTCTCAGTTGGGGGCGTAGGGTCGCCGACATGACACAAGGGGTTGTGACCGGGGTGGACACGTACGCGGGTGCTTACGACCGTCAGTCGCGCGAGCGCGAGAATTCGAGCGCAGCAAGCCCAGCGACACAGCGTAGCGCCAACGAAGACAAGGCGGCCGACCTTCAGCGCGAAGTCGAGCGCGACGGGGGCCGGTTCAGGTTCGTCGGGCATTTCAGCGAAGCGCCGGGCACGTCGGCGTTCGGGACGGCGGAGCGCCCGGAGTTCGAACGCATCCTGAACGAATGCCGCGCCGGGCGGCTCAACATGATCATTGTCTATGACGTGTCGCGCTTCTCGCGCCTGAAGGTCATGGACGCGATTCCGATTGTCTCGGAATTGCTCGCCCTGGGCGTGACGATTGTTTCCACTCAGGAAGGCGTCTTCCGGCAGGGAAACGTCATGGACCTGATTCACCTGATTATGCGGCTCGACGCGTCGCACAAAGAATCTTCGCTGAAGTCGGCGAAGATTCTCGACACGAAGAACCTTCAGCGCGAATTGGGCGGGTACGTCGGCGGGAAGGCGCCTTACGGCTTCGAGCTTGTTTCGGAGACGAAGGAGATCACGCGCAACGGCCGAATGGTCAATGTCGTCATCAACAAGCTTGCGCACTCGACCACTCCCCTTACCGGACCCTTCGAGTTCGAGCCCGACGTAATCCGGTGGTGGTGGCGTGAGATCAAGACGCACAAACACCTTCCCTTCAAGCCGGGCAGTCAAGCCGCCATTCACCCGGGCAGCATCACGGGGCTTTGTAAGCGCATGGACGCTGACGCCGTGCCGACCCGGGGCGAGACGATTGGGAAGAAGACCGCTTCAAGCGCCTGGGACCCGGCAACCGTTATGCGAATCCTTCGGGACCCGCGTATTGCGGGCTTCGCCGCTGAGGTGATCTACAAGAAGAAGCCGGACGGCACGCCGACCACGAAGATTGAGGGTTACCGCATTCAGCGCGACCCGATCACGCTCCGGCCGGTCGAGCTTGATTGCGGACCGATCATCGAGCCCGCTGAGTGGTATGAGCTTCAGGCGTGGTTGGACGGCAGGGGGCGCGGCAAGGGGCTTTCCCGGGGGCAAGCCATTCTGTCCGCCATGGACAAGCTGTACTGCGAGTGTGGCGCCGTCATGACTTCGAAGCGCGGGGAAGAATCGATCAAGGACTCTTACCGCTGCCGTCGCCGGAAGGTGGTCGACCCGTCCGCACCTGGGCAGCACGAAGGCACGTGCAACGTCAGCATGGCGGCACTCGACAAGTTCGTTGCGGAACGCATCTTCAACAAGATCAGGCACGCCGAAGGCGACGAAGAGACGTTGGCGCTTCTGTGGGAAGCCGCCCGACGCTTCGGCAAGCTCACTGAGGCGCCTGAGAAGAGCGGCGAACGGGCGAACCTTGTTGCGGAGCGCGCCGACGCCCTGAACGCCCTTGAAGAGCTGTACGAAGACCGCGCGGCAGGCGCGTACGACGGACCCGTTGGCAGGAAGCACTTCCGGAAGCAACAGGCAGCGCTGACGCTCCGGCAGCAAGGGGCGGAAGAGCGGCTTGCCGAACTTGAAGCCGCCGAAGCCCCGAAGCTTCCCCTTGACCAATGGTTCCCCGAAGACGCCGACGCTGACCCGACCGGCCCTAAGTCGTGGTGGGGGCGCGCGTCAGTAGACGACAAGCGCGTGTTCGTCGGGCTCTTCGTAGACAAGATCGTTGTCACGAAGTCGACTACGGGCAGGGGGCAGGGAACGCCCATCGAGAAGCGCGCTTCGATCACGTGGGCGAAGCCGCCGACCGACGACGACGAAGACGACGCCCAGGACGGCACGGAAGACGTAGCGGCGTAGCGAGACACCCGGGAAGCCTGTTAGGCGCTGAGACGGGCGCACAGCGGGCTTCCTGGGGCAGCGGGAAGGGTCGGCCGGTCCCCCGGTCGGCCCATTTCTCTTGTCTCGGTTTAGTTAGTTAGCCTAAGTAACAGTGACTCCGTCACCACAGCACAGCGGGGCGAGCCGTTGACCTGGGGGAAGTGATGCTGTGACGGAATGACTCGAAACACACATTCCTAATGACTTCTCATTGGGTAATCCAGACTTCACGCCACTTCATCACAGCGTCACCCGGGCGCCCTTCGCTGTGACCCCGAATCAGGTTGCCGACAACCTTCATATAGGTAGAGGGGTTTACGCGCCACGCATCAAGCACCGCTAAGGAACGGCGTCGAGCGCTACCCACTCAGGCCGGTCACTCCCCTGATCTCTCCCAGGGTTGAGCGACCGGCGTTGCCTCCCTAGCTCAGTTCGGTTAGAGCGCCTGTTTCGTAATCAGGGGGTCGGCGGTTCGAATCCGTCGGGGGGCTCAATGAGCGGATACACAATCGCTTGGCTCGCATGGCTTGCCGCGTTCGGCGTCATTGAGGGTCGAGCGCTCTTCAATAAGAAGCCGGGCGACACGCTGAGCGAACACGTCTGGTCATGGTTCGCCACGCAAAGCGGCAGTACAGGCAAGCCTTCGGGTTGGGTGCGTGCTCGACGCTTTGCGCTACTGGCCTTCATGGGTTGGCTCACTGCCCACTTCATGACGGGCGGTCGCTTCTAGCGCTGCCGCGCCCAGCCTACTCACGTGAGTAGGTAGGGGGGTGTCGACGGATAGGGGGGTGTCCCCGGAAGGGGGGGGGGGGTGCCCTATGCGTACCCGGTGTCTCGACTGTAGGGACTGGGCTACTCATGGTGGGCGCTGTGCTCAGCACCACGCCACCTATCAGGCACAGCGCAGTGTGAAGAGCCATGCGAAGCGGCGTGCTGCTATCGCCCGTGGGAACAACGCTGCGGCGAAGATGCGTCGTGCTATCCGTAAGGCAGTGGGCGCGCACTGTGCTACCTGCCTGGGTTGGTACCACTAGAAAGCTTCTCGAGCGGATCGATCCTGCAGGAATTCCCGGGCATAACTGTTCCACTTGTATCGTCGGTCTGATAATCAGACTGGGACCACGGTCCCACTCGTATCGTCGGTCTGATTATTAGTCTGGGACCACGGTCCCACTCGTATCGTCGGTCTGATTATTAGTCTGGGACCACGGTCCCACTCGTATCGTCGGTCTGAT
>JADMIO011053135.1_pt1 | contig 21100 bp, 16 predicted proteins | sample 8958161 | NCBI WGS metagenome assembly JADMIO01 (sample SAMN16585339, study PRJNA669376) | soil metagenome | isolation source: Crop rotation soil | place: USA: Cullars Rotation, Alabama | collected 2011 | reverse complement strand
GCCCGCCGGACCCGCCGAGGCGCGGCAGGTATTTCCGGACCGCCGCCTCGACCGCGTCGCGGTCGTCGCTCTGCACGTGCAGCGAGGCGTACGAGTCGCCGTGCGCTTCGTGGTTCTCGAGGCGCGCGACCGGCACCGTCAGCCGCTGCGCCCATTCGGTGAAGCCGAGCCGGCGCCAGACCTCGCGGCCGACGTCGTTCCGCGTGGCGACGTCGAGCGTCAGGTGCTCGAGCCCCGCGTCACGGGCGCGTTCGCCGAACGCCGTCAGGAGCGCCTTCGTCACTCCCTGCCGCCGCTTCTCCGGAACGACGTAGACGATGTTCACGTGTGCGTGCCCGCGGGGGCCGAGATCGCCGAAGGCGTAGCCGATCGGCGTGTCGTCCTCCTCGGCCAGCAGCACCAGCTTGTCCTCGAACATCTCGGGCGTGACCTCCGGCGTCGGCCACGGACGGTCCCAGTTCTCGTCGAAGATCGCCTGGGTGAAGACGAGCAGCGTGCCCTCGTCGGCAGGAGTCGCTTCGCGAACGTTCACGCCGCGAGCCTAGCCCCGGTGAGCAGGTAGTGGGCCGAGAGGTTCTGGAAGGGCTCGAAGCGCGAGCGCGCGGCGGCCAGATCCGTCAGCTCGGGGTAGAACGCGGCCACGGCCTTCGCGAGGGCGATGTCGCCCACCGGCCACGCGCGCGGGCGCGCGAGGTGCCTGGCGAGGAACCATTCGGCGGTCCACTCGCCGATCCCCCGGAGCGAGACCAGGCGCCGCTTGACCTCCTCGTCCGGCAGCGAGGCGAGCTCGTCGAGGTCGATCCGCTCCTGCGCGAGCCCGAGCACGTACTCGGCCTTGCGGCCCGAGAAGCCGAGCACGGTCAGGTCGTCGTGCGCGGCGCCGCGCAAACGCTCGGCCGTCGGGAACGCGTACGCCTGCCCGACCTGCCGGCCGAAGCGCTCGATCAGGCGGTTGCGGATCGCGAACGCGGCGAACAGCGAGACCTGCTGCGCGGTGATGGAGGTGACGAGCGTCTCGAACGGGTCGGGCGCGAGCGGCGGCCGGAAACCGGCCAGCTCACGCGTCAGCCGCGCAAGCACCGGGTCGGCCTGCGCCCACGCGTAGAAGCCGTCGAGGTCGAACGGCGCGCCGAGCAGCGTGAGCGCGACCGGGCGAGTGTCGTCGTCGAGCGGCTCGACGTCCGCGCCACCGGGCGCCGGCTCGATTCGCACCTCGCGCGTCCCGACGACGCGGTGCAGCGCGCCGTCGACCCAGAGGTTCGCGAGGTCGGGCCCGAAGGCGCGGAAACGTTCCGTCGAGAGCTCGAAGTCGAACGGCTCCGGGAGGCGGAGCAGCGCCACTAGAGCGCGTGGAAGTCGGTCAGCGGCTCGTAGGCGACGCCGCGCTCGTCGAGGTAGCGCGCGAGGCTTCCGGTTGCGTAGACGCGGTCGGCCGCGAGCGCCGCGCAGTAGTCGGAGTGGCCGTCGCCGGCGTAGACGACCTCGCCGTCGGGCAGGTCGGCGCGCTTGCAGGGCTCGCCGCACTCGTCGCACCCCCGGGCGACACGAAAGGAGACCACCCAGCCGTCCGGCCGTGCCTCGACGCGGTTCGCGCGCAGCTCGACGGCGTCGAGCACGCCCTCGCGATCGAGCAGCGGCTCGATCAGCTCGTGGAAGCCGGACGAGACGATCAGCGGCCGCCTGGCCCGCGCGAGCTCCGCGAAGCCCGGCCGGAAGCGCGCGTGCTCGAGCAGGTAGGCGACCACCTCGTCGAGCGGAGCGGTCACGCACGCGAACTCGGACGCGATCACCTCGTTCAGGGTCATCCGCCCCGCCTCGAGCTCGGCCTCGGCGAGCTCGTAGACGCCGGCGTCGCCAAAGCGCTCGAGCACGAGGTCGAGCGTGTCCCGCTCGGTGACCGTCCCGTCGAAGTCGAGCACGAGCTGCACGCGGCAACGGTAGCCAGCGGCGCCTTCCCTTTTGTGCGGGATCGTGCTAAATCCTGTTGCGGGACCGGGTTCGTTCCGGCTGGGGCGCACGTATCTAGGGGAGGGTTCAAGTGAAGAGGTTCTTGCGGCGTTCGTGGTTCGTCACCGCGGCAGTTGCGGCTGTCGCTGCGGTTTTTGCGCTTACGGCACTCGCCGGCGGCGGGCTCGTCACCGGCGGTACCACGCTCACGTACACGGCGGCGGCTGGAGAAGTGAACCACGTGACCGTCTCGGTCTCAGCCGGCAACGTGGTGATCGACGACCCGACCGGCGGCGTCACCGCTCTCGGCGGCTGCACGGGCACCACGCAACTCACCTGCGGCCCGCTCACTGCGCTCACCGCGCCGATGGTGATCAACGTCGGCGACGCGAACGACAGCGTCACGATTGCGGCCTCTGTGAACTCGACGATCCCGTCGATCACGATCATCGGCGGAACTGGAAACGACACGCTGACGAACAACTCGAACCGCCAGGTGACCTTCATCGGCGGGCCGGGCAACGACACGCTCACCGGCAACGGCCACGACGACACGGCCGACTACTCGAGCAGCCCATCGGGCGTGAACGTCGACCTCGGCGCGGGAACCGCGACGGGCGACGGCAGCGACACGCTCGCGAACATCGGCAACGTCATCGGCTCCTCCCACGACGACACGCTCGCCGGCGACGACCTCGCGAACGACCTCCAGGGCGGGCCTGGCAACGACACGGTCGACTACTCCGGTGTCACGAGCACGAGCGCCAGCGGGATCACGCTCACGCTCGGCGTGCCCCTGATCGTTCCGGGCACGACCAACGCCGGCGCCGACACGCTCGGGGGGATCGAGAACGTGACCGGCTCCCACTATGGCGACAGCATCACGGGCGACGCCGGCCCCAACACGATCGACGGCAACGGCGGCGCGGACTCGACGCTCGACGGCGGGGCGGGGACGGACACGCTCTCCTACGCCAGCTCGCCGGCGGCGGTGTCCATCGACCTCGGCACGCCCGTTCAGACAAACGGCGACGTCGTCGTCACGAACAGCTTCGAGAGGCTGACCGGCTCCTCCTTCGACGACTCGCTGCGCGGCGACGGCGGCAACAACATCCTGAACGGGGGCGGCGGCAACGACGCGCTAGCCGGTGGCGGAGGCGACGACACGCTGAACGGCGGCGCCGGCTCGAACACGGCGGACTACTCCGCCGCGGCGGCTGCGGTAACGGCGAGCATCGTCGGCGGCGGAACGAGCGGCGGCGCCGACGGTGACGGCGGCACCGACACGTACGTGAACGTCCAGAATCTGACCGGCTCCGGCCAGGGCGACACCCTCACGGGCGACGACGCGCCGAACACGATCAACGGCAACGGCGGCGCCGACGCGATCGACGGCGGACTCGGCGACGACACGCTGAACGGCGGCCCGGGCTCCGGCGACTCGATCGTGGGTGGCCAGGGCAACGACACGATTGACGGCGGCGGCGGCATCAACGACTCGGTGAGCTACGCCGGCTCGGTCTCGTCGGCGGCGACCGACGGGGTCCGCGTGAACCTCGGCGGCTCCGCGCCGCAGGCGACGGCCATCGGTACGAACGACGCCGGCAACGACACGATCGTCCCGAGCTCCGTCGAGAACGTCACCGGCTCGCCCTTCGCCGACAGCCTGACGGGCGACGGGAACAGCAACGCGCTCATCGGCAGCGGCGGCAACGACACGTTTGGCTTCAGCGGCGGAAACGACGACAGCTTCGACGGCGGCACCGGCACGAACTCGGCGGACTTCTCCGCCGACCCGGGCACGGTCACGCTCAACCTGACGACGGTCGACGTGCCGCAGGCGATCGACGGGGTGGACAACCTGACGATCGCCAGCTCCGGCGGGCTGAGCACGATCCAGAACGTGACCGGCAGCCCGCAGAACGACGTGCTGTCCGGCGACGCGCAGATGAACTCGCTCTCCGGCGGCGGCGGCTCGGACACGGTCAACGGCGGCGGCGACAACGACACGATCAACGGCGACGCCGGCAACGACGTCCTCCTGGGCAGCAGCGGCGACGACTCGCTCGACGGCGGCATCGGCAACGACACCATCGCGGGCAACGTCGGCACCGACGCCCTCAGCGGCGGCTCCGGCACGAACACGGCCGACTACGGCACGGCCGCGGCTGCGGTCAGCGTCGACCTCCGGTCGGGCACTGCCGGGAACGACGGTGACGGCGGCAGCGACACGCTGAGCGGGTTCCAGAACGTCACGGCTCCCGGGATCGCCGGCAACGCGCTCCAGGGCGACGCCGGCAACAACGTGCTCGACGCCGGCGGTGCCGGCGGCGCGACCGTCCTCTACACCGGCGCGGCGGGCGGCGTCACGGTCGACCTCGGCGCGGGTTTGGCCTCCGGCGACGGCAACGACACGCTGATCGGCGGCTTCGCCACCGTGGTCGGCTCTGCGTTCGGCGACACGCTGACGGCCGCGCCGGCCGGGAGCACGCTCAACGGCGCCCCGGGCAACGACACGCTCCTCGGGCGGGGGGGCAACGACAGCCTGAACGGTGGCACGGGGGACGACTCCCTCAACGGCCTCGGCGGCACGAACACGCTTGACGGAGGCTCCGGCATCGACACGGCCGATTACTCCGGCGTGTTCGGTGCCACGGTCGACCTCTCGATGTCGGGCTTCCAGTTCACCGGCGGCGGGACCGACTCCCTGTCGAATGTCGAGAATCTGATCGGCTCGGCCGCGGCAGACACCTTGAGCGGCAACCTCAACGACAACGCGATCGTCGGCGGCGGGGGCGGCGACACGCTGAGGGGCAACGGCGGCGACGACTCGCTCGACGGCCAGGCCGGCGACGACACGCTGAACGGCGGCTCAGGTGACGACGCGCTCGCCGGCGGCACCGGCTCGGACTCGGCGAGCTTCGCCGGCGGTAACGCGGTCTCCGCGAGCCTGACGAGCGGCGTCGCGACCGGCCAGGGCACCGACTCGCTGTCCGGGGTCGAGAACCTGACCGGCTCGGCGAACAACGACTCGCTCACCGGCGATGCAGGGAACAACACGCTCGACGGCGGGCTTGGCAACGACTCACTCGACGGCGCGGCCGGGAACGACTCGCTGGCGGGCGGCGGCGGCGTCGACACGGCCGACTACTCCGGCTCGGCTCTGCCGGTGAACGCCACGCTCGGCGCACCGGGCACCGCCACGGGCCAGGGCAACGACAGCCTCAGCTCGATCGCGAACCTCGTCGGCTCCAACGGCAATGACACGTTGACGGGCGACCCCGGGGACAACACGCTCTCGGGACTGGGCGGGGACGACAGCATCGCCGGCGGCGGCGGCAACGACACGCTCGACGGCGGCAACGGGAACGACACGATCTCGCAGACCGGGCTCGGCAGCACCGTCGAGAACGGCGGCGTCGGAGCTGACACGCTGAACGGCGGCCCCGGAACCGACGCCGTCAACGGCGGCTCCGGTGACGACTCGCTCAGCGGCGGGTCGGGAGTCAACACGCTCGACGGCGGCACCGGGACCGACACCGCCGACTACTCGGCCGCGCTCAACGTCCCGATCGCCTCGCTGGGCGGCAACTTCGCCCTCGCGACGTGGCCGGCCGGCGTGGGGTCGGACTCGCTCGTCAACCTCGAGAACGTCAACGGCTCGCCCGGTGCCGACACGATCATCGGCGACGGGAGCGACAACGTCCTCCGCGGTCTCGGTGCGAACGACTTCATCCGGCCGGCCGGCGGGGACGACTCGGTGCAGGGCGGAAACGGAACCGACACCGTGGACTTCCAGGACGCGCCGGGCGGCGTGAGCGTGAACCTCACCACCGGCACGGGAAGCGCGCTCGGCTTCGGCACGGTCGCGCTCACGAGCATCGAGAACGTCAACGGGTCGGGCTTCGCCGACCAGCTGTCCGGCAACGGCGGCCCGAACACGCTCTCGGGCGCCGCGGGCAACGACCAGATCGACGGCGGCGGCGGCGCTGACGTCCTCGACGGCGGGGCGAACGACGACACGATCTTCGCCCGCGACGGGTTCGTGGACACGATCGTGTGCGGGGCCGGGAACGACTCCGCCTCCGTCGATCCGATCGACACCGTCAACAGCGACTGCGAGATCGCGGGCTTCCTCAGCGGCCCGGTCGTCCAGACGTTCGAGGCGACCGGCATCACGACGACGGCCGCGACGCTCAACGGCTCGGTCAACCCCGACGGCCGCGCGGTGACGTACTTCTTCCGCTACGGCCTCACGCAGGGCTACGGCTCGACGACCGCGTCGGCGCCGCTGCCCGCCGGCCACACGCCGCTGCTCGTCTCGGCGGCGATCTCCGGGCTCGCGCCGGGGACGACCTACCACTACCAGCTGGTCGTCACCGACACGCTCGGCAACGTGACGGCCGGGAACGACCAGGCGTTCACGACCGGAGTCCCGGCGAACCCGGGCCCGACCGCGCTGACCCTGCCCGCGTCGCCGGGCGACGCACCGCCGCACGACGCGACGCTGCTCGGCCGCGTGACGACGAACGGCGTGCCGACGACCTACTTCTTCGAGTACGGCCTGACGACGGCCTACGGCCAGCAGACGGCGGCGCAGCAGCTCGGCTCGACCTCGATCCCGGTCCTCGTCTGGGACTACCTGACCGGGCTCAAGTCGAAGACGACGTACCACTTCCGGCTGGTCGCGACGAACCAAGTCGGGACCTCGTACGGCGCGGACAACTCGCTCGTGGCGCCGTTCAAGAGCACGACGCTCTCGATCACGACCCTTCGGGCCGCGAAGAGCGCGGCCGGATTCGGGCGGCACTAACGGCAAGAGGCCGGAGAGGCGCCCCGCGGGCGTCTCTCCGGTTACCGCCCGAGGGCCTCGGCGACGGCTGCGAGGTTCGCGCGGCCCGCGCCGAAGCTCGTGACGTAGGCCCGGCTGTCCTGCGGGCGCCAGACCGGAACGCCCGTCTCGACCACCACGGCGCCGGCCGGGACGAGCTCGCGCTGCCAGGCGTGCCGGTGCGCGTCTCGGAGGACGAGCACCACGTTGCGGCCGTCGCCCGCGGGTAGCGCGTCCCCCTCTCGCAGGCGCACGGTCTCGGCTCCGAGGAGATCGCCGAGCCCGTGTTGAGCCTCGCCGGCGGCGATCGACGCCTCGGGCCACAGCTCGACCACGAGCGGGTCGCCGGCGAGCGTCGCATCGCCCTCCACGTGCACCGCCCGCCTCGCGGCCTCCGCGCCGGCCTCGCGGTCGCGTCCCGGCCGCGGCGACGAGGCCCATTCCGCCAGGGCGGCCATGCGGCCCGCTGCCTCGTGAAGCCGTTCCTCCGGGAGCCGGCCGTCGTGCACGGCGGCCAGGATCGCCGCATGGATGGCTGCGACCTCCTCGGGCGCCCGCTCCGCGCCGAGGCAGAGCCCGTCCGCGCCGGCGGCCAGCGCGCGCACTGCGCCCTCCTGCAGCCCGACCGTGCCGCTGATCGCGCGCATCTCGAGCGCGTCGGTGATCACGGCGCCGTCGAAGCCGAGCTCCGACCGGAGGAGGCCGAGCAGGACGGAGCTGATCGTCGCCGGCTCGTCGTCGAGCGCCGGGAAGCGGATGTGCGCGGTCATCACGGCGCGCACTCCGGCTTCGACAGCCGCCCGGAACGGCGGCAGCGCCTGCGCGAAGAGCGTCTCGCGGTCGGTAGGACCCGTCGGCAGCTCGAGGTGCGAGTCGCCCGCGACCTCGCCGTGCCCGGGGAAGTGCTTCGCGCAGGCGGCGACACCGGTGCTCTGGAGTCCCTCGACGTACGCCGCGACGTGGCGCGAGACGAGCTCCGTGTCGGAGCCGAACGACCGCACGCCGACGATCCCGCTGGCGGAGTCGGAGGCGACGTCGGCGACCGGAGCCAGGTTCACGTTCACGCCGGCCGCGGCCAGCTCGCCGCCGATGGCAGCGGCGACGCGCCGCGTCAGGGCGGGGTCGTCGACGGCGCCGAGCGCGAGGTTTCCGGGGAACGAGCTGCCGCCCGCGGTCTCGAGCCGGGTGACGTCGCCGCCCTCCTCGTCGGTCGCCACCAGTAGCTCCGGCCGCTCGGCCCGAAGCGCAGCGGTCAACGCGGCCACCTGTTCGCGGCCGGCGATGTTGCGCGAGAAAAGCACCACGCCGCCGAGGCCCTCGGAGAGCAGGCCCTTCAGCCAGTCGGGCACGTCCTCGCCGAGGAAGCCGGGGAACAGGCAGGCGGCCGCGGCGGGGCCGAGCCCGCCCTCGCTCATCCGCGGACCGCGCCCGCGGTGAGCCCGAACCCGATCTTCCGCTGCACGGCCAGGAAGAAGACGATCACCGGGATCGCGATCAGCGTCGAGCCGGCCATCAGCCCGCCCCAGTCGGTGTTGCGGCTCGTGCCCGTGAAGTACGAGAGCCAGACCGTGGCCGTCTGCTTCGACTGGTCGTTGAGCAGGATGCGGGCGAAGATGTACTCGTTCCAGGTCGTGATGAAGGCGAAGATCGACGTCGCGACCAGGCCCGGCGCGACCAGCGGCAGCAGGATGCGGCAGAACGAGCCGAGGCGGCTCGAGCCGTCGACCATCGCGGCCTCCTCCAGGTCCTTCGGGATCCCGAGCAGGAAGCCGCGCAGGGTCCAGACCGAGAAGGGCAGCACGAAGGTCATGTAGGTGACGATCACGCCGGAGAGCGCGTTCACCTGGTGGTACCGGGCGAGCACGACGTAGAGGGGGATGATCAGCCCGGCCTGCGGGAGCATCTGGATGCCGATGATCAGGACGATGAAGATCTTGCGCCCGGTGAAGCGGAACTTCGCGAGGGCGATCGCGGCCAGGAAGGCGAGCACCATCGAGAGCGCGACCGTCACGCTGACCACCACCAGGCTGTTCTTGACGCCGTCCCAGAAGAACGGCCGGTTCATCGCGTCGCGGAAGTGGTCGAGCGTCGGATGGAGCGAGAACCACGTCGGCGAGGCGCTGTTCAGCTCGTCGTCCGGCTTGAACGCGCTCGAGACCATCCAGTAGACGGGGAACGCGAGGACGACGAAGAGGAGGACGCCGAGCGCGTCCCAGGCGATGCGGGTGCGGCGGCGGCGCGCCCTCATGCGGCCTCGTCCCCCATCCGCACCATCCGTCGCACGTAGACGATCGAGAGCACCGCGACGATGAGGAGCATCAGGATCGAGATCGCCGCCCCGCGCCCGAAGTCCGTCTTCACGTAGCCCTCCTCGTAGAGGTAGATGCCCATCAGCTCGTTCGAGGTGTTTATGCGCGTCTGGTCGATCAGCAGGAACGGCTGCGTGAAGACGCCGAAGTCCCAGATGATCGAGAGGCTGGTCAGGATCAGGAAGATCGGCTTCACGATCGGAAAGGTCACGTCCTTGAACACGCGCCAGGCGCGGGCGCCGTCGATCTCGGCCGCCTCGATCAGCTCGTGCGAGACCTGCGACAACCCCGCGTAGACGGTCACGACGACAAAGGGAATCGCGCCCCAGACGATCAGCGAGGTCGTCAGCGAGAGCTGCGAGAACGGCGTCGCCAGCCAGTCGTGCTGGGAGTAGTCGCCGACGTGCAGCTTCGTGAGGACGTAGTTGAAGATCCCGTTCTGGGGGTCTGTCATCCAGACCCACACCTGAACCGCGACGACGGGCGGCATCGACCAGGCGAGCACGAGGCCCGCGGTGAGCAGCACGCGAACGACCGAGCTCACCTTCGTCAGCAGCAACGCGAGCGCCGTGCCGATGCCGATCGTCAGCGCGACGTTGGCGATCGTGAAGATGACCGTCCGGACGAGCACGTCCCAGAAGACGTGGTCGTGCAGGACGGAGCTGTAGTTCGCCCAGCCGACGCTCGTCCCGTGACGCGCGATCAGCTCGAACAGGCCGTACTTCTGGAACGAGAGCCGCGCGAGGTGGTACAGCGGGTAGCCGAGGATCGCCGCGATCACCACGACGACCGGGAGGATCAGCAGGTAGGGCGCCGACCAGCGGAGTGCGCGGGCGGCGGTCAACGGACGCCGCCGCCGAGGCTGGAGGGCAGCCTCGGCGGCGTACGCCGTTCCTCCGGGAAACTCGCTGCTCGTCAAGCGGCGCCCCGGGTCATCAGCCTGTTACTGGTTGAGCGTCAGCTCGATGTTGCTGTCCGCGAACGCGGTCGCCTGCGCGATGCTCGCCTTCCCGGTCAGGATCCGGGCCAGCATCGTGCGGAGGACGTTGCCGTTCTCCACGTTGACCCAGTTCTTCGCGGTCGGGACGAACCAGCTGCGCTGTGCGGCGCGCTCGTTGACGCTGTTGCCGAGCAGGTTGGTCGCGTTGGGGATGTTGCCCTTCGCCTGCAGGCCGCGCTCGCTGGCGGTGCTGGTGAAGATGCGGATCCAGTCGGCCGCGAGCGACTTGTCGTTCGAGCCGGCCGGCACGGCGAGGTCGGAGCCGCCGAGGAAGCCCGGCATGCCCTTGCCCTTGACGTGGCTCGGCATCACGAACTGCTTCGTCGCCTTCGTGTACTTCTTGCCGACACAGCAGCTGAACCACGCGGGGCCGACGATCGAGGCCGCCTTGCCCTTCGAGTAGACGTCGTACGGCTGCGGCTTGTTCTCGACGCTCGTCTTCGGCGCGCGGGAGGCCGCCATGAAGAACCGCTTGTACGCGGCCAGGCCAGCCTTCGCCTTCGGAGTCTCGAGCCGACCGACCCACTTGCCGTTCTGGAGCTTGGCGATCTGGCCGCCGTAGTCGTAGACGAAGCTCATCGCGAAGTACCAGTCGGTGCCGGCGATGTAGACGGGCGAGAAGCCCTTGCTGCCGTTCTGCTTCCCGATCCGCTTCGCCGTCGCGGTGAAGGCGGCGAGGCTCGTCGGGGTCTTCGCGTGCGCCCTGCGGAACAGGTCGCTCCGGTAGGTGACGACGCGCGAGCCCGCGTAGTACGGGACGCCGTAGGTCTTGCCGTTGTAGATCCCGGACGCGGCAAGCCCCTTGAGCCAGTTCTTGGAGTTCGGGAACGAGCCCTTCTGCGAGGTCAGGTTCGCGAACGCGCCCGCCGCCATGTACTTCGTCATCTCGGTGTTGCCCATCTCGATGACGTCGGGCGTGTTGCCGCCCGCGAGCGTGGCGTCGAACTTGCTCAGGTGGTCACCCCAGGTCTGGTACTGCACATCCACGGTCGTGCCCGGGTGCTTGGACTCGAACTCTGCGTTGGCCGCGGCCACCAGGTTCGGCCAGCCCGACTGCGCGTCGACCTGAAGCCAGACCGTGATCTTGCTCGCCGCAGCCCGATTCGCTGCCGTCGGCTTGGCAGACGCGGTAGAGGCCGCGACCGCGAGCACTGCGGCGAGGGCGGCGGCGGCGAAGAAACGTACTTTCATCGACGAACCCCCATCATCTCGGACGGCCTGCGGTGGCTGCGATCCCCTGGAGGTGGCCCGGGACGCGGCGAACGGCCGCACAATTGGTTTGTACCACTTGGCCACGTGGCGGAGACTCGCACACTTTCGCCAAGAATGTCAAGACCAATCGCGCCATCTGGCTTACACAAGCGCCATTCGCGCGTGGTGATGGTCTTGACCAACTCTTCGCTATCCGATCCGGACGCCGTCCTCGCGCGGCACCCAGGACATGCCGCCCGGGCCGAGCTCGCCCCGGGAGCTGAGGTCGGTGACGAGGCGATAGCGGTCGCCGCGGTAGATCGAGCGCACGAACTCCACCGTCGCGCCGTTCTCGTCCCGGCTGAAGCGCTCGAACATGAACGCCGGCGAGTGGAGCGGCACGCCCAGAGCCGCCGACTCCTCCTCGTTGGTCACGGTCGGCTCGATCGACTGGACGCCGCCTGCGATCGAGACGCCGTAGCGCTCGCGCAGCAGCTCGTAGAACGAGCCGCCCTCGAGGTCGGCGGCGGTCAGGTCGGGCACGAGCGCCGCGCGAACGTGGAGCGTCTCGATCGCCATCGTCTCACGATCGGCGAGCCGCACGCGCTTGGCGACCATGATCGGCTCCGAGGGCGAGACGTGGAGCAGGCGGCCGAGCCGCGCGCCGGCAGGGACGATCTCCAACGAGAGCGTGCGGCTGGCCGGGCTCATGCCGCGGCGGCGGACGTCCTCGGTGAAGGAGGTCATCGTCAGCTCCTGCGCGATCTTGGGCTCGCTGACGAAGGTGCCCGAGCCGCGCCTGCGCACCAGGAAGCCCTCGCGCACCAGGTCGTCGAGGGCGGCGCGGACGGTGAGCCGTGACACGCCGAGATCGGCGCTCAGCTGGCGCTCAGACGGGATCGCCTCGCCGACGTCGAGGCGCTCGATCAGGTCGAGCACCTGGCCCTTCGTCTGGCTCTGCTTCGTCGGGCTGCTCATCAGCCGGCGGCCGGCGCGAGCTCCGGTTCCGGCTTCTCTGCCGGCTCGCCGACGAGGCTGCGACCGGTCTCGGGATCGAAGAAGTGGAAGCGAGCCGGGTCGACTGCGAGGCGGACGCGGTCGCCGACGCGAATGCTCGTGTCAGGCTCGACGCGGGCCGTGAAGAGCGTCCCCTCGCCGGCCAGCGGCTCGGCCTGGCCGCCGACGGCCCGCACATCGCCTGCCGGCGCGGCATCGACGGGGAAGAAGACGTGCGCATCGGAGCCGAGCTCCTCGAGGACTGTCACGTTCGCGTCGATCGTCGGGAGGCCCGGCCGCGCCAGGTTCGCTTCCTCGAACGCCTCGGGCCGGATGCCGAGCACGATGCGCCCGTCGCGTGTTGCGGGACGGCGCGCGGCGTCGAGCCGGATCCGGTTGGAGCCGAACACGACCTCATCGCCGTCCAGCCGCGCCTCGACGAGGTTCATCGCGGGCGTCCCGATGAAGCCGGCGACGAACAGGTCGGCCGGCCGGCTGTAGAGCGTCGTCGGCGTGTCGACCTGGAGCACGTGCCCGTCGCGCATCACGGCGACGCGCTGGCCGAGGGTCATCGCCTCGGTCTGGTCGTGCGTGACGTAAACGGTCGTGACGCCGAGCCGCGCGTGGAGCTGCGCCAGCGAGGCGCGCATCCCGACTCGCAGCTTCGCGTCGAGGTTCGAGAGCGGCTCGTCCATCAGGAACGCCTTCGGCTCGCGCACAATCGCCCGCCCCATCGCGACCCGCTGGCGCTGGCCGCCGGAGAGCTGCGCGGGCTTGCGGTCGAGCAGGTCCTCGAGGCCGAGCAGCGCCGCGACCTCCTCGACGCGCCGCCGCGTCTCGTCCTTGGGCGTCCGCCGCACCTTCAGGCCGTACGCGATGTTCTTGCGCACGGTCATGTGCGGGTAGAGCGCGTAGCTCTGGAAGACCATCGCGATGTCGCGGCGGCGCGGAGCGAGCTCCGTGACGTCCTCGCCGCCGATCCTGATCGTCCCTTCGGTCACGTCTTCGAGCCCGGCGATCATGCGGAGCAGCGTCGACTTGCCGCAGCCCGACGGGCCGACCAGCACCATGAACTCGCCGTCGCGGATGTCGAGGCTGACGTCGTCGACGGCGGTCACGCCGCCCGAGTAGACCTTCGTGATTCGCTGCAGCTCGAGCTGGGCCATCGAGGGGACAAGAATAGGACCGGTTAGGCCGAAAAGCAAGACCAAAGTGGAACGGAGTGGTTAACTGGTATTGACCACCGGCCCGCCCGGCGCTTAGACTCCGGCCCATGGCGTCGAGGGAAGCGGGAAGCCTGGACGAGCTCGTCACCGAAGCACGGCGAGCCGACACGGACCACGCCTCGCGCTCGACCGCCGACCTCGTGCAGCTGATGAACGAGGAGGACGCCTCCGTCCCGGCCGCCGTAGCCGCCGTCGGCGACGAGCTCGCGACTGCGATCGACGCGGTCGTCGACCGGCTCGCCGCGGGCGGCCGCCTCGTCTACGTCGGCGCCGGCTCGTCGGGCCGCATCGCCGAGCTCGACGCGGAGGAGTGCGAGGGAACGTTCTCGACCGCACCCGGGCAGGTCGTCGCCCTCGTCGCAGGCGCCGGCCTGTCGTCGTCCGAGCGCGAGGCCGCCGAGGACGACGCAGACGCCGGGCGGCGCGCGGTCGAGGAGCTCGCGGTGTCCTCCGCCGACGCCGTCGTCGGCGTCAGCGCGAGCGGGCGAACGCCCTACGTGCTCGCCGCGCTCGGCGCGGCTGCGGACACCGGCGCGCTTACGGTCGCGCTCACGGCCGTCGAAGGCTCCGAGCTCGCGCGGCAGGCCGACCACGACCTCGCCGTCGTCGTCGGCCCCGAGTTCGTCGCCGGCTCGACGAGGCTTAAGGCCGGCACCGCGCAGAAGCTCGTCCTGAACACGATCTCGACCGTCGCGATGATCCGGCTCGGCAAGACGTACGACGGCCTGATGGTCGACGTCCGCGCGTCGAACGAGAAGCTCGCCGCCCGGGCCCGGCGCGTCGTCCGCCTCGCGACCGGCGTCTCGGAGGACGAGGCCGACCGGGCCCTCGCCGAGGCGGACGGAAGCGCCAAGGTCGCGGTCGTCGCGCTGCTGGGCGGCACCGACGCCGCCACGGCGCGCGAGCGCCTGGAGCGGTCTGCGGGACACGTCAAGGCGGCGCTCGAGCGATGAGGCTCGGAGTCGAAGCCGCGCTCGTCGACGGCGCCCTCGTGACCGGCGACGTCGAGATCGCCGACGGCGTGATCTCCGAGTACGGCCTGATGGGCAGCAACGGCCGCGGCTGCATCGCCGTCCCCGGCTTCGTCGACCTCCAGGTGAACGGCTTCGGCGGCGTCGACTTCATGGGCGCGGACGCCGACGGCTACGCGCGCGGCGGCGAGGCGCTGCTCGAGACCGGGGTCACCGCCTACCTGCCGACGTTCATCTCGGCGCCCGAGGAGGACCTGCTGGCCGCGCTCGGCAACGTGCCGCTCGAGTCCGACGGGCCGCGGCTGCTCGGCGTGCACCTCGAAGGCCCGTTCCTCTCCGACAAGCGCCTCGGCGTGCACCCTCGGACGGCGCGGCGCGACCCCGACCTCGCGCTCCTCGAGCGCCTGCTCGGCGCAGGGCCGGTGCGCTTGATGACCCTCGCGCCCGAGCTCCCCGGCGCTGACGAGCTGATCGGCCTGCTCCTGGCCCGCGGCGTCGCGGTCTCGTGCGGGCACTCCGACGCGACGGCCGCCGAGGCGAACAGAGCGTTCGACCGCGGCGCCAAGACGGTCACGCACCTCTTCAACGCGATGCGCCCGTTCGGGCACCGCGATCCTGGCCTGGCCGGCGCCGCGCTGCTGCGCGACGACGTGATCGTCCAGATCATCCTCGACGGCGTGCACCTCGCCGAGGAAACCGCCCGCCTCGTCTGGCGCTCGGCCGCCGGGCGCGTCGCGCTCGTGACCGACGCCGTCGCCGGCGCGGGCATGGGCGACGGCGCGTACCTACTCGCGGGGTCCGAGATCGAGGTCCGCGACGGCGTCGTCCGCGGGCTCGACGACGTGCTGGCCGGCAGCGCGCTCACGATGATCGAGGCGATGCGGAACCTGCACGAGCTGGGCGTGCCGCTGCCGGCAGCGCTCGAGGCGGCGAGCTCCGTCCCGGCGCGCGTGCTGGGCCTGCCCACCGTCGGCCGACTCGGCGTCGGGCTTCCGGCCGATCTCGTCGTGCTCGACGACAACCTCGAGATCGACCGGGTCTGCGTCGGGGGCGAAGCGCGTGTCGTTGCCTGAGCCCGCCGCAGCACCCGAGCCGCTCGGCGCAGCGTTCCTGAGCGAGATCCACGGCCAGCCGGACGCGCTGCGCGCGCTGCTCGAGCACGAAACGCTCTTCGAGCGGGTCGCCGCCGAGGCGCTGAAGCGCGGGGCGACGACGATCCGGATGGTCGGCCACGGCTCCTCCGACAACGCCTCCTCGTACGGCGTCTACGCCTTCGGCCTGCTGCCGCGCTGGACGGCGCTGCGCGACTCGATCGCGCTCACCACCTACTACGGCGCCGAGCTCGACCTGGCCGGCTCCACGGTGGTCGCGCTCTCGCAGTCGGGCCGGACGCCCGACGTGGTCGACTACGTCAGCAGGGCGCGACGAGCCGGCGCCTACACCGTCGCCCTCACCAACGAGACAGACTCCGAGCTCGCCGCCGAGGCCGAGGACGTGCTCCCGCTCGCCGCCGGCACCGAGCGGGCGGTCGCGGCGACGAAGACCTACCTGAACCAGGTCGCGGCGCTCGGGCTGCTCGCGGCCTGCGCCGCGGGCGAGGGCAAAAGCTTCGCGAACGGCGTGCGCACGACTGCAGACCTGCTCGAGAGCTCCCTCTCCGGCCTCGAGTCCAGCGCGCGGTCGATGGCGCTGCCGTTCGCGTCGATCGGTCGGATGTTCGTGATCGGTCGCGGCATCGAGTTCGCGACGGCGCGTGAGATCGCGCTGAAGCTGCTCGAGACGTGCCGCGTCGCCGCCGAGCCGTTCACGGCCACGGCGGTGCAACACGGGCCGGTGGCGGCGCTCGACCCGCTCTTCCCGGTCTGGACGATCGCGTCGGGCGACGAGACGCTGCCGGCGGTCGTGGAGGCTGCGCAACGCGTTCGGGCCGCGGGAGCGACTCTCGTCGCGAGCGGCGCGGCGGCCGACGAGCTGGCCGACGCCGCGTACCTGCTGCCCGTGCCGGCCGCACCCTCTCCGCTCCACTCGCCGCTGCTCTCGGTCGTGCCCGGCCAGCTCTTCGCGGCCGCGCTGGCGCAGGCCAAGGGGCTCGACCCCGACCGGCCGGTGGGCCTGACCAAGGTCACGCTCGCGCGCTGACCGTGAGCGACCCGTTCTTCGCGGTCGACGTCGGCGGCACCTCGGTCAAGTCGGCTCTCGTCGTGGACGGCGCGGTCGGTGAGGTCGCCCGCGAGCCGATCGCGGACGGGCTCGAGGGGCTCGTCGCGCAGCTCGAACGCCTCCATCCCGGCACGCCGGCCTGGGGCCTCTGCCTGCCGGGCGAGGTCGCGGACGGCCGCGTCCGCGGCGCCGTGAACCTCGGGCTCGACGACGCGCCGCTGCTCGAGCTGCTCGACCTGCCTGCACCCGCGGCGTTCGAGAACGACCTCGTCGCCGCCACGACGGGCGAGGCCGCGGGCGGGACGCTGGCGCTGCTGCAGATCGGAACGGGCATCGCGGGGCGGTTCGCCGTGAACGGCGTCGTCCCCCCGTCCGCGACCGGCCTTGCCGGTGAGGTCGGGCACCTCACGTTCCGGCCGGGCGGGCTCGAGTGCAGCTGCGGCCGTCGCGGCTGCGTCGAGGCCTACGGCGGCTGGCGCGGGATCGCCGCGCGCTGCGCGGAGCTCGGCCGCGACGCCCTCATCGAGGAGGTGCTCGAGGCCGAGTGGGCGGAGGAGATCCGGGCTGACGCCGTCGAGGCGATCGGGTTCGCCGCCGCGGCGCTGGTCGCCGCACATGACCCGGGCACGCTCCGGCTCGGCGGCGGCGTCGCCGCAGTCTGGGGCGAGGCCCTGCTCGAAGCGGTTCGTGCCGCAGTCAGGCACCGCGTGCTGCCGGCCGTCGGCGGGGCGACGACCGTCGAGCCGTCGCGACTCGGCGAGGCGGCCCCGCTGGTCGGACTGGCCCTGCTCGCTAGAAGTGCGACGTGACCCCGGCGGGGTCCTGGTCCGCGTCACCGGCCGGCACGCGCTCCTCGAGCCACGAGTAGGCGTACTCGCCGTCGTCGAGCTCCTTCGCGAGCTTCGTCAGCCGCAGCGGGTGGAACGTGTCGCACATCACGGCGAGCTCGTGCGTCTCGGTCTGGCCGATCGACTTCTCCGCCAGGCCCGGATGCGGCCCGTGCGGGATGCCGGACGGATGGAGCGTGACCGAGCCGACCTCGATGCCCCGGCGTGAGCCGAAGTTCCCGGAGACGTAATAGATCATCTCCTCCGAGTTCAGGTTCGAGTGGTGGTACGGGATCGGGATCGCGAGCGGATCGAAGTCGAGCTTGCGCGGGCAGAACGAGCAGATCACGAAGTTGCGGCCCTCGAACGTCTGGTGCGAGGGCGGCGGCATGTGGATGCGCCCGGTGATCGGCTCGAAGTCGTGGATCGAGAACGTCCACGGGTAGACGTAGCCGTCCCAGCCCACGACGTCGAACGGGTGGTAGTCGAGCTCGTAGGTCTGGTAGCCGTCGCGGATCCGCACCTTGACCCGGAACTCGCCGCGGTCGCGGTGGGTGTGCAGCTCGGTCGGCGGATGGATGTCGCGGTGGTAGAAGGGCGCGTGCTCGAGCAGCTGCCCGTACTCGTTGCGGTACCGGCGGGGAATCTCGATCAGGCCTGGCGACTCGAAGACCAGGTAGCGCTGCTCGCCTTCGGGCCTGAAGCGGTACGTCGTGCCCCGCGGGACGACGATGTAGTCGCCTTCCTTGTACGGAACGTCGCCGAAGATCGTCTCGAGCGTGCCGGAGCCCTCGTGGACGAAGATCACCTCGTCGCCCTCGCCGTTGCGGAAGAAGTAGTCCATCTCCTCGTCCGGCCGGCAGAGCGAGATCTCGACGTCCTGGTTCCACATCAGCAGCTTGCGGCCCGAGATCGCGTCGCCGCCCGGCTGGACTTCGGCCATCGTCTTGAAGTGGCGGTGCTGGTGGCCGTCGGGCACCCATTCGTCGCGCTCGATCGGCTCGAACTCGTCGACCTTCGTCACGCGGCAGGGCGAAGTCAGGTGGTAGAGGATCGACTCGTTCCCCGAGAAGCCCTCGAGGCCCATCACCTCCTCGGTCAGCAGCGTCCCGTTGTCGCGGAACTGGATGTGCCGCTTGCGCGGAACCTCGCCTCTGACCTGGTACGTGGGCACGGCGAGAGAATAGTCAGGCAGCGCTGTCGAGCGCGAGGTCCGCGAGCCGCTCGCCGATCGCCGGCGCGAACTTGAAACCGTGGCCCGAGCAGGGCGAGCCGACGACCAGGCGGCCGCGACGCTCGACGATGAACGTCTCGTCCGCGGTCGTGGTGTACATGCACGTCTGCGCCTCGACGGGCGCCGGGTCGGCGAGGCGGTACGTCTCGTTGGTCCAGGCAGTGATGCGGTCGATCAGCTCGGGATCCGGCTCGCCCGGGATGTTCGGATCGGCCTCCTGGCCCGCGTGGTGCGCGCCGACCTTGAGGCCGTAGACGGGGTCGTACAGCGAGTACATGTCGTGCGTGTGGCGGTCGGGCTGGAACGAGACCACCGACGGGATCGGCCGGCCGCCTTCGGGGCGGAAGTAGCAGAGCGTCTCGCGGGTCGTCTTCACCGGCAGCGGCTCGTCGAGGAGCTCGTTCACCCAGGAGCCTGCAGTGACGACGACCGCGTCGGCGTCGACCTCATCGGGGTGCGCCTTCGTGTGCTCGCGGACGTCGAGCTCGCGGCGGAGCGCCTCGAGCGCCTTGTCCGCGCGCGCGATCCCCGCCTCGTTCTGCACGACGGCGAACGAGCCCTGCGGAACGTTGATCGGGTAGCGCTGCATCGCCTCGTCGCGGTCGAGCCGCTCCCACGCGACACCGTTCCGTTCCAGCGTGTGGGCCGTGCTCTCCTCCAGCGTCCGCACGATCTCGACGAGCCCGTAGAGCTCGAGGATCGTCTCGCCGCTCTCGGCCTCGAGCTCGCGCCAGAGCCGCAGCGCCTCCTGCGCCAGCTGCACGTAGTGATCCTCGGCGTAGGCGAGCCGGAAGATGCGCGAGCGCCCGTGACTCGACCCGTGCGGGTTGCCGACCTCGAACTGCTCGTAGACGACCGGCTCGTGCCCGCGGCGCTTGAGTGCCCAGCCCGTCGCGAGGCCCATCACCCCGCCGCCGATGATCGCGACCTTCACGCCTCTATCGTGCCGATCCGGTTCCGCAGCACGCCGATCCCCTCGACCTCGAGCTCGACCACGTCGCCGGGCTGCAGCCACCGCTCGTCGCCGTGCTCGAGGATGCAGCCGGTGCCGACCGTGCCGGAGCCGAGCACGTCGCCCGGCCGCAGCTCGGTGTTGCGGGCGGCCTGGGCGACGATCGCCTCCCACGAGTGGTACATGTCTCCGAGATTCCCGCGCGAGCGCTCCTCGCCGTTCACGCGCGCGACCATCTCCAGCCGCAGGTCGCCGAGCTCGTCGGGCGTGACGAGCACCGGGCCGAGCGAGGTGGCGAAGTCCTTGCCCTTCGCCGGGCCGAGACCGACCTTCATCTCCTTGCGCTGCAGGTCGCGCGCCGACCAGTCGTTCATGACGGTGAAGCCGCCGATCGCACCGTCGGCTCCGATCACGGCGGCGACCTCGAGCTCGTAGTCGAGCGCCTCGGAGCCCTCGGGGTACGGGATCTCGTCGTCCGGCCCGTAGATCGCCGCAGGGTTGGAGAAGTAGAAGACCGGCAGCTCGTACCACTCGGGGACGACCTCGCCGCGGCCGGTTACGGCGCGCGCGTTGCGGACGTGCTCCTCGAACGCATAGAAGTCGCGCACCGACGGCGGCCGACGAACGGGAGCGAGCAGCCGCACGTCCGACAGCCGGTACTCGGCGTGCTCGCGCGCCTTGCCGCCGCCGGTGAAGAACGCCTCGAGCGTCTGCGCCGCGAGCTGGATCACGCGGTCGCCCTCGATCCGCCCCGGCCACCCGCGGATCTCGGGCTCGCGCGGAGTGAACATGCACAGCCTCATCCCGCGAGGCTAATGAAGAGGCGACGCGGCGCTTACCGACAACGTGCGTTGGACGGCCTCGCGAGCGGAGCCCGCGAGGCCTCCATGGTCGGCGCCGCCAAGTCGGCGCCTTATGGCTCGGTGTGCACGATCACGTCGCTGATCTCGGGCCGCTCGCGCCGGATCCGCTCCTCGATCTCGCTCGCGCGCGCGTGCGCGTCGGCCAGCGAGGTGCCGGGGTCGAGCGACAGGGTCAGATAGGCGAGCAGGCCGTCGTCTGTGCGCAGGAATCGAAGCTCGCGCGGGACCTGGCCGGTCTGCTCCCGGACGATCCGCTCCACGAGGTCGCGATCCCCTGCGACGTCGCGTCCCTCCGCGGCCTCGGCCAGCGGCTCGAGGTGCGTCTGCACCGCGTCCACCTCCGGGACCGACTCGACGATCGCGCGCTCGACCTCGGTGGCCACCTCGTGAGCATCCTCGAGGGGGAGGTCGCCGGGCAGCTTCAGGTGCAACGAGACTTCCGTTGCGGCCCCGACGCGCAGGACGCTCAGGTTGTGGATCTCGCGGACGCGCGGGACCCGCTGGGCCGCCGCGAGCGCGCGCTCCCGCAGCGCGGCCTCGTCCTGCTGCGGCTCGACGTGGACGACGACGTCGCTCTGCGGCAGGGCGCCGTG
>JADMIO010361686.1_pt1 | contig 21100 bp, 12 predicted proteins | sample 8958161 | NCBI WGS metagenome assembly JADMIO01 (sample SAMN16585339, study PRJNA669376) | soil metagenome | isolation source: Crop rotation soil | place: USA: Cullars Rotation, Alabama | collected 2011 | reverse complement strand
CGACGCTCTTCCGATCTGGATGTTTTTCTCGACCCATTCCACCGTGGTCGTCGAAAGGTCGCCGGTGACATACATGCCGCGATATGTGCCTTCGCGCCGCTCGTCGCCTTCGCCGCGGGATTTGGCGAGAATGTAATGTAGCCCGGGAAATTCCGCGTGCATCCAATCCGAGATGCGATCCTGATCGGCGACGTCAAAGACCCGGAGTTTTCGCGCGAACGCGGCGAAACCGTCAGGGCCACGGTCTTGTTTCACACGCCACAAGGCCTGCGCGAGATCGGTCTGGCCGCCCCAGAGCGCGATGTGCAGCGGACGTTGCGCCGACCCGGCGTCGATGCATTCGATCAAACGCCGCGATGCGGACGTGTCATGACCGTCACCGACCTGCTCGCGCCCGAATTTCGGATTGCCCGAAATAATCGTCGAGCGCAGCTGGGCGACGGTCGGCCAGCCCGCGGCGTGCCGGCGCAAGTGGGGCAACACATTGCCGTACGCTCCGACGATTTCCTCGATCACCTGCGGATTGGTGGGCGATTTGCCCTGGCGCACGTGTTTTTCGCGCAGCGCCGTCGCCATCAACATCTCGATGTCGAACTCGTTCGAATACACCATCAGATGGATCATCGACTGTTGGTCGTCCGGGTCGCCGCCGATGTCCGTCAGGACCGCGAGGCGCGGACGTTCCGCAGCGGGCAACCACGCGACGGTGAAAGCCAGCAAGCCGGCGACAAAAATTCCGTGCAGCATCGGGCGCATTTGGTGAACGCAGCTGGCGAGGGCGGTGCGAAGAGAACGAGTATTCAACGTGAACCTGTTTTAGCGTTGGGTAGGTCTGCGATCGCTGGAGCGTTGCTGGAGCTGCGCGATTATTTCGACTTGGTTTTCTTCGCCGGCAGCAGCGCGCGCGGGCGCTCGGCTTGACCGGGCTTCAAGGGCGGCGCGGCCCGAAGCAAGGCTTCGCCTTCGCGCAGCGCTTCGCCATAGCGCGGATCGGTCGCGCGATTCTGATATTCGCCCGGATCGTCGACGGTCCCGTAAAGCTCGCGGCCTTCGCTGCCTCCGGCCCATTCGGTGTAGCGCCATTGCGCGGAAATCACCGAGCGTCCCGGAATGTCGATGCCGCGCTTCGGGTCGTAATGAAAAACGAGGCTGGTCGCGGCCCGGCGCGTTGCGCTTGGATCACGCGCGTTCATGAGCGACACCAACGATTGCCCTTCGAGTCCGGACGGCGCCGGCAGCGCGCACAGTTCCGCCAGCGTGGGATAGACATCGAGCAACTCAACCGGCGCCGTGACGACGCGACCTTTGGGCACGTTGGCGCCGGCGATGAGAAGCGGCACATGCGTCGACGCGTCGAAGGCGCTCAGTTTCGCCCAGAGTCCGCCGTGATCACCCAGGTGAAAACCATTGTCGCCGATCAACACCACGACGGTCGTCTGCCAGAGTGACCGACGATCGAGTTCATCGAGCAGGAGCCCGACTTGAGCGTCCATGAATGAAACGCACGCGTAATAGCCGCGCACGGCCGCGGCGCGCGATTCGGGCTGGGCGAATCCCGTCAGCTCGGTCTGCAGCGCGATCGCCGGAACGTCACGCAGCGGAGGGTCCAGCGGAATCGGCAGGCCTTTCTCCGGGTAGAGATCGAAGAAACGTTGCGGTGCGGTCCACGGCAGGTGCGGTTTGTGAAAACCGGCCGCGAGAAAGAACGGCTGGTTCGCATCGGTCTTCTCGCCGATTAGCCGCTGGATGGTGCGGGCGTTCAAACCGTCGCGCGTGCGGCTGCCGTCGCTGGTGAGCACAGTCCAGCTGGGGCGACCATCGCCGCCGCCATAGCGGGACTGGATCGCGGCCTTCTCCTCGGGATCGTCGCCGACGCCGTCGTCGTAGGAATCCCACGACGCCGGATCGCTCATTTTCGCGGTGTGAAAAACTTTTCCCGCGCCGGCCGTATAATACCCGTGCTGACGGAATAATTGCGGGAGCATGACGGCATCGGGCAGCGCGGTGCGCGCGGAGGTGTTGAGCGCATACACGCCGCTCATTTCGGGCCGGCGTCCGCTGAGGAAGGACACGCGGCTCGGATTGCACAGCGGATACTGGCAATAGGCGCGCGCAAAGCGTGTTCCCCGTGCCGCGAGGCGATCGATGTTGGGTGACTGCACCTCGCGATTGCCATAGCAACCGAGCGAGGTGTTGAGATCGTCGACGACGATCAGCAACACGTTCGGCGGACGAGCGGGCGCGGTCGACTGGGCTCCGGCGGCAGCCGCCAGCGCGGCAAAAAACGCGGCGAGGGCGAGCGGCGCGATGCGAACGAATGAGCGTGCGCGAGGGAGATGCATGGGGGAGCGGACAATCGATCCTTCGTTTGGCAACCGGTGAACGGCCGACTGTTCGCGAGGAGCGACAGCGGGGGAACGGGAAATCGTCAACGTCGAATCCAAAGCCGACAATGAATGCCGGGCCCGGGTCCTCTTTGGACTCTGCGGTGGGATCGATGGTGTGCAGGACATTCGAAGCTTGTTTTTCGATTTCCGCGCCGTAGTGCTCACGCTGCTTCACCCCCACCGCAACTGTGCCGCCGCAAGATCTGGAGACTGCCCGCTGGTTTGAAGAGGAAGTGCGTCCTCACGCTGCGGCGTTGCGTGCCTGGTTGCGGGCCAGGTTCCCGTCGCTGCTCGATCCGGATGACCTGGTGCAGGAATCCTATCTGCGGCTGCTGCGGGCGCGTGGGTCAGGCACCATTGCGAACACGCGGGCGTTTCTCTTCACCACGGCGCGAAATGTCGCGCTCGATTTGGTCCGGCGAAATCGCGTCGTCACCACGGAGGCTTTAGTTACCGCGGGGCCGTCGTCCGTCGTAGAAGATGGGAACGATGTCGCCGAATCCGTCAGCCGCACGCAGGAAGTGGAAATCCTCCATGAAGCCATCCGCCAGCTGCCGAGCCGCTGTCGGCAAATCATGACACTGCAGCGAATTTATGGCGTGGCCAATCGGGAGATCGCCGAGCGGCTCGGGCTGTCGATCAACACCGTCAATGCGCAGATGGTGATCGGCCTGATGCGGTGTCGAGCCTACCTGAGCGAGCGCGGCGTGTTGCGGGGGAGTCGGCGATGAGCGGGAACCGCAACAGCTCGTCCCGCGAGACGGATGCCGTGGAGCGCACAGCCGCTGAATGGTCCTTGCGGGTACAAAGTGGGCTGCGGGAAGAGGAGCAGCGCGAATTCGAAGCGTGGCTAACGCGCGATCCGCGCCACGCCATGATTTTTGCGGAAATGGAGGAAACCGCGCATTTGCTCGATCAACTGCGCGACCCCGCGTTGGCCGGAGCGAATGTGGTGCCTTTCGAGGCTCCATTTGTGCCCAGCGGCGGACCCGCCTCCGCGCGGCGACGGTGGGTGTGGCCAATGGCGATCGCCGCCGCGGCGATGGTGATGGCGGGTTTCCTGGGGATGAGGATCTGGCAGGCGCGGGACAATTACACGGCGGCGTTTGCGACGGAAATCGGAGCATCGCGCACCATCAACCTGCCAGACGGCTCCGTGCTGCAGCTCAACACGGACAGCGTGGTGGAAGCGGCGTACTCGGCGCGCGAACGGCGCGTGCGCCTCAAACGCGGCGAGGCATTTTTCGCGGTGGCGAAGAATCCCCAGCGTCCCTTCTGGGTCGACGTCGACGCGGTTTCGGTGCGCGCCGTCGGTACGGCGTTCAATGTTCGGTTCCGTTCGCAGTCGGTCCAGGTTCTCGTGAAGGAGGGCAAGGTGAGTGTGAATCAAACCGCCGCCACCGGGCCGGCGCCGACCGTCGCCGACGTGGTCGCGCCGACCGCAGCGCACTTCCTCGTGGCCGGGGAGCAGGCCACAGTGCCGCTGCCCACCAAGGGCGTCCGCGCGTTGCCGCCGGTCGTCATCGCCGCCGTGGCGGCGCCGCGGCTGGAGAGCGCCCTGGCGTGGCAGGAGGGTCGCCTCGAGTTCACGGATACGCCGCTCGCCGAGGTCGTCGCGGAGTTCAATCGCTACAACGCCCATCAGCTCGTGATCGAAGATGCCACGCTCGAAGCTGAGCCCTTCGGCGGAAGCTTTGCCTCCCGCGGCTACGAAGCCTTCGTCGAGGTCCTGGAGCAGAGTTTCGGCGTCTCGGCCGAACGCCGCGGCCACGAAACAATTCTGCGCCGGGCACCCGCCGCGGTGCGGTCGCGCTGAGAGCCCTCTCGCTCGGCTCCGACGAGGACGTCGCGCTGCATTTTGTTCGGCGGTCGAGTCGTTGGGTCGCCCGGTGGGGCAGGCGGCAAATTTTTCAGAAAAAAAGGCGACGGGTTTAGTTAGGCTGACGCGGGCGGTTCGTCTAAGAGGATGTGTACAGGGCACACGCCCATGCACCATGCTTAACCCTGTTCGTACGCCCCATTTTTACCGAATCCTCCGGCTCGCCGCCGTCCTGTGCCTCGGGCTCAGCGCCGCATCCGCGGGCCGGGCCGCCTCGGACGAGGCGGGGGAGGCGACGAAGAAATCCTTCGACGTTCCTGCCGCCGAAGCGCCGGTTTCGCTCAAGCAGTTTGCGCAGCAGGCGGGAATGGAACTGCTCTATTCCGCCAAGGAGGTCGCGGGCGCGAAAACGAATGCCGTGAAAGGCGTCCTCACTCCGCGCGAGGCGCTCAGTAGAATGCTGAGCGGCACGAAGCTCATTGCGACGCCCGGCAAAAATCGCGGTGCCATCGCGGTGACGAGGGCCCCTGACCCAAACGGCTGACGGGCGGCGCTGACGAGCCCCAGCGACCGCCCACCAACTCCAATTCCAAAGAACCCAAACCTGACGTGATAAAATCCAAAAAACCATTCGCACTCCTCGCCGCCTGGCTTGGCGCCGCCGCCGCTGGCGACACGCAAGCGCAAGTTACGCCGGCAACCACGACGTCGCCCGTCGTCGAACTTTCCCCGTTCGAAGTAAAGGAGAACACGACCGGGTACATGGCGACCAACACCATGTCCGGCACGCGGCTCAACACGAATCTCGAGGATCTCGCGTCCTCGATCTCGGTCGTGACGAAGCAGCAGATGAGCGACTTCGCGATGCTGGATATCAACGACATTTTCGCCTACGAGGCGGGCGCAGAAGGGGCCGGTACCTATACTCCTTTCGAAATCGACCGCAACGGCCGTGTGGCCGACACGGTCATGTCCGACCGCGAGTCCGCCAACCGCGTGCGCGGCATCGGTGCCGCCAACATCACGCGCTCCGGCTTTGCCACCAGCGGCCGCGTGCCGGTGGACCCCATCGACATCGACGCGGTGGAAATAAGCCGCGGTCCCAATTCCAGCATCTTCGGCCTCGGCGATGGTTCCGGTACGGTCAACATGGTCTCCGCCTCCGCCAACCTCAACCGCGCGATGTCCACCACGCAGCTGCGTTTCGACGACACGGGCGGGTGGCGCACGTCCTTCGACCTCAGCCGGCCGATCATCCGCGGGAAGCTCGCCGCGCGGGTGAGCGCCGTCTATCAACACGACGAATACAACCAGAAACCCTCCGGCTACAACACGCGCCGGCTTAACGCCATGCTTCGCGCGCAGCCGTTCAAGAATACCACGCTGCGCGCTTCATTTCAGTCCTATCTGGCCGATGGAACTCGGGCCACCGTGATGACGCCTCGCGATGGCGTCTCCTTCTGGCGCGACAGCGGCAGTCCGACGTGGGATCCGGTCACCCAGACAGCAACCATCAACGGGCGCGCCACCACCTTTACGGGGACGAACAATCCTCCTGGCCTCGCCAACCTCAACCGCGCCGGCCCGGTCATCTTCGTCGACCAAGCTGGGATTCAGCGCTGGGAAATCAGTCGCCTCCCCGCCGCCAACGCCACCAATGGTCCCAACAATGTCGCGGGCATCAATCGCCTGCTCGAGAGCGTCCCAGAACCCGTGCGTGACGGCCGCCCGCTCTTCTCGATCATCCGCGGCGTCTCGGATCGTTCGATTTACGATTACGCCCACATCAATCTCTCCGGTCCGAACTACCAGCGCGAGAAGGTCGACACCTCCACGGTGGAGCTCGAGCAATATCTCTTCAACACGGGTCGGAACACCGCCGCGGTCCAGTTTGCGTGGCAGCGCGAGGATGCGGATCGCCTTCGCCGCACGACGGTGGGGTCCGTCAGTCCCGTCGGCACGAGCGGTCTCGTCTACGTGAATCCCAACTCGCGGCTTCTCGATGGCACGCCGAATCCGTTCTATTTGAGGCCTTATGTCGGCGTCTCTGAACCGGTTTGGACCCAGATGCCCTATGAGCGCGACAGCTACCGGGGGCAGCTCGCCTATGTGTTGGACCTGACGAAGGAGAAGTCGAAATGGCTGCGCCTGCTCGGCCGCCAGCAGTTGCTCGGTTACTACGAAGAGCGCAAGTCCAAGAACCACGTCTACCGATTCCGGGATGTCATGACGTCCGACAATCCCATCTACGCTCCGGCCGGCCAGACGAAGGGCGCGCAAGGCGCCGCCAATGGTTTTGCGGTTTCTCCGCAGGCGACACGGCCCTACTTCCAATACTATGTCGGCGACGCGAACGGCCAGAATGTCGACTACGCCCCCGGCCACGCCCAGGCGGGCACCTATGATTTCCGCTGGTTCAATCCTGTCACCAACCAGTGGGTGACCGACCGCGCCACGTTCGGCGAATCGGCCATCCCGGAGGCGAGCGCGGGCGAAAATGCCAATTCCACGCTCAACCTCATCCAGACGAGGGGCGCGGTCCTGCAGAGCACGTTCTTCGAAAACCGGCTCGTGACGACCTTTGGCCGGCGCTCCGATCAAAGTGGCAACAAGCGCCAAAATCGGGTCTTCCTTAAACCCAACGGCTACGAGTTCGACTGGGCAAAAATGGATGGCTGGCGCGGCAACTGGGATATCCGGGAAGGCGATACCACGACGAGCGGCGCCGTTGTGCGCCCGTTCCGCGACTGGCGTTTCATCGAGACCGCCCGCGCCGGCTCCGGCGTGACGGCGCGTCTGGCGTCCGCGCTGCAGGGCCTGGGATTCTTCTATAATCGTTCCGACAGTTTCAAGCCGGCGGACCCGGCGATTAGCATCCTGCAAGCCGTGCTGCCCAATCCCGCGTCGGTCGGCAAGGACTATGGCTTCACCGTCAGTCTTGGCAGCAAATTCATGCTCCGCGCCAACCACTACACGACGCTGCAGATCAACTCCCGCGCCGGGCAGGGGACGAACATCGCGACCCGCACGCTGCAGGTGGATTTCGCGGATTTCGGCACGACCAACGCCTTCACGCTGCAGCGCCAGGCGCGCAATTGGGTCACGCAGCTTAACCCCGGGATCTCCGCTGCGGACCGCGAAGCGCGAGTCTTCACCATCCTCGGCCTCACCGCCGCGGATTCGACGGCGTATGCCGGTAACACCGTCGCCGATACGACGAACATCGAGGCGCGGGGCGAGGAGTATGAGCTGAACTACAACCCGTCGGAATTCTGGACGCTGCGCGCGAACGTCACGCGGTCCCAGTCGATCGACGGCGCGCAATCGCCCAACAACATCACCTGGGTGAATCAGAGGTTCGCCCAGTGGGAGAAAATCATCGATCCGCGGACGGGCGTGAAGTGGCTCGACACCGGTTACGCCGGCGAATTTCCCTCGGCGGGCGCCCAAACGGCCCGCGATTACATCGCGGCCAACATCACCACCCCGCTCCGGATCGACGGAGCCACTCAGGGCACCGCGCGGCCGCAAATCCGTGAATGGCGTTTCAACCTGGCGACGAGTTATCGCCTCGCCGGGATCACCCAGCACAAGATCCTGCGCAACGTCACCGCCGGCGGCGGCGTGCGGTGGGAGAGCCGCGGCGCGATCGGGTTCTACGGCATTCCGATTAATGGCAGCCTCGAGGCGGCCGAGGAGCTCGATCCCAAGCGGCCGATCTGGGACAAGGCGCACGCGTATTTCGACGGCTTTGTCAGCTACCAGGCGCGTTTCTTCGGCGACAAGGTGCGCGCGCGCTTCCAGCTCAACGTCCGCAACATTCAGGAATCGCACGCGCATCTTCAGCCGGTGGGCGCCTATCCGAACGGTCAGCCCCACACGTTCCGTATCGTGGATCCCCGCACGTTCGTCTTTACGACGACGTTCGATCTTTGATTGCCGGAACAAGTCCTCGGCGCGCGAAATGTGGACGTCGACCGAACGACCCGGTAGGCCAGCGCGCTGGCGCGCGCCCGGGCCGCGCTCGCGAGCGAGCTGACTTACACCCCTCTTTCAATCATGAATGATCTCACCCGTCGTCAGATGCTGCGTCACAGCGGCCTCGCCTTCGTTGGCGCTGCTTTGCCGCTGATCGCCACGGGCGCGGAGCGCCCAAAAAAGGGCGGGGGAGGTGCGCGGCCCCCCGCCGACGGCGATGGCGACGACAACCCGGCCGAGGCCGCACCAGCCGGCCCCTTGGTCCAACAAAACCGTTCGCCGCGTGCGGTGCAGGAGTACTACGTGCGGCGCGTGCGGGAAGTGACGCGCGAAGCGGATGCGCGCCGCGCCGCGCTGAAAACCAAGGCGGACGCGGAACGCTACGTCGCCGATGTCCGCGCCCGGTTGCGCGAATGCTACGGACCGATCCCGGAAAAAACTCCGCTGAATCCGCGCGTGGTGGCGACACACCAGCGCGAGGGCTACCGGATCGAGAACGTCATTTACGATAGCCGTCCTGGTTTTCCGGTGACGGCGAACCTTTACGTTCCGACGGGCCGGAAAGGACCGATGCCCGGCGTGATTACGCCCGTGGGCCATTCCAATTCGGGCAAAATCGGTTCACAGAACCTCGCCCAAGCGTTCGCGCGGCAAGGTTACGTGGCGCTCGCTTTTGATCCCATGGGGCAAGGCGAGCGACTGCAATATGTCGACGCCCAGCTCAAGCCACTGTTCGGCATTGGCACCAGCGAGCACACCTACAGCGGAGTGCGCATGCCGTTGGTCGGGGAAAATCTGCCCACCTGGTTCACGTGGGACTGCGTGCGTTCCGTGGATTACCTCCTCTCGCGCCCGGAAGTCGACGCACGCCATGTCGGGATGACGGGCAGCTCCGGGGGTGGCAACCAGACCATGCAGATGTGCGCGTTCGATTCCCGCCTGACGATGGCGGCCCCGAGCTGCATGGTGTCGTCGCTCCGCCGCCACATTGAGAACGAGCACTCGCAGGACCCGGAGCAGTGGCTGTGGGGCCTGCTCGCCCGCGGCCTCGATCATTCCGACTTCATCGCCGCGATGGCGCCACGTCCGGTGATGCTCATCGAAACGGAAGGCGATTATTTCGACGCTCGCGGCTTTGAAGAAGCCTGCGCCCGGGTTCGCCATCTCTACCGATTGCTGGGCGCGGAACAGAATTTCTCGTTCTTCCTCGGCACGGGGCCACACAGCTTTCCCAAGCCCAATCGCGAGGCGATGTATGCCTGGTTCAACCGTCACGCGGGAATCACGGCGCCGAAAGAGGAGCCGGAACTCACCCGCGAGCCGTCAGAGGTTCTCAATTGCACCCCGCATGGTCAGGTGGCGGAACTGAAACCTGTCACCGAATTTTCTTATACGAGCGAGCTGTCGCGCAAGCTTCGCACCTCGCGGCCGCAGCTGAGTGGCGCCGCTCTCCGCGAGCGTGTCACCGCGATCTTGAAACTCCCGGCGCGCCAGGGCGTGTGCGATTATCGGATCATGCGTCAGCCCCGGCCACGCGGTTATCCGAAGCGGAGCCAGGGCGAGTACTTGTTGGAGACCGAGCCCGATATTCACGTCTATGTCTACCGGCTCAACGACAGCCCGATTGTGTCGCGTCCGCCGCGCGGACCGAAACGCGCCGTGCTGTATGTTTCCCACCGCTCGGCGGACGTCGAGCTGCGGAACGATCCGTGGTTGAAGGAAGTCTGCGCGGCGGAACCCGCCGCCGCGATCTACGCCTGCGACGTTCGCGGAATTGGCGAATCGCAACCGATCCTGACGACGCCGGCCAATCCCGCGAAGGGTGGCACCGATTATTTGCACGCGGGGTGTGGGCTGATGTTCGATTATCCTACCCCGGGCCAACGCACGCACGATTTGCTGCGCGTCCTGGATTGGATGGCCAGCTATGGCCACGAAGAGGTGCACCTCGTCGCGCGCGGCTGGGGTGCGATTCCCGGGACGTTCGCCGCGCTCCTGCACGAACGTGTAACCCAGGTGACATTGAAACACGCGCTCAGCAGTTACGCCGACGTCTCCGAAACTGAACGTTACCAGTGGCCGTTGTCCGCGATCGTCCCCAGTGTGCTGAAGTCGTTCGACCTGCCGGATTGCTACCGTGAGCTGGAGAAAAAGAAGTTCCGGCAGATCGAGCCGACCTCCGCCGCGGGCGTGCCCATCTGAATCACACCGCCCCAACGACTCGGTAGGCAACCCAACGATCTTCGCGTCAGCGCTTCCTGAACATGAAAAACATTAAATCGTCCTCTTTCGGCTCCGCCGCTCTTTTGGCGTTTGCGTTCACCCTCGGTGCCGGAATGTCCCCGTCCCGTGCGGCGACAGCTCCGGCGGGGGGAGATGGCGACGCCACACCCGCCGCCGCGCCCGCGCCCCGCAAGCGGCACGGAACGGAGAAGCAGCCGGAAAACGTGCAGCGCTACATGGCGCGGATTTTCGACCCAAAAAAATACGAGCACTCCTGCACCGCCACCAACCCTGCGGAGTTCGCGGCGTGGCAAAAGGAAGCGCGGGGGGCCCTGAACGAGCTGTTGCGCATTCCAACGATTCGCGCCGATGCCGGCGGATTCAAGCCTCGCGCCACGTTGCTGCCGGCGATTGACGATCTGGGCACCTACACGCGTCAGGAAGGCCGGCTGGAAACGGAACCGGACGTGGCCATCCATTTCTGGATTCTCAAACCGAAGGGCAAGGGACCGTTTCCGGTCGCCCTTGTCGCCAACGGACACGGCCCGAGCCGGGGTGCGGCGGGCATCTACGGGAGCGAGCAGTCGAAGCAGCATGTGCTCGCGGAGGACCGCGACGTCGGCGTGCAAGCCGCGTCTCGGGGGTTCATCGCGATCGTCCCTTCGACGCGCGGCATTGGCGAGGACCCGGAGGCATTTGCGGTGGTCGACCTCGATGGTCGCAACGGCGGCAAGGCCTGCATCGCGCACAACTGGCACGCCATCGCCGCGGGCCGCACCATGATGGGCGAACGGGTTTGGGACATCATGAAATTCATCGATTGGGCGCTCGCGCTGCCGGAGAGCGACGGGAAGACGGTGTTCATGACCGGAAATTCCGGCGGCGGCATGCTGACCACCTACGCGGCCGCGATCGACGAGCGCATTTCGATCGCCAGTCCGAGCAGTTCGTTCGACGACTTCTTTGCGCCCGCCGGTAACCTCACGCATTGCCAGTGCAATCACTTTCCGGGCATGGTGCGGTTCGGGCAATTTTGGGACTTCGCCGGACTGATCGCGCCGCGACCGTTGCTCACGGTCACGGGCGTCAAGGACCCCGCGCATCCCGTCGCCGAGATCCGTCACGCCGCGGGGGAAATGAAGCGGATCTACACCGCCGCCGGGGTGCCCGACCGCTATGAACACGCGTTCGGGCCCGCCGGCCATCGCTTCTACAAGGACCTCATGTGGGACTTCGTATCGAGAACGCTCGGACGCGATTTGCGCTGAGACCGACGACGATCTTGTCACCCGCGTACTAAAATCCCCGATGAGGTCTGCCCGCGCTTTCTCATTCCTCATGTTCGCGTCGTGGGCCGTCGGTGCGAGCGCCGCGACGCTCTTCGTTTCGCCCCAGGGCCAGCCAGGTGCGGCCGGCACCGAGGTGGCGCCGTTGTCGAGTCTCGTGGAGGCCGGCCAGCGCGCGAAACCGGGTGATATCATACGTCTCGCGGCGGGCACGTATGCACACGATCAAACTATCCGGCTGCAGGCCAGTGGCACGGCCGCCGCGCCCATCCGGATCGAGGCCGCGTCTGGCACGGCGCGGCCGGTATTTGATTTTTCCGCGCAGAAATTTGGCCGCGACGCCAATGGCATTTCCGTGGAGGGCGACTACTGGCACCTCGTCGGGCTCGAAGTGCACCACGCCGGTCGTTTCGGGATTTCAATCACCGGCCATCACGACGTGGTCGAGGCGTGCCGCGCTCACGACAACCAAGGCACGGGCATCAATGTCGGGGCGCCCGGCAGTCATGCGCTCGTGCTGAATTGCGATTCCTACCGCAACCTCGACGTGCCCACCCGCGGCCAGAACGCCGACGGGTTCGGCGCGAAATTCGATGTGGGCGAAGGCATCGTTTTCCGCGGCTGCCGCGCGTGGGAAAATGCGGACGATGGCTTCGATCTGTGGAAGGCACCACATCCGGTGCGAATCGAAAACTGTGTCGCCTACCGCAACGGACTCGACCTCTGGGGCATCGAGGGGTTCACGGGCAACGGTAATGGCTTCAAGGTCGGCGGGGATTTCGTCGCCGCCGCTCACGTCATCGTCGATTGCGTCGCCACCGATCAACCGAAGCGAGGCTTCGATCAAAACAACAACACCGGCCCGCTGCTCTTCGAGCGGTGCACCGCGATTCGCTGCGGCACCGGTTTCTCCGTCATCCTCGGGACGAAGTCCGGCGAGCCGAGCGTGCTCCGCGACAACGTGGCGTGGGATGCGCCGGTCGTCCTGGTGCACGGCACCGTCGAACAAAACAATCTCTGGTCCGGCGCCGACCGCCGGAAAGTCGCGCCGACGTTCGTCGAATCCACCGCGCTGACCCGACGCGGGAAGGAGCCCTACGATCCCGCCAAGTCCTCCGGCCCACCGCCGCGCACGCCGCCCGAGAAGGACGGGGGAAAAAAATAATCCTATGCTCACCCTGCGTCCGCGCCTCGCGCTGCGACGGTTCATCGTTGTGCTCGCATCGCTGGTTGCTGCGGCGGGGGCGAGCCGGCCTAACTTCGTCTTCTACCTGACCGACGACCAGGCGTACCTGAGCGTGGGTTGCACGGGTAACTCCGTCCTCCAGACGCCCGCCATGGATCGCCTCGCGGCCGAAGGGGTGTTTTTTGAAAAGGCATTCGTCACGACCGCAATCTGCTGCTGCAGCCGCGCGAGCATCTACACGGGCCAGCACATGCGTCGGCATGGCATCGAAGACTTCGAAAAACCGCTGTCCGCGGCGCAGCTGCAGCAGACGTTCCCGGTGCTGTTGCGCCAGGCGGGCTATCGCACGGCCTTCCTCGGAAAATACGCGATTGGGTCGCCGGCCATCGATGCGCATCTGGCCTTGCCGGCGGATCAATTCGATCTCTGGTACGGGTTTCCCCAAAGCATCTCGTATAAGCAGACCGAGGACGGGAAGGATCGCTATTTGACGACCGTCATGACGGAAAAGGCGGTCCAATTTCTTAAAGCGACGCGGACCGACCAGCCGTTCTGTCTGATTGTCGCGCTCAAGGAACCGCATGGGCCCGCGACTTATTTCGACCCGGATTTTCCGCGACCTTATACAGACGCAGTGATTCCTCGCCCGAAGAATCTGACGCGAGACTCGTTCAACGCGCTGCCTGCGCTCGTGCGCAACAGCCTCGCGGCCAGTCCGCGCTGGATCGATTCACCCGACTCCTATCAAGCATTCATGCGGCAACGGTACGCCTATATCAACCGGTCGGATCACGCCATTGGACAAATCCAGGCCGCCTTGCGTGAACAGGGACTCGAACAGAACACGGTGATCGTCTTCCTGTCGGACAACGGCTCGCTCGACGGCGCGCACGGCTTGACCGGCAAATGGGTGATGTACGAGGAGTCGATTCACGTTCCGCTGATCATCAAAGACCCGCGTCTGCCGCCGAGCACCCGGGGGCGCCGATCGCAGATGGCGCTTAACATCGATGTCGCGCCCACGATTCTGAGCATGGCGGAGGTCTCGGTCCCCGCCGGAATGCAGGGAACGAATCTGCAGCCGCTCCTCTCGAATCCCAAACTGAAGGGCCGCGCGGACTGGTACTACGAACACCTCTATAGCGAGTCGTCACGGCGGCCCATTCCGAAAATCGAAGGCGTGCGCACGGAGCGTTGGAAGTATACCCGGTACACAGAATCCAACCCGCGGCTGGAGCAATTATTCGACCTGACGAGCGATCCGTCCGAGGAGAAGGACCTCGCGGGCGATCCCGCCCATCGCCAGATTCTCGCCGAGCTTCGAACGCGCTGCGACGATTACCGCGCGACACTCAAATGACTTTGGCGGCGCCTCGTGAGGAGGTGCCACACGGACGGCGACTTTCTGCTCGGGTGGGATCGCGCGATCCGCGTGGTCATTTTCGGCTCGCAAACCAGCGTTCTGACTGGGCCAGGCATCGTGGCCGTGGACGTTAGCCCGACCGCTTGCCCGAGGGTCGCACCAGCCCGGCTTTTTCCATCAGCGGTGCCAGGCGCTGGTAACAGAGTTTCGTCGCCGCCACCGCCTGGTAATCCGGCTTGCGGTGCACCATCGCGCTCACCTCGACGTTGACGAAACCGGAGTAGCCGAGTTCGCGCAGCAGCCGGAAGTAGGCGGCGTAGTCCGTGTTCCCATCGCCGGGCAGAAGAAAGGTGTGATTGGCCGACGTGCCTTCGGAATCCTTCACCACGATCATCGGGGAGTAATCGATGAGCTTCCGCAGGCTTTCCTCGAGCGGATAACCTTCGACGTTGAAATGGCTGTAATCGAAAACGATTCGGATCCGCGGACTGCCGACGGCCTGGATGAGCCAGAGCGCACGCTCGGCGCTCTGCACCGCATCGCCCGCATGCGGCTTGAAGGTGAGCGTGGTCTTGCCGTTCTCCAGGATGGGCACCCACGTCCGCAGTTCGTCGGCCATCGCCTCCTTGACGGTTTCCCACTCCGCCTTCTTTCGCCCGAGGATCGTGTCGAAGTAAGGCGGCCGGCCCGGCACCAGTTCGTTGCCGAGTTCGACGGCGCGCTTCAATCGGTCGAGGTTCTTCGCCTTCCCGTCCGGCGTGCCTTTCAGCGGAATGTTCTCAAGCATCGAAGGCAGCGCGAGGCCGGAATCCTCGATCTGCTTCCGTAACGTGCGACGATCGGCCGCCGACAGCTTGGCCGGATCGGCGGGCCAGCCGGCGATGATGCAGAGTTGCACGCCGTCGTAGCCCGTTTCCTTAATGAGGCGAAGCGCGTCAGCCGTGGTGAGATCCTTCATCCCATAGGTGCCGATGGAGAGCCCGACGGTCGAACGCGGTTTGCCCGCGGCGGAGAGGAGCGGCGCGGCGGCGAAGGCCGCGAGACCCGCGCCGAGGACGCGACGCGAGAAGTCGCGCCGGCTCATCGGCGCGGCCGCGGGAAAGTGAGATGCAGGCATCATGACGGTGCGATGTTTGAAGGGCGTTTCCTCAGGCCCGCAGCGCGGGGATTTCCCAGCCTTTGCGATACTGCCGGCGAACGAGCGCGGTGGCCGCGGCGTCGTCGAAGCGCAGCCGGGCCGCGTCCCACACGAGCCGCCGTCCGGGAACGCGTTGGGCGATCGAGCCGAGCATCACGATCTCGGTGAGCGGGCCGGCGACCTCGAAGGACGAAGTCGCCTGCCGGCCGGCCACGATGGCGTTCGGCCACTCGAGATAGTGGTCGAGTTTCTCGGCGGCCAGGTCGGCAAACATCTGCTTGAGCGGCCCCACGGTGTAGTCGCGGAATTTGGCTTCCGGATACAGCCGCGGCGGTGAGCCCGACGCGGCGTGCATCACGCCCTCGTCGCCAATGAAGAGCGACCCCCCATTCGGCACCTTGAACCCTTCCGGCAATTTGCTCCGGTCGATCGGCTGCTCCTTCTTCAAGCCGTCCGACCACGTGTAGCGGAAGCCCTCGTGGGTGTAGCGCGTCGTCGGGAACTCGTACACGATGGTGCTCGCGTCCGGATACACCAGATCGTCCATGTTGCTGATCTCCGCCTTCAGCGCGGTCGGCGCGCCGAGGTCGAGCGCCCAGACCACGACGTCCATGACGTGGCAGCCCATGTCCCCGAGGGCCCCGGTGCCGTACTCCTTCCACGCCCGCCAGTTGAAGTTGTGGTAAACGAATTTCTTATACGGCGTGGGCTGCGAGCCGCCGATCCATTCCTTCCAATGGATTTCCTTCGGCACGGGATCCTCGCCGACGGCCAGTTTCCGGATATCCGGCAACCAGACCGGCTTCGAGCCGAGGAACGAGTAGGCCTCGCGGACCTTCCCGATCACGCCGCCGCGGATCGCATTCACCGCGCAGCGATACCCCGTGCTCGAGTGATACTGGTTGCCCATGTGCGTAACGACGCCCTTCGCCTTCGCGAACTCCCGCATCACCCGCGCCTCGTGGACCGTCTGGGTCATCGGCTTTTGCACGAACACATGCTTGCCCATTTCCATCGCGGTGAGCGCCACCGTGGCGTGCATGTGGTCGGGGATGGAAACCGTCACGGCGTCGATGTCCTTCTGCTCGAGCATCCGGCGAAAATCCGAGTAGAGCTTCGCCTTCGGGAACATCCGCGCGGCGGCGCCGATCCCGAGCGAGCGGGCCGTTTGCACCGGCGCGAGGTTGGGCGGTTGTTCGCCACCGTCGCGGTGGTCGATGTCGCAGAGCGCGACGATGTCGTGGAGCGAGCCTTCGCCGCTCACGCCGCGTAAGTCATCCCAGCCCTTGCCCGCTGCGCCGACACAGGCGATGCGGAGGCGGCGGCCGGCCGCACTGGCGCGGGCGCGACTCGAGAGGATACTGAACAGGCCGAGCGCGGCGCCGCCGGCGGCGACGGTTTTGCCGAATTCACGGCGGGTCATCGAGGTGGTCTTTGGAGTATTCATGAAATTAGCACAAGGGGTGGACGGGGTTGCGACGCGGCCGGGGGAAAGGCGCACGCTAGTCACGATAGAGGGCAAATACTCGGGCATTCTCCGTGCGGAAGCGCAACCGTAACTCCCGTCCGTCCGGCACGGGCGCAACGGCCCGGTCCCACCGGATCGGGGCGGCGATGGCGTCGCCGCGCGGCAGTTCGACGGTGCGGCCCGCGACGGGCTGGCCGGACGCGTCGATCAGTTCCACCGCGAGACGGCCTTTGTTCTCGTAGTTCAGGAAGAGCCCGCCGGCCGGCAGCGCGAACGGCCGGCTGGTGAACGTGGCGGACGCGTCCGACCCCACCGAGGCAATGCGGTCCGCCGGCAGGCTGTAAACTTCCTGATGCTGGCCGGGCCGCGCGCCTTGGGCGGGAGGCACGTTATAGAGTTGGTTGCTGGTGAGAAACAACAGGCGGCCATGCAACCGCATTGGCGCGTGGCCAAAATAGATGCGCCAGTCGAGGGTTGCCGGCGTATCGCGCCACGGCCGATCCCATTTCACCCCGTCCGTGCTGACCCACCACTCCGTGCCCAGGTGCGGGCCGTGTTTCGACGGCGCCGGATCGTAGGGCACCTGCGTCAGAATCTCCGCCGGACTCGGCGCGTACGTGAGCACAATGCCGATCCACCGATCATGATGCCGAAACGCCATGAACCAGTAGAACTCCATGTCCACCGGGTCCTGCGCGTCCGGCACGATGAGATGATTTTTTGCCAGCCAGGTGTCGGGCTGGTTCCCGATGACATCCTGGCCGGGCGTCCATTTGACGCCATCCGGACTCGTGCGAATCGCGATAACGCGCCGCACACCGTGCCCTTTGAGCGACGGTTCCCACGCGAGATTGTCGATGATTCGCCGCGGCTGCGGGAGCAGTTCATAGGAAAGACTGACGGCAACATAGCGTCGGCGTTCGTCGTCCCACAGCAGATGGGCGGCATCGTGGTCCCGATAGAGGGCCTCGGCCTGCGCGCGGGAAAACGTCGTGCCGTCGGACGAGAAATGGCCGTACCAACGCACGGGGCGCACGCCGCGCTCGAAGGCGAGATAGCGCTCGTCCTGCGAATTATAGACCATGGTCATCAGGTGCTCAGGCGCGATGTCTGAAACCAGCGGATGAAGGTTCTCGTAATGCAGGCCGTCCCGCGTCTCGGCGCGATAGAGACCGCCTTCCTTGCGGCTGCTGCCCCACACTTCGTAATGATCGCCGGCGCGCCGGCCGTAGACCGTCATCGCCTTCTCGGTCACCGGCAGTCCGCTCGTCTCGGCATAGGGCATGATCGTGTTGGCCTGAAACCGCACCGCGCCTTCCTGCGCCGTGAGATCGGATGGCTGCATGAACAGCTGGACGATTTTGCGCTCGTTGGAGGGGCTCACGGGCAGCAGGCGCATCGTGATGGCGGGCGACTCCACTTTTCCATCGGCCAGCGTTGCGCGCGCCCTCACGCGGACAGTGCGGGCGGCCGGCACGTCGCTGGTCACGGTGATATACGCGGTGTGACGATCGCGTTTGTCGGATTTGACCTGCACCGGCGCATCCGCCGGCTCGACCTCAAATTGGATCTCGGCCCGGTCCAGGCTGAGAAAGTGATCGTCGGTGGTCCGACCGCGCAGGGTGGCCGTCGTGGTGCCCCACGCGGGCAACTCGGTGCGTGCTGGCTCGAGCCGGAGGTTGGCCGGCGTTCGCGCGCCGGCCATGGGCGTCGTGTGCAACGCATACACGCGCGCGTCCCGGGCGTGGATCCGCAGCGTCACCTCCTGGCCGGCGAGCGCGGTGGAATCCTGTCCGTTCCACGCGAGCGTGCGGTCGAGCTCATTGACGTCGATGAGTCGGCAACGTTCCCGGGAGTAGCCCGGCAGTACGCGACCGTCTCGGCCCAGCACTTCAACCATCATGTACGCCTGCTGCGTGAGCGCGCTGTCCCCGCGGAGGGTGTCGACGTTCATCCGCAGCGGCTGCGCGGGCATGACCAACGGCCCGACATCGAAAATCGCATTGGAAAACGCGCCGACCGACGCACCGCGTTGGTGGGCCGCGTGAGATTCGTCTCCACCCATCAGCCCGCGCGCCTCCGGATACGAACGCACGTCGCCCCACACCTTCTTCACCGCCGCTGCATCCCGCAGACGAAGCAGAAACGCCTCGGGTTGGGCGGCTCGCGCGACGCCAACCCCCAGAACCAACGCCGGCAGAATGAAGCGCAGCGCCCAACGCGGACCACGAGCGCCTGCCGTAATGGAAGATTTGCTACGCATTCAGGACTCGCCCGGTTGCCGGTCGACCTCGTCCCGCCACGCCCGGCGCAGTCGAATGGACCGACAGCCGGCCGGGATCAGCGGAATGAACCGATTCACGCCCTGCGCCCACACCGCGACGAGAAGGAGTTATCATGGGGATTGTCATTTGATCGACGGGTCCGAGGAACGACGCAGAGGGGTGAGGATGGTGCGACTAATTGCCGGTGAAGATGACCCTTCGATGGTCGGTTTGAAGCGCCATGCGATGGTTCCCTCAGTGGACCAATCTTCCCTGCTGGAATCGCGGGCGCGCCGTGGCAGCTTGGGACCCCGCTCCGTTGAATTACTGAATGAACCCATCTGCTCTGCCCGGGGTTGTCATCTATGGCGGGACCGCGCCTGCGATCGTGACGGCGGTGCGGGTCGCGCGCTCGGGCCATGCGGTGACGTTGGTGACCCCGGACCGATGGCTCGGCGGTTCGTTGCCATCCCTCGGCGCCGTCGAAACCCACTTTCGCGGGGTGCGCGCGCCGCTGTTGCAGGAGTTTATCGACACCGTGATCGCTCATTACCGCCAGCGCTACGGCGAGGACTCCGAACAGTTTGGCGTCTGCACGGGCGGAACGATGATCACGTTCGAGCCTCACGTGGCTGAAGGCATCCTGCGCCGGTGGGTCGAAAATGAATCCGGGATCCAGTGGCTCGGCAGCTATGTGCCGGTGAAGGTGGAACGCAGCGGGCCGGTCATCCACGCGGTGGAGTTTCAAAGCACGGAGCAGAAAGTATCGCAGCGCCTGGCGGGGCACACGTTTGTCGATGGCAGCGACGAGGGCGACCTCATGGCGTTGGCCGGAGCGGAATTCCGCGTCGGGCGCGAAGGGCGCACGGAATTCGGCGAACCGAGTGCCGGCCGCGTCTTCACCCGCTGGTTGCATGGCGTGCATCCGCGCGCCGCGGCCGAGGGACGCCTCAATCTGGTGACGGCGAAAGCCACCACGTCGGCGCCGTTGCCGGGCAGCACCGGTGAAGGGGACGATAACATCCAGAGTTACAGCTACCGGCTTTGCCTCACCGACCATCCGGCGAACCGCCGGCTCCTCACGGCGCCACCCGCGGGTTACGATCGGGCGCGTTACGCCCCGCTGGTGCTTTCTCCCGAGGAAAAGGAGCGTCTGCCCCTGCCGTTCCATCATCGGTTCCTGATTTATTCCCTCCAGGAAATGGTGGAACGGGATCACGTTTTCCACGGGCACGCCTTGCCGAATCGCAAACGGAGCTGGAATGCGACCAACCTGACGGGCGCGGGCAAAACGTACGCCGCGGCGTCATGGACGCAGCGCCGCAACATCGAACGCGAGCACCTGGACCATGCCTTGGGATTGATGTGGTTCCTGCAAAACGATTCCGCGGTGCCGCCGATCATTCGCGCGCAGGCGACCGAGTGGGGGCTCGCGCGGGACGAGTTTGTGCTCAACGACAATATCCCGCCGCTCTACGTGCGCGAGGCCCGGCGATTGCAGGGGAGGGCGGTCTTCACCGAGCATGACGCCCTGCTCAGCGCGGGGCTGGAGCGGTCGCCCGTTCATGCCGACTCGATTGGTATCACGGAATTCTCCCTGGATTCGCTGGCGTGCACGACGGACCGGCTGCCGCCGACCGGCGCGCTGTGCGACGGCCAGCTCTTTCAGATGGAAGTTTCGCGACCGGGACAGGTGCCCTTCGGGGTGATTTTGCCGCGCTGCATCGACAATCTCCTCGTGGTCACGACCGTCTCCGCCACCCACGTGGGCTGGGGCACCGTTCGACAAACCCCCACGTTGATGCATCTCGCGGAGTCTGCGGCCTGGGCGATCGTGCTGGCGGCGCGTCAAGGGATCCCGCCCGCCGCGTTGGAGGTATCCAGGCTGCAACGTCACCTCGTCGCCCACGGCGTGATGATTTCGTTCTTCAACGACGTCGACATGGCGTGTCCCGACCCGTGGCTCCTCGCGATGCAGTTTCTCGCGA
>JADMIO011602909.1_pt1 | contig 21103 bp, 15 predicted proteins | sample 8958161 | NCBI WGS metagenome assembly JADMIO01 (sample SAMN16585339, study PRJNA669376) | soil metagenome | isolation source: Crop rotation soil | place: USA: Cullars Rotation, Alabama | collected 2011 | reverse complement strand
GCCGCGACTTCAAGTCACGTGAATTCCAAGCTTCGGATCCCACTGTGCTGGAAAGCCGCGGCGCCGGCGGGGGCCGTATGAGCGTCGTCGCCGAACGACCGACGGCCTTCGACCCGGCGCGGGAGATCGACCATCCCTCCGGGTTTTTGGCGCTGTCGCCACGCAACTCGATCTTCCGCATCCCGGAGGGCCCGGGGTTCATCGCCTACCGCGCCGAGGGCGTCCACTGGGTGGCCCTCGGCGGCGTACATGCACGCGAGGGGCAGCGGGCCCGGCTGTTGCAGGCGTTCCTGGCGCGGGCGGACCGACAGCGGCGGCGCGTGATCGCCGTACAGGTCCGCTCCGAGCAGGTCGGGCTGTTCGGCCGCCACGGCTTCACGGTCAACCGCTTCGGCACCAGCTACGGCCTCGCGTTGGCCGGTTACTCGCTGGCGGGCACGCGGCGGATGAAGGCCCGTCAAAAGGCCCGGCAGGCGCGGCAGGCCGGCTTCCGCGCCGTCGAGCTCGGCCCGGAGCTGTCGCGCGACGTCTCCGTCGAGGCCCAGCTCCAGGCCATCAACGTCGCCTGGCTCCGGGCCAAGGGAAAGAAGGAGCTCGACTTCATGGTCGGCGAGCTCGGCCCGCCGTCGGACCGCCGGCGCCGCGTCTTCGCCGCGCTGGACACCTGCGGTAATCTGGCCGGCTTCATCACCTACGTGCCGGTCTGGGGCCGTTCGCCGGGCTACCTGCATGACCTGAGCCGGCGCCTGCCCGACACGCCGCCCGGCGTCATGGAGCTGTGCAACGCGACGGCGATCGAGCGCTTCCAGCGCGAGGGCGTCGCCTACCTGCACTTCGGCTTCACGCCGTTCGCGCTGGGAGGCGGCGAGGAAGGCCCGTTCGCCAGCCCGCTGCTGGCCCGGCTGGCGGACCTCCTGTGGCGGCGCGGGGAGCGCATCTACCCGGCCCGCAGCCAGGTCGCCTACAAGCTCAAGTGGGCGCCGACGCTGATCGAGACGGAATACCTGGCTTGCCGGCCGCTGTCGCTGCGGGCCGTCTGGGACCTGTTGCGCTTGACGAGGTCGCTGTGACCGGGGCGATGATGAACCCGATCCCCGCCACGGCGCGGGTCCGCCTGCTCGTCAACCCGAGCGCGCGCGGCGGCCGCGGGCTGCGGGCCCTGCGGCGACGTTTGGTCGTGGCCGGGATCGATGCGGAGCCGTGCGCGAGTCGCTCGCCGGAGCACTTCGCCGAGCTGGTCCGCGCCGCCGTCGGAGAAGGCTGCGAGGCAGTCGCCCTGGCGGGCGGCGACGGCACCGTGGCCCTTGCCCTCAACGCGGCGCCCGACCCGGGCCCGGTGTCGTGGGCCCTGCTGCCGACCGGTTCGGGCAACGACTTCGCCCGGGACCTCGGCCTGCGCGATCTGGCGGGCGCGATTGGCGTGCTGCGCTCCGGCGTGCCCGCGGCGGTGGACGTGGCCCGCGCCTCGTGGGGTTCGCACTCCCGCCGCTACTGCTGCGTCGCCTCGGTCGGTCTGGACGAGCTGGCCCTGCGCCTGATCCACGGCTCCCGCTGGCCGCGCTGCAAGGCGCTCAACGTCGTCTCCGTCCTGCGGGCCCTGGGTCGCTATGAGCCGCGCCGCGTGCGCGTGCTCTGGCCGGGCGGACAGTTCGAGGGCGAGGTCATGTTCGTCGCTGTCACGAACACGCGCGGCTACGGCGGCGGCTTCCTCGTCAGCCCGGCCGCCCGCATTCAGGACGGCCTGCTCGACCTGTGCATCGTGCGGCGAACGGGCCGGCTGCGATTGTTGGCGGACTTCCCGCGCATCCTGCGGGGCACCCACGCCGGCCTGCCCGAGTTCGTCCAGGCGCAGGCACCCTGGGTGCGGATCGAGGGCGTGGGTGCCGAGCTTCAGGTCGCGCTGGACGGCGAGCTCCCCGAGGCGCGGACGCCGGTGGAGCTACGTTGCGAGCCGGGCGCCGTGCGGATGCTGGTAGCAGAGTCATGGAAACGTTCGACGTGATCATCGTGGGCGCCGGGGTCGGCGGCGCGGCGCTCGCCCTGGCGCTGGCCCGGGCCTTCCCGCTGCGCGTGCTGGTGCTGGAGAAGCAGGCCGGCCCGGGGAAGGTCAACCGCGGCGACAGCCTGCTTCCCGCCGTGACGGCGCAGCTCGCGGCATGGGGCGTGCTCGACCGCTTCCACGCGGCGGGAGCACGTCCACTGGGGACGATGCAGGTCTTTCATCATCGCCGCGGACTGCTGATGGAGACGCCGCTCGCGGGCCTGGGCCTGGCCCACCCGTACCTCGTCCTGCCGCACCCGGAGATCGAGCGCACGCTTGCCGAGGCCGCCTGCGCCCAGGGCCGCGTCGAGGTGCGCTACCGCTGGAGCGCCCTGGGCCTGTGGGACGAGGCCGGGCGCGTTGCCGGCGTCCGGGCCCGGCCCGAGCAGGGCGACGAGCGCCGCCTGGGCGCCCGGCTCGTGGTCGGCGCCGACGGTGCCACGTCGGTCGTCCGCGAGGGCCTGGCGATCCCGCTGCCGCGGGTCCCCTACGACCACGCCTACTTCGGCCTGGAGATGGCCCGGCCGCCGCAGTACCACGACGCCATGCGGATCGAGCTGCACCCCGACGGCGGCGTCCTGGTGGTGCCCAACCCGCGGGCCCAGCGCGTCGGCCTGGGCGTGCTGGTGCACCGCCGCGAGCAGGAGCTGTTTCGCAGCGGTACGTTCGAGGCGAAGCTGGCCGCCGTCCGCCGGCGTTCGCCGCTGCTGGCCGAGGGGGAGGGGTACGCCCGGGGTGCCCACCTGTACCGCCTGTGCCGGGCCCACGCGCCGCGCTACACCGCCCGCGGCGCCGCGCTGCTGGGCGACGCGGTGCACATCACCAACCCGACGGCCGGCCAGGGCATGACGATGGCCATCGAGGACGCCGCCGCGCTGGCGCGGTACGCCGGCCCCGCGCTCGCCGCGGGGACCGCCGAGCTCGACCGCGCCCTGGCCGCCTACGACCGCGAACGCCGGCCGGGGAATGCCGCCCTGATCCGCTGGTCGCACTGGATGAGCCGCTTCTACGCGCTGCCCGGCGACGGCGGCGACTGGGTGCGCCGCCAGGTCTTCGGCCTGGGCGGCTCATCCCTGGGCCGGGCGCTGCAGCGCGCGATCTGGTCACGCGTGGCGGCCCGGCCGGGGGGAGCGACGTGAGCCTCGCCGCCCCGGGCCCCTGGATCATCTCGCGCGGCCAGGACCTGGTCTGGTTTCAAGGCTCCGTCCTCGCGGGGGCCGCGCTGCTGACGCTCTTCGCGCTGGTGCCCGCCCCCGAGGACGCCGGCGGCGGGTCCGGCACGGCTGCCCTGATGTTGCTGTTCCTCTGGGGCGTACTGTTCGACGGGACCCATGTCTGGGGCACCTACGCGCGCAGCTATCTCGTCCCCGACGCGCGCGACCGCGCCTCGTTGCCCGGCCACTGGTCGTGGCTCCTCCTGCTCGTCGGCCCGGCCCTGGCGCTGCTCGACGGCTGGCTGCTGACGCCGGGGCCCTCCGTGCTCGCCCCAGCCGGCTGGCTCTTCCGCGGCTTCCTGACGTTCGCCTACCTCTGGGCGTACTGGCACCTCGTGCGCCAGCATTACGGCTTCCTCGTGCTCTACCGCCGCCGCGCCGGTGAGCACAACGCCGCGGGCGCCCGGCTCGATACGTTGCTGCTCTGGGTCGGGTGCCTGTACCCCTACCTGCGATTCACCTTCTCGCCCGCGTATGCCCATAGCGGGCTGCCCGTGCTGATCGACGCCAAAGCCGCCGCCACGGTGCGGCACGCGCTCGACGTCGTCGCCGCGGTCGCCCTGGCCGCGATCGTGGTGCTGATCGTCAGCGGTCGCTACGAGCCTTTCCGGCCGGGGCCCAGGCACCTGTTCCTGGCGATCGTGCTCGCCTTCCACGCGGCCGTGTTCGCCTGCCTCGACCACCTGCTGACGATCACGGCAACGTTGACGATCTTCCACAACCTGCAGTACCACCGGATCGTCTGGCAGTACGAGCGCGGCCGGGGCCGCACGCCCTCGGGCGGGCTCTTTCCGTACCTGGCGCTGGGCAGCCTGCTCGGCCTGGCGTGGTACGGCCCGCGCGTCCTCGGCGTGGCCTTCGCCTCGCCGGACCTGGTCCGCAACCTGCTCATCGGCCTCGGTTGGGGCGTGGCGATGCACCATTACCTTGTGGACGGCCGCATCTGGCGCGTCAGGCGCCAGAGCGAAGTCGCACGTGCCCTCGACGCCGGCGCCGTCGTCTGAGTCTTCCTCAAGGAGTCGATCGTGAACTACCTTAAACCCGAGCTCGCCACCCTGGATTCCGTCCTGCCGGGTCTCGCCGAACGACTGCGGCGGATCCCGTTCGCAGAGATGGAACGGCCCGGCAACCCGGCCCTGAACCTGTACCGTGAGGCCGGCGGGCCCGGCCTGTTGATCCCCGCCGATTTCGGCGGCCGGGGCGCCACGGCGCGGCAGGCCGTGCACGTGCACCGTGCGCTCGGCTTCCTGGCGCCTTCATTGAGCGTCGCCGCGACGATGCACAACTTCTCCGTCGCGGGCCTGGTGCAGATGGCGCTGATGGGACCGGCCCCCGCATCGGTTCTGCTCGGGCAGATTGCCGGCGGCAACCTCTTCGTCGCCTCCGGCGTCGCCGAGGGGCGGAGCGGGACCAGCGCGCTGTCGAGCGGCCTCCAGGTCCGCCGCGGCGAGGGCGGCCTCATCGTCCGCGGCAGCAAGAAGCCGTGTTGCCTGTCCGCGTCGATGGACCTGCTGACCGCGAGCCTGGCCCTGCCCGCGGGCGGTCCCCACGCCGGGGAGTTGGCCTTCGCGGTCATCCCGGCCGACTCCCCCGGCCTCGACCGCCGACCGTTCTGGAACAGCCCGGCCCTCGCCGGCGCCGAGAGCGACGAGGTGATTCTGAACGACGTCGCGGTCGCCGACGAGCAGCTCTGCTTCCTCGACCCCGAAGGAGCCCTGCTGGCCGGCGGCTTCCTCTGGTTCGAGTTGCTGATCTCCGCCTCGTACCTCGGCATCGCCGACGGCCTGGTCGCCCCCGTCCTCGAACGCCGCCGGGGGACGACAGGCGACCGCGCCCGGCTGGCCCTGGAGCACGAGGCGGCGTCGGCCGGTCTGGAGGCGGTGGCTCATGGCCTGGACGGCGCGGGTCCCGACACGTCGCTGCTGGCGCGCGCCCTCGCGGTACGCTACGCGGTGCAGCGGACGATCGAAGAGACGTCGGCCCTGGCGGCCGAGTGCCTTGGCGGCCTCGCCTTCGTCACGGGGCCCGAGTTCCCGCTGCGCCACGCCGCCGCCCGCATGCTGGCGTTCCACCCGCCCGCCCGGGCCGCCGGCGCCGCGGCACTGGAGCCCTACTTCCAGGGCGGCCCGCTCGCGCTGCAATGACGCCGGCCCGCTGCGTCAAGGCTTGCCGATGAGGCGGTCGAACTCGTCCTCGTCGATCACGGGGATGCCGAGGGCCTTTGCCTTGTCGAGCTTGCTGCCGGCCTTCTCGCCGGCGAGCACGAAGCTGGTGCTCTTGGAGACGCTGCCGGCCGGCTTGCCGCCGCGGCGGCGGATGAGCGTCTCGATCTCTTCCCGACCATATCTCGTCAGGCTGCCGGTCACGACGATGGTTTTTCCGGTCAGGTCGCCGGCGGCGGGTGCCGAGCGTTTCTCCTCGGTGAGCTTGACGCCGAGCCCTTTGAGGTCCTTGAGGACCTTGCGGGTGCCTTCCTCGCGGAAGAAGGCGTAGATGTCCTTGGCCATGACGGGGCCGACGCCGTTGATGCCCGCGAGCCGCTCGGCCGGGGCGGCGGCCAGAGCGTCCATGTCCAGGAACTCCTGGGCGAGCAGGTCGGCGACGCTCTCGCCGACGTGCGGGATGCTCAGGCCGGCGAGTACACGGCCCAGGCCGCGGTCCTTGCTCGCCTCGATCCCCACGACGAGGTTGGCGGCTGACTTCTCGCCCATCCGCTCGAGCTCGACGAGCTGCTCCTGCGTCAGGCGGTAGAGGTCAGGCAGGGCGCGCACCAGGCCGCTGTCCACGAGCTGGTCGATGATCTTGACGCCCAGTCCCTCGACGTCCATCGCATTGCGGGCGGCGTAGGCGCGGACACGGCGCTTGAGCACGTCGGTGCACGCGTCGCCGGCGCAGCGGTAGAACGCGCCGTCGCGTTTGAGGCCGCTGCCGCAGAACGGGCAGTTCTTCGGGAACCTGTAGGTCTTCTCCTCGCCGGTGCGGGCCGCCGCCTCGGAGCGGACGATATACGGGATGATCTCGCCGGCCTTCTCCACCACGACCATGTCGCCGATGCGGATGTCCTTCGTGCTGATGAACTCCGCATTGTGCAGCGACGCCCGCTGCACCGTCGTGCCGGCCAGGCGCACGGGTTCGAGCTGGGCGACGGGCGTCAGGGTGCCGCGTTTGCCCATCTGCAGCGTGATGCCGGTCAGGCGTGTCAGGGCCTGCTCGGCGGCGAATTTGTACGCGACGACCCAGCGCGGCGCCTTGGACGTCGTGCCGAGCCGGCGGCGCTGCTCGAAGTCGTCCACCTTGATCACCAGGCCGTCGGTGTCGAATGGCAGGTCGTTGCGGCGGTCGGCCCACGAGTCGCAGTAGGCGATGACAGCGGCGACGTCGTCGAACGAGGCGATGTTCGGGTTGACGGGGAAGCCCCAGCTGCGGAGCAGGTCCAGCGACTGCACGTGCGTCGCGGCGTCCACGCCGTCGCACAGGCCCAGGCCGTAGACGAACAGCCGCAGCCGGCGTTTGGCGCACTCGCGCGGGTCGAGCATCTTGAGCGAGCCGGCGGTCAGGTTGCGCGGGTTGGCGTAGGGCTCCAGCTCCTCCGCGGCGCGCTCGCGGTTGATGCGCGCCAGCTCGGCGCGGTCCATGTAGACCTCGCCGCGTACCTCGAGGCGCGCGGGCCTCGCGGGCAGCCGCAGCGGCACCTCGCGGATGGTCTTGAGGTTGTGCGTGACGTCGTCGCCGACCTCGCCGTCGCCGCGCGTGGCGCCGACGGCGAGCTGGCCGCCCTCGTAGACCAGCGTCACGGCCACGCCGTCGATCTTCAACTCCACCGCGTACGTCACCTTCTCGCCCGGTAGGAGCTTGCGGACCCGGCGGTCGAATTCGCGCAGCTCGTCGGCGTTGTAGGTGTTGTCGATCGAGAGCATGGGCTGCTTGTGGCGGACCGTGCGGAAGCCCTCGATCGGCTGGCCGCCGACGCGCTGCGTGGGGCTATCGGGCGTGACCAGCTCGGGGTGATCCGCCTCCAGCTGCTTGAGTTCGGAATAGAGGCGGTCGTACTCGCGGTCGGAGATCTCGGGCCGGGCCTCGACGTAGTAGAGGTGGTCGTGGTGGCGGAGGACGCGGCGGAGCTCCTCGATGCGGTCGGCGGCGGACGGCATGACAACCTCCGAAAACCTTCGGCTCACGGCGCCGGCTTGCGGGCGGCCGACTCGGCGCGGTGGCGGCGCCAGCGGTCCAGGCCCATGCTGGCGAGCCCGCACACGATCATGGCGATGACCTCGAGCAGGAGCCACTTCCAGCCGTCCGCGCGCAGCGCGTCGCGGAACGGCGAGGGCGGCGGGTCCTGGCCCATGTCGCGGGCCTTCTGCTCCAGGACCGGCACGACGGCGTAGGCGAGGGCGGTGACGACGAACGCCAGACTAACCGCGAGCAGGGCGAAATAGAAGGGGTTGCGGGGTTCCTGCGGCGGCGCCATGCGTCGTCCCCCGGCCCTAGACGCCCATCACGTTGTAACCGCAATCGACGTACAGCACGTGGGCGGTGATCGCCGACGCCAGCGGGCTGCACAGGAAGACGGTCGCGTTGGCGACCTCCTCGGCCGTGATGCCGCGCGGCAGCGGCGAACGCTGGGCGGCGTAGTCGATCATGTGCTGGATGTCGCCGATGGCGGAGGCGGCCCGCGAGGCGTAGGGGCCCGCGGAGATGATGTTCACGCGGATGCCCCTGGGTCCGAGGTTGTGCGCCAGCTGCTTGGCGTCGATTTCCAGGGCGGCCTTGGCGGTGGACATGCCGCCGCCGTAGTGGGGCACGACGCGGGCGCCGCCGAGGTAGCTCAGCCCGACGATCGAGCCGCCGCCGCGCTTCTCCATGAGCGGGGCCACGGCGCGGGCCAGGGCGGTGAGGGAGTACGAACTGATGCTGAGTGCTTCCAGGTAGGCTGCGCGGCTCGTGTCCACCGCCTTGTTCTTGATCTCCTTGCTGAACGCGACGCTGTGCAGGACGATGTCCACGCCGTCGTACTGCGCCGCGACCTTCTCGAGCATGCCCTTGATGCTGAAGTCGCCGTGCTTGTTGAAGCGGCGGTCGTTCTTCGTGGCCTCGTCCACGTCTTCCATCGTGTCGAAGCGCACGTCGCAGGCGACGACCATTTCCGGCTTCAGCTCGCCCCGGCCGCCGGGCAGGACGCGGGCCTGCTTGTCCTCCTCCGTGCGGTCGGACTCCAGGAGGTTGTTGACGATGCCGACCATGCGCGGGTGGCTGGCGAAGACAAGGCGGGCGCCGGCGGCCTGCAGGCCCTTGGCGATGAACCAGGCGAAGCTCTGGTTGTCGCCCACGCCGGTGACCAGGGCGACCTTGCCCGACAGATCGATGGGGATCATGACTTCCTCACGCCGCGGCGGCCCGCGAAAGGCCGCGGCCCGCGAGGTACGGCTCGCGGGCCGCGGATCGTTTGCCGATGGTTTACCAGGCTCCGGCGGGCCGGGCAAGGGCTCAGGGCCGGCGCGTCGGCTCGCCCTCGCCCAGGACGGTCGCGACCTCGAAGCGGACGCGGACGTCCGGGTCGTCACGCAGCGACTGCAGCGTGTTCGCCGTCATGGAGGCCGGCACGCGCATCCGGCCGAGCTGGTGCACGCAGGCGGCCCGGACGGAGCCGGCCGGGTCGTTGACGGCCGCGTGCGTCAGTGCGGTCAGAACGTTGGGGTGCGCACGCCAGTCGAAGCTCGCCAGGTCGTTCGCCGCCTGCTCACGCTCGTACGGGTGCGGCGAGTCCTTGAGCGTCTGCATGACCTTGACAAGCGCCCCGGGGTCGGCGGCCTGCGCGCCGGCCCCGAACGAGGCCGGGCGGTCCATCGCGAAGTTGGCGGGCCGGGCCGTCGGGCTCGCGGGCGTGGCGGCCGTGAAGCCGATCTGCTGCACCATGCCCGGCGGCGCCGTGTAGCCGGCCGGTACGGCCTGCGGGTAGTACATCGGCGGCATCAGCGGCGGCAGCGGGTAGCCGTAGCCGGCGGGCCCCGGCGCATAGGGGTTCCACTGCGGCATCTGCGGCATCGGCGGCGGCGGCGGGTTCGGGTTGAACCGATGCACGAACGCGTTGTAGGGGTTGGCGTTCGGGTTCACCTTCGGCGGCGCGGGCGGCGCCGGCGTGAAGGCGTTGAGCATCTGCTGCGGCGGCGGGCCGTTGTTGCCGCACTGCGTCAGCAGCCAGCCGAGGAAGTCCCGCGAGTCGTCGCGCACGCCCGGTCCCGTCCGTGGGCCGTGGTGCGCCGATGCTGCGGGCGCGCCGACGGTTTCACCGGCGGCCACCGGCTGGTCCATCATCGGCTGCTGCACGACGGCCGAGCCGGTCGCCCGCCTGCCGGCGTGGACGGTCGGCGAGGTCCACCGGCCGCGCAGGGCCCAGCCGGCAGCCGCCGGGGCTGCCGCCGGGCCGGCGGTTGTCGTCGGGGTGGCACAGGTCGCACACGCGGCACACGGGGCGGAGTCGGCGGCGGTGGCGCACGTGTTGCACGGGGCGGCCGACGCGGCGGGCGCGCCGGGCGTCACCAGGACGACCGGCGCCGCGGGCTCGGTCGGCGCCGACGGCTGCACCGCGACGACCGGCGGCAACGCCTCCCGCGGCGCCGGTTGCGCCGCCTCGGTAGCCGGCGGCGGTTGGACGGCGGTGAACGTGGGCGTCACCGCTTCCGGCAGAGCCGGCGGCAGCGCGGGCGGGAGGGGTTCGATCGGGGCGGGGTCCACCTTCGGCGAGCCTGCAGTCACCACGGGATTCTCGGGCGTCGTGATGACCGGCGGCGGCATCGTGCTGACTGGCGCCATCGGCGTCGGCGGCGGTACGAACGCGGGTTCCTGCGAGGCCACGCTCGGGGCCGCAGGCGCGGGGGCGGCGGCCACGGGGGCGGCGGCCACAGGAGGGGCGGCCACAGGAGGGGCGGCCACAGGGGCCGGTGGCGGCACGAACGCGGGTTCTTGCCTGGCGACGGTCGGGATTGCGGGCGCGGCGGGCGCTGGCGGTGGCGCGAACGCGACCGGCTCTTCCATCGGGAGGCCCGGGGCCGCGGGCGCCGGGGGTGGCGCTTCCACCAGAACCGCGACCGGCGCCGGGGCCGGCGGAACGGCGGCCTGGCGCGTGAAGGCCGACCGGATCCTTTGTAGGATGGTCATCCGCTCCGGGTGCGGCCGCGGCGCTAGCGCCGCGCGGCCCGTGCCGCGCTGCGCGTCATCCGCCGCGATGACGTCGTAGTACGGTAGTTCGGTCGGGGTGTTGGTCGGGGCGACGCTGGCCGGAGCGACGCTGGCCGGAGCGACGCTTACGGGGGGGACGCTGGCCGGTATGACACTGGCGGGCGCGGCACTGACGGGCGGCGCCGGGGGAGGAGCCTCGACCAGGGCCGGGGCCGTGGCGGGCGTCAGGTCCGGCGGCGGCATCGTCGGCGGGTCCTGGAGGAAAGTCACCTGCTGAATCTCGGACGACGCCTTCGCCGCGGCGACCGGCGGCGGCATGCGGTCCAGGGGCACCGGGACGGGCATCTCCCGGGCGAGCGCCGGGGTCGGCACATCGACCGGCGCGATCGGTGCGGCCGGGGTCGGCGGGAGCGGGAACAGGGCGGGCGGCGTGTCGGCGGCACGCGCCGTCGTCGGCAGCGGTAGGGCCGGGCCCGCAACGACCTTCTCCTCCACCCGCGCAGAGGTCGGCGGCGTCGGCATGGCACGGGCCTGGAACTCCGCGGTCGGCGGCAGGATGGGCAGCGGCGCCGGCAACCCGCCGTGCGTCTGGGCGGCGGGGGTCACCGGCGGGCGATCCTTCGCAACCCGCGTCGGCGCCTCGGCGGAAGGCTTGCCGGGCTGCGCCGCGGTCGCTGCGGCCGATTTTGCCCACGGACTCTGGTCCAGCGCGTCCCCGGTCGGGGCCGGCGCGGCGCTCGCCACGGTCGTCTTGTTGACGCGCGGCGACGCCGCCACCGGGGCGGTAGCCGGGGGCGGCGGGACGGCGGCGACGTGGGACTGGGCCGGAGTGGGCGTCCGCGCCGGCTCGGTACCCGGGCGCGGCATCCAGCCGGTCCGCGTCGTGGTAACGGTCTTGGGTGCGGCCGTCGGTGCGTTCGTCAAAGTCGTGGTCGGCGCCGGCGGAGCCACCGTCTTCGGAGCCGCAATCGGCGCGGCGGCCGCCTTCGGAGCCGGCGCAGCCGCGGTGACGGTCTTGGCGGCGAGGGAAGGCGCCGTCGGAGCCGGCGCGGACGCCGTCATCCCGGGCGGGACCGGGGCGCCCGGCGGCGAGGTCCGCGGGTTGTTCCAGCGGTAGATTCGGACCGCCGTCTCCTTGCCCTGCGCGGCGTTGCCGGCGTCGTGGACCAGCGTGAACACCTCCGCGCCGTTGGCCGCCTGCACGTGGTAGGCCTGGCCGCCGGTCGGCAGCTTCCACGCGTGGAGCATGCGGCAGCGATACTTCACGCCGTTGAGCGCGACGTTCACGGTCTGCTCAGGCGCCGGGGCCTCCGGCAGGTTGGGCGCGGCGGGCCAGGCGGCCTTCCAGGCGCCGAGGCCGACGACGGCGGACAACAGCAGGGCCCCTCTCCGGTACGACCGCGCCATGGCGAAGATCTCCTTGTTGGCCCGGCTTGCCCGGGCCGCCCCCTTTGCCCCGGAGGCCGACCATGCGTGCCCCGGCGGGCACGAGAATGGTGGGTTCCTTCCTCTGTTATCGGCCGGTCCGATCAGGAGCATCACTCCGATCGGGCAAATCATGCCGGCCGTAACGTTCGGGCGGCCGCCGGCGCTTGCCTGCCTTGCCGGCCTTGCTCGACTTCCGGCCCGGGCCGGCTAGATTGGGGTTACCGTCGGCGCAAGAGGGCGGGGTCGCGCGGAGGACGTTGATGAAGGTGCTGATCACCGCGGAACGTATCCAGCAGCGCGTCGCCGAGGTCGCCGCCGAGATCGCGCAGGACTACAAGGGCAAGCCGCTGACGATCGTCGGCGTGCTCAACGGCAGCCTGATGTTCCTGGCCGACCTGGTCCGCCACCTGGACCACCCGCTGCGCATCGGCTTCATCCGCGTGTCGAGCTACCGCGGCGACGCCACCAGCCCGGGCGAGCTCCGCTTCGGCCCCGAGATCCTCCCGGATCTGAACGGCCGCGACGTGCTGCTGCTGGACGACATCCTCGACACCGGCCAGACGCTCAGCCGGCTCGTGCAGAACTTCCGCGACCGCGGCATCGCCTCGCTCAAGGTGGCCGTCCTGCTGCGCAAGATCGGCCGGCAGCAGCTCGTCTTCGAGCCCGACTATATCGGCTTCACGATCCCCGACCGTTTCGTCGTCGGCTACGGCCTGGACTACAACGACGAGTACCGCCACCTGCCTTTCCTCGCCGAGCTGCCCGGGCCGGAAGGCCCGGGCTGAGCCGGCCGGATTGCCGGTTGCAATCCGCGGAAGCGGCCCGGAAAATCAAGCGAACCCCGCCCACCCGCGGAGACTGGCATAGTGAAGGATGTCCTGACGTTGATCCTGGCCGGGGGCAAGGGAACCCGGCTGGAGCCGCTGACCCGCGATCGAGCCAAGCCCGCCGTGCCGTTCGGCGGCCTGTACCGGATCATCGATTTCACCCTGTCGAACTGCCTCAACAGCGGCCTGCGCAAGATGCTGGTTCTGACCCAGTACAAGGCGCGCAGCCTCGACCGGCACATCGCCGCGGGCTGGGGCTTTCTGAGCCGCGAGCTGGGCGAGTACATCGAGGTGTTGCCGCCGCAGCAGCGCATCGACGAGAACTGGTACAAGGGCACGGCCGACGCGATCTACCAGAACATCTACACGATCGAGAAGGCCGAGCCGCGCTACGTGGTGATCCTCGCCGGCGACCACATCTACAAGATGGACTACGGCGACATGATCCGGTTCCACCTGGACAACAAGGCGGACCTGACCGTCGGCTGCCTGCCGGTGCCGCGCGAGGAGGCGACGAGCTTCGGCGTCATGCAGGTGGACGAGCAGAACAACATCATCGGCTTCCAGGAGAAGCCGAAGGACCCCCGGCCAATGCCCGGCGACCCGAACGTGGCGCTGGCGTCGATGGGCATCTACGTGTTCACGGCGCGGAACATGTACGAGCTGTTGTGCCAGGACGCGACGCGGCCGGAGAGCGACCACGACTTCGGCAAGAACATCATCCCGATGATGGTCGGGCAGTTCCGGGTGATGGGCTACTCGTTCCGCGACAAGAACCGCAAGGCGACGGCCTACTGGCGCGACGTCGGCACGCTGGACGCGTACTACCAGGCGAACATGGACCTGATCGAGGTGGACCCGGTGCTGAACCTGTACGACCGGGACTGGCCGATCCGGACGTTCCACCCGCAGCTGCCGCCGCCGAAGTTCGTCTTCTCCGAGCAAGGCCCCGGCGCCCGCCGCGGCGAGGCGCACGACAGCGTGGTCAGCCAGGGGTGCATCGTCTCGGGCGGCCACGTGCGCCGCAGCATCCTCTCGCCGAACGTCCGCGTCAACAGCTTCGCGCACGTGGAGGACTCGATCCTGTTCAGCGGCGTGGACGTCGGCCGGCACTGCCGCATCCGCCGGGCCATCATCGACAAGGACACGAAGCTGCCCGCCGGCACGACGATCGGCTACGACCTGGAGTGGGACAGGCAGCGCGGTTTCACCGTCACCGACCAGGGCATCGTCGTCATCGCCAAGGCCGAACTGCCCGAGAGCTTCACCGGCCGGCATTGACCGGCGCGGGCCTACAATGTCAGCATGACCGACCGACCCAGAAGTCGCGGCTGGCTGTGGTTCTTCCTGTTCGTGGCCGTCATGACGGTGGCGGCGACGGCGACGCTGGCCGTCTTCAATCTGAGGCAGCAGCTCACGCCGGGGCAGCTCGACGCGGCCCAGAAGGCGTGGAAGGAGCACGGCCCGGCCGACTACGTTTTCGCCTACACGATCAAGCGCGAGGACGCCGCCGGCGGCAGCTCCGACCACTTCCTGGTCACGGTCCGCGGCGGCCGGGCGACGGAAACACTCGTCAACGGCTTGCCCGTGGAACCGGCCCGGCTGTCGTACTACGGCATGCCGAAGCTGTTCGAGTACGTCGAGCGCTTCCTCGAGCTCGACGCCGAACCGGGCAAGCGAAAAACCTTCACACGTGCCATCTTCAACCCCAACAGCGGCGCCCTCCTGTGGTACGTCCGCCGGGTCATGGGCAGCCGCGAGCGCGTGGAGATCAGCGTCGAGACGTTCGAGGCGAAGTAGATTTCGCGCGTGATGCGCCCGGAGATTTGACGTCTCTATTCGCGAAGGCCGGCGAAGCCGCGCAAGCTTTGCGGGCCACGGCGTCCCGGATTCGGGCGAACCAAACCGCCCGCTCGATCGTCGGAATGGCAACGAAGCCGGGCCCTGAGGGCCCGCGGATACCGACCATGCGACACCTGACCACCATCGTGATGAGCCTTCTGCTGCTGGCCTGCGCCGCCTACCTGAGCTGGCCGGTCACGGCCGACGTGCCGGCGTCTCCGCCTGCTGCGCGAACGCCGGCGGTTGCCGGACCGCTGCGTCTCCCGGTCGAGGACGCCCTCGCACCCGCGTACGAATCGTCCCCGTCGCCACTGAACGCGATCTGAAATCCCTTTCCCTGCCTGCCGTACTCCGTCGTGTGCCGCACCCCTCGCCCCTGGCTGGCGGTGTGCTATAGTAGCCGGACCCCTGGGGCGCCGGTGCACGGCTCACGGAGGATAAGGGAATGGACAACCGCTCGCCGGCCAAGGCCGAACCGACGAACACGCTGGCCCTGCCGTTGCTCGACCGGATGGACGACGCCGTCGGCGAGGCGTCCTCCGTGATGGGCGCCGTGATGACCGAACTGCTGCGGCGCACGCTCCGCGGCGGCGTCTCGCAGATCGGCGAGGGGCTGACCGCCTACGTCGGCGAGCAGGTGGACGCGACCATCGCCGACCGCACGCCGGCGATCGAGCAGGCGGCCGCCGACGTCGCGGACCGGACGGCGCGGACCGCGGCGACCGAGGTGGTCGTCGAAGAGGTCCGGGCGCTGGAGTCGCGGGCGCGCCAGTCCGACGAGCAGCTCGCGTGCCGGATCGACGAGACGGCCCAGCGCCTTACGGGCCGCATCGAGGAGACGCACCAGCACGTCGAGCAGGCCACCACGGCCACCGCGGAGCGGCTGACCAGTCGCGTCCACGAAGTCGAGCGCAGCGCCGAGGAACGGGCCCGCGACCTGGCGGCCCAGATCGCCGAGGCCGAGCGCCGCGCCGCCGAGGCGGCCAACGCCGAGACGGCCCGGCAGGTTCAAGTCCTGATGGACCGCTCGAAGGAGACGGTCAAGGCCCTGAAGGGTCGCCTGGATTCCGTCGAGGCCTCGTCGGAAACGCTGACGAAGCGATTCGAGGAAGAGCAGAACGATCGGCGTTCCGAGCTCGCTGCCCTGAAGGCGGACGCTCAGGAACGGGTCCTCAAGGTCGCTCAGCACTTCAAGCAGCAGGAGGCCGCACAGCGGACCGTCCTGGACCAGCTCCGGGCCGAGCTGGAGGGGTTGGCCCAGGCCAACCAGCTGCTGTCCGCACGCGTCGCCGAGCTGGAGAAGCCGCGCGGTCTGCGCCGATTGTGGCTCTGGCTGAAGTCCGGGTGGAACCGCCTTTTCGGAAGGTCTTCGTAGGGCATGGCGCGTTCGAGCGGATATCACTTTACGTCAGGTGCACAGCGCCGTCCGAGCCGCGCACGCAGCGTAGCGGAGTAAGCGGCCATGCGCCACGTTAAGGGGCGCTGCCGCCGCTTACTCCGCTCCGCTGCGTGCGCGGCTCGGACCGGGCGGCCCGCTACACTGGCCTGGTAGCCGCTAACGCCAACCCAACGTAGCCGGGGCGCGAACACACTCACGCCAGGATTGGCGCCACGATTTCGCCGTGCACGTCGGTCAGCCGGTACTCGCGGCCCTGAAAGCGGTACGTCAGGCGCAAGTGGTCCAGGCCGAGCAGGTGTAAGATCGTCGCCTGCAGGTCGTGCACGTGCACCTTGTCCTCGGCGACGTCGAAGCCGAGCTCGTCGGACGCGCCGTACGTGACGCCCGGCTTGATGCCGCCGCCGGCGAGGAACAGCGTGAAGCAGAACGGGTGATGGTCGCGGCCCAGGATCGCGCTGCCGGCGGTGCGGCCCTCGCGGAATGGCGAGCGGCCGAACTCGCCGCCCCAGACGATCAGCGTCTCGTCGAGCATGCCGCGGGCACGGAGGTCCTTGATGAGCGCGGTCACCGCGCGGTCCATGGTGCGGCACTTGTTCGTCAGGCCGCCGCGGATGTCCTCGTTGGGGCCGGTGCCGTGGAAGTCCCAGCCCCAGTCGTGGAGCTGCACGAAGCGGACGCCCTGCTCGACCAGCCGGCGGGCCAGCAGAACATTGTTCGCGAAGCTGACGGCGCCGGGCTGGGCGCCGTACATCTCGAGAACGTGCTGCGGCTCGCGGGAGATGTCCATGACCTCGGGCACGGCGGTCTGCATGCGGAACGCGAGCTCGTACTGCTGGATGCGGGTCCGCGTCTCGGGGCTGCCGAGCTCCGCAGCCTGAAGTTCATTCAAGTCACGCAGCGCGTCGAGGCTGCGGCGGCGCAGGTCGCGGTCCATGCCGCGTGGGTTGGACACGTAGAGCACCGGGTCGCCCTGGCTGCGGCACTGCACGCCCTGGTAGACCGACGGTAAGAACCCGTTCGACCAGTCCGAGTTGCCGCCGCTGGGGAAGACGCCGCTGGAGACCAGGACGATGAAGCCGGGCAGGTTGGCGCTCTCCGAACCCAGGCCGTAGGTGACCCAGGAGCCCATCGACGGCCGGCCGAACTGGGCGGAGCCGGTGTAGAGCAGGAGCTCGGCGGGGGCGTGGTTGAACTGCTCGGTGAACATCGATTTGACGAAGCAGAGTTCGTCGGCGACCGTGTGCAGGTGCGGCACCGCGGCCGACATCCACTGGCCGCTCTTGCCGACCTGGCCGAACGGCTGCGGCGTGCCCATCAGCTTCGGCACGCCGCTGGTGAAGGCGAAGCGTCGGCCGCGGAGGAAGGCGTCGGGCACGTCCTGGCCATTGCGGCGGACGAGCTCGGGCTTGTAGTCGAACAGGTCCAGGTGCGGCGGCGAACCGGCCATGTGCAGGTAGATGACGCGCTTGGCCTTGCCGGCGAAGTGCGGCGGCCGCGGCGCCAGCGGGTCGGCGGGCGCGGCGGCCCGGCTTTGCAGCTCGGCCAGGGCCAGCGCGCCGAGGCCCGTGGCGCCGGCCCGGAGGAAGTGTCGCCGTGTGTGGTGCAGCCGATTCTCGAGCCAGGGGTTCATGTCCGACTCCGCTCGCTCAACGCTTCGTGAAGGTCTCGTCCAGATTGAGCAGCACGTTCGCCGCCACGGTGTAAGCGGCCAGCTCGGCCGCGTCCGCGCCTTCGGGCAAGGGGCCGAGCGGGTCGGTCGCGAGCAGGGCCGCCTCCTGCGCCTTGCCCGCGTAGCTCTGTCGCGTCTCGTCGAGCAGTCGCGCGAGCCGTTGCGTTTCCTGCGGCTGCGGCGGGCGAACGAGCAGCAGGCGGTAGCCGTGCGCGATCCGGGTCTCCGGCGTGGTGCCGCCCTCGCGGACCATGCGGCGGGCCAGGGCCTGGGCGGCCTCGACGTACACCGGGTCGTTGAGCGTCACGAGGGCCTGCAGCGGCGTGTTGGTCCGCGGCCGGGTCAGAGAGCAGACGGTGCGGCCCGGCGCGTCGAAGGCCACCATCGACGGGTAGGGCGTTGCCCGGCGCCAGGACGTGTACAGGCCGCGGCGGTACTTGTCCTCGCCCGTGCTGGTCGCCCAGTCGGTACCCGGGCCGAACGCGGCGTTCAGGCCGAGCTTGGGCTGCGGCGGCCGGACCGACGGGCCGTAGATCTTCGCACTCAGCAGGCCGGCGGCGTGGAGGGCCTGGTCGCGAATGACCTCGGCCGAGCTGCGGAAGCGCGGCCCGCGCGCGTAGTAGAGATTGCCGGGGTCCTGGTCGTGCAGCTCCGGCGTGACCCTGGAGGATTGCCGGTAGGTCGCCGACGTGACGATCAGCGTCAACAGTTTCTTGACGTCCCAGCGCATCGGACCCGCGAACTCGGCGGCGAGGTAGTCCAGCAGCTCCGGTTGCACCGGCGGCTTGCTGCGCATGCCGAGGTCCTCGGGCGTCTCGACGAGGCTGACGCCGAGGAGCTGTTCCCAGAAGCGGTTGACGGCGACGCGCGCGGTCAGCGGGTTCTCGGGCGAGACGAGCCATTTCGCCAGGCCGAGCCGGTTGGCCGGCTCGCCCCTGGACAGTGGGTGGAACGCCGCGGGGACGCCGGGCGTCACCTCCTTGCCGAGGTTGAGCCAGTCGCCGCGCACGTGGACCTTGGTGACGCGCTTCTTGCCGTCCGGCAATTCGCGCATGATCGGCGTCGGGACTGGCTGCACTGCCGCGAGCTGCGTCTTGAGGTCGTTGACGGTCGCGTTGATCTCCCTGAGTTCGGGCAGCGTCCCGCGGAAGTAGCGGTCGATCTCCGCCTTCTGGTCCGCCTTCCGCTTGCCGGGCGCGACCTTCAGGGCGTTCTGCACCGCGGCCGGCAGTTTTACGGCCGCCTCGCCGCCGTGGGCCTTCTCCCATTCGCGCTGCCGGGCGTCCAGGTCGGGCACCGCGGCGGAGACCTTCTTCATGACCCCGGCCAGTTCTGCCTCCAGGACCGTCCTCCGCTTCGCGTCTTCCACGGCGAGGTAGGGCAGGTTTGGGCTGTTGTCTCCCTTGTCCGAGTCCTCCGTCTGGTTAAACACGGCGAACAGGCGAAAGAACTCCTCCTGCGTGATGGGGTCGTACTTGTGGTCGTGGCACTGGGCGCAGTTGACCGTGACCGCCATCCAGACCTGCAGGGTCGTGTTGACGCGGTCCACGACGGCGATGTTGCGGAACTCCTCGTCGTTGGTGCCGCCCTCGGTGTTGGTCAGCGTGTTGCGGTGGAAGGCGGTCGCCAGCAACTGATCGACCGTCGCGTCGGGCAGCAGGTCGCCGGCGATCTGCTCGGTCGTGAAGCGGTCATAGGGCAGGTTGTCGTTGAAGGCCCGGATGACCCAGTCGCGGAACTTCCAGATCGTCCGCGCCTGGTCCTCGGCGTAGCCGTTGGAGTCGGCGTAGCGGGCCAGGTCGAGCCACATCGCCGCCCAGCGCTCGCCGTACGCCGGCGAGCGTAAAACCTCGGCAACGTAGCGCTCGTACGCCTCCGGGCCCTTGTCGTTGACGAACCGCTCGACGGCTTCGATCGAGGGGGGCAGGCCGGTCAGGTCGAGGGCGACCCGCCGGGCCAGGGTGAAGCGGTCGGCCTCCGGGGAGGGCTGCAGGCCGAGCTTCTCGAGCCGGTCAAGCACGAACAGGTCGATCGGGTTCCGGGCCCGCTCGCGCAGGGCGGGGGCCGGCAGCGGCGGCCGTTGCGGTGGGACGAAGGCCCAGTGCCGCTGATACTCGGCCCCCTCGGCGATCCAACGTTCGAGCGTCGTTTTCTCCGCGGCCGACAGGCCGCGCGGCATCTTCGGCGGCGGCATGCGGTCCTTGCCGGCCGCATGGATGCGGCTCACCAGCACGCTCTCATTCGTCTTGCCCGGCACGATGGCCCGGTCGCCGCTGCGCAGGACCTTGGTCGCGCCCTCCGGCGTGTCGAGCCGCAGGCCCGCCTTGCGTGTGGTCGCGTCGGGGCCGTGGCAGTTGAAGCAGTGGGCCGCGAGGATCGGCTGAACGTCTCGGCTGTAGGCGAGCCGGGCGGTCTTCGTCTCCGCCCAGGCGGGGGCGGCGAGGAGCACGAGGGAGCCGGTCAGGCAGGCACGGAACATGGGGTATCGCCCGAAGCGCGGGAGAGGGAGGCGAGGCGGGAATACATGGAATATACCCGCCTCCGAAGGGGCCAGCAAGGCACTTGGAGTGGCCGCATTGCTTTCGCCGGACACGGGATGTAAGAAAATGAGGCCCGCCTTCGTGTCCCACCGCGCGCCGCGCGCACCCCGAGGCCCCGCATGACCATCGTTCGCCTCTCGCCAGTGCTGGCCTTCCTGGCCGCCGCGTCCGCCGTCCGCGCCGACTACAAGACGATGGACTACGGCCCGTTTCTCAACGCCACCTACGCGATCAAGATGCCGGCCGGCAACACCGCCTACCGCGGCACCGCGCTCGGCTTCGACGTGCCGCCGGGCAAGACGATCACCCACGCCCAGGCCGGCTACATCTTCGACACCGAGATGCTCCGCCCCGCGGCCTGGTGGACCGGCGGCTTCCTGAAGCTCGACGGCGTCGTCTTTAGCGGCGGTCACGGCGCCAACCCGAGCCCGGTCGGCACCGTCCTGCTCTCGACCCGGCCCATCCCCGGCGTCGCGAAGGACGGCGACTTCAAGGATCCGCGCGAGATCCCGTACGGCCCGCTGCCGCGGGACTGGGCGCGCTTCAAGGGCCTGTACCGCAGCGGCGACAGGGTCGTCTTCGAGTACACCGTTGGCGGCGCCTCCGTCCGCGAGTTGCCGGAGCAGGAGGACGTCCGCGGCGTCAAGGTCCTCTCGCGCACGCTCAACCTGGGCCCGTCACCCAGGCCGGTGACGCTCGTGGTCGCCGACCTGGAGGGCGGCAAGGGCCGGGCCGAAGGCACGCAGGCCGCGGTCGAGCACGTCGGCTGGGTGGTGACGGAGGTGGTGAGCGAGAAGAAGGGCAAGCGCGAGCGGTCCGAGAAGCGCGACAAACAGGACTTCGTCACCCTCGCCCGTGTGCAGGGCCTCGACGGACTGACTCTGAAGTTGAGTGCCGACGGCCGGCTCACGGCTTTCCAGCACATTGGGATCCTAAGCTTAGAATTCCACGTGGACAAGTTGTCGCG
>JADMIO011081479.1_pt1 | contig 21104 bp, 20 predicted proteins | sample 8958161 | NCBI WGS metagenome assembly JADMIO01 (sample SAMN16585339, study PRJNA669376) | soil metagenome | isolation source: Crop rotation soil | place: USA: Cullars Rotation, Alabama | collected 2011 | reverse complement strand
CGGCGACAGCTCCGACGACGATTAGCGAAGGCTGACTCCGCCCGCCGGCCGACAGGTCCGCGCCGCGGACCCTTGTCTCCAAGACAAGAAAGGCCGGAGCCTCGGCCCCGGCCTTTCCGATACGGTCCCGGACCGGGTCCGGACCGCTCGCGTCCTAGCGCGGACCCCTGGGGCCGCTGTTCCAGGTGGTGAGCGTCGGATTGTGGGCACCCGAATTGCCCGGCGGCGGGCCGGATTCGGGGCCGTTGCCATAGCCATTGTTGTTCTTGCCGCAGCCGTCGCCTTCATCGCCGCCTTCATATTCGCCGCTCGACGACCCGCCGGGCCGCCCCGCGCCGCTGACCAGGGCGATGTCCTGCTTGCTCAAAGGACGCATTCTCGATCCTCCCGTTGCTTGAGGACCGCCCCCATAGCGGCTTTCGAATAAGTTAAAGCGAAGGAGACGAGTTAACAGCGCGTAAGCCGCACCCCGCGCTGCGCCGCGGAGCACTTCCCGAATGACGGGGAGGGTGAGCCCGTTCCCCTCCAAACCGGACCCATCTCCGTTTGCAAAATAGGATTGCGTCTGCGCTATCCTCCTCATGGCCCCCAGGACCCCGAACCATCGCCCCTTCACCCCCCGCCAGCAGCGCCAGAATGCGCGCTTCCTCGCGGCGCTGCGCCGCACCGGCAATGTCCGCCTGGCCTGCCGCCAGCTCGGCGTGAACCGCTCGACCTACACCAGGCGCCGCGCCCGCTGCGCCGCCTTCGCCGCCGACTGGGACTGGGTCCTCGCCGCCGCCCACGCCGCCTTCCACCGCGCCGGCGGCGAACGCATGCCGGAAGCAAGGCGCAAAGGAAGGGCCGTCATTGCGAGCCGCGGAGCGGCGCGGCAAACCAGTCTGGATCGCCACGACGCCGGCGATGACGAACTAAGGACCAAAGGCGGCGAACCCACCATCATCCGCCAGGCCAATGGCCGGCTCCAGCTCCGCCTCGCCCCGCCGGGCCGGATGACCGGCGCCGCCTGCCGCCTGCTCCTCGCCACCGTCGCGGAGACCAACAACCTCCGCCTGTCCGCGGCCGCGGCCGGCGGCGTCGCCCACACCACCATCCTCGCCCGCCTCCGGCGCGACCCGGCTCTCGCCGTCAGCCTCGCCACCGCCCGCCGGATCGGCGCCGACCGCGTCCTGTGGGAGATCATGCATCCCCCGGGCCGCCCCGACCCGGCCGAGGCCGACTTCGCCTATCTCCCCATGCCCGAGACGACGGTGGAGCAATGCCTGCTCCAGCTCGGCTACCACCGCCCCGGCGGCCGCTTCCAGCGCTACCGCTGGCGCGCCCGCCCGCTGCCGCGGCCGTGGGAAGAATACCGGCCGCGGGTCATCGCCAGGCTCAATGCGTGGCGGCGGGCGGAGTGGTTCGAGGTGACCGGGTCCTGGTGGTATCCAAGCGAAGACCCAACTGAGTAACGACGCCGACGCGAAGCGTCCGCGAGTTAGGATAGATGGCAGGGGACGGGATGTCCCACATCCCGTAGATCGCGCTGGGAGCGCGATCGACCCTGTCATGTCGCACGCCGGCCGACGGGTCCGCAAAGCGGAGCCTGATTTAGCCTGTCCCGGGCTTGATCCGGGATCACGGCAATCGAGCAGGTCGCCATGTCCCCCGGACATGGCTGCAGATGTCCGGGGGACATCAGCACCTGTCGATGGTGCCTTGGCGAGCTACTTCTTTTTCTTGTTGGGCCGCTGCGTGAGGGCCGACCCGGCCGCCGTCTTGGAATCCTTGCCGGTGCGATCGTCCCGCAGGACCTTCGAGGCCGACTTGCCCGCCTTCTTGCTCGTCTGTTCGTTTGCCATCTCATCCTCCGCTCGGAAGACATTAGACGACAATAGCGCGCGAACCCCCAAGATGTTCCACTTATGTTCGCAGAGCTCTGGGTCAGCGCAGCGCCGTTGAAGTAGCGCGCGGTGGGGACTGCCGGCCCCCCACAATGCGATCCGCCGGATCGCTCCGGCGTCCGGAGCCTCCAACGTCCTACGGCAGGCAGCTTCACCGTGTCGCGCGCGCCGGTGCGACCTTACCCGTTCGCGCTGAGCTTGTCGGTCATTCCAGACTTGGTCTGAAGCCACATCTGTCTTGTGATTTGACGATCCTGCCGTCGGCCGGCCTCAAAGCCTTCGATAAAATAATACTCGGTTTTTGCCCACGGGCGCCAATTGCTGGATCATATCCAGATCAGCGATATTTCCTGTGAGCAGCGAGGATCCAGTCTCCAGCGCCTGAAAGTACAGCGTTGCATCGTGGATAAACGGCTGTCTGTCTGCCCTAGGAAGAGTACGCCGGCGCGCCATCACGCCAGCGACGATGTTTGCCTGTACCGATGCCCTCAGGCTGGGAAGCAGCAGACGGTTTGGGGGGATTGCAGCAATTACAGCACGAATTTGATCTAGGGTGGCGGCCGTCGTGGGCCCGGCGGGATCGAGTCGCCCAAATAGATGCGCCAGTTCGATGATCGCGATCGAAGAATGATTAATGACGCTGCGATCCAATAGCCCGCGCACGGCCTCCGGCAGCCGGTCATGCAATCCGTCGACATACACAGTGGTATCCAGCAACAACGGGCTGTCCGTTGTACCTGCGGCTACGAACCGCAATGCTTTGTCCGCTCGACGGGAAAGCTGTCCGGCGCTCTTTCCCGGTTTCAGTGTTCGTAACAGCGCCTCAAAGTCAAAGGTCAAGGTCGAGGTCGCTCGTTACGCCCCCGCGCAGCGCGCCGAGCCGTTTGGCGAAATCGTCGGCTACCGCCGGCTCTCCGCGAGCGCCTGAAGGCAGCCGCCGCATCTCGTCCGTAATCACGACCGAGTCGACGCTGACCCGGACCACCTTTGCGAGCAGAGCGAGCATGCTCTCCTTGTAATCGGCGAAGCGATAGGTGTTGAATTTTTCGCGAATGGTTGGGTCGCGCGGCGTCTTTTCCCTGTGCTGGTCGAGCACCCAGTCGATCGCCGAACGGTTACCAAGGCGATAGTCCCACGCGGAGGTCGGGATACCTGTGATCTGCGTGTCCTCATCGACGCGGACGAGCCCCTGTTCGGATACCGACTTGAGGATCGGTTTTGGGTGGATGCCCCTAGCGCGCTTCGGGTTGGGGTTGTCGACTCGCTCGACAGGCCAAGGCTCAACCTCATTGTAACCGATGTGCATCGCTAGCAGCTTTTCGCCCCAATCGACCCACCGCGCGAAGTCAGGATAAAATGGTATATGCGGAAACTCGCGCTTGAGATTCAGCGCATATTTCTTCCGATACTCTGGGTCGTGGAGAACGGCATAGACGTATTGGAAAATCGCATCCTTTGTGACGCCGGCTCTCTTGCCATATTGCGCGAGGAACTTGTTGAGTGCCCAGTCTGTGATGTTGTCTACCCGCTCGCCCGACTTGGCGTAGCGGTATCGAGACAAGCCGAAGGTTCCGCCATTTCCGACTTTGGTATAGCAGAGATCAAAGACGCCTCCGGCGGCGAGAGTTGAAAGTGGTTTGTTTGAAGAAACGCAGAGGAAGGTAATTATGCGATCATCTGCTCGTGGTGGAAAATCAACAAGTCTATCCACTTGATAGAACCGATGAATGATGTGCGAGTCGTGGTAATACCAGCGCGCAACGAATGGGCGGTAAGCGCAAATCTGAATTAGTCCCTCATCGAAGGTCATCGGATCCGAATGGCGCAGGCTGGCCTCGAGCTCGCTGCCCCATTTGATTGAGCGGGTCTCAGATGGAGGAAGGCCGTTCTTGAGTCTCTCCAGCTCGAAATTGAATTCGTGCTGAAAGTATCTCACCTTTTCGGAAAGTGTGATGGGGGAGGCATCGTATGCCCAGTCGTCGCGATTGGATGCCATTCCCAACGAAAACAGTTTAAAGATCGCGCGCTCGTTGCGCCTATCCTTTGCAGCCTTGGTTTGGGCATCACACGCCGGCAGCAAAGAGTCCCATTCGGACTCCGGGCCAATTCCTAGCCAATCGCCCCGAGCGTTGGGCTTCAGGGTCGTCAAGTTAGTCGTCTTGAGATCAGCCGTAGATAGCCAAGCTCGCTTGTCCTCCGCAGTCTCATCTTCGGGACGGCGCGTGTATGCGAGGTGGTTTGTGCCGCTTCCCTTGCGGCGCACCAAGAAGACAATTGCGACACCGGTTTGGATGCCAAACACGTTATGTTTGGTGCCAGAGAGCTTTGGATTAGCCCGGACGTCTCCGCCCAGATCTACGATAATGATCTCATTGAAATCGCTAGCGACACTCTTTCGAAATCCGTCGAAAGTGCGTGTTTCAATGAAGCTGCGATTAGATACAAATGCCAGCACACCCTCATCGCCGAGCCGATCGCTCGCCCAGCGGTAGAACCGCGCATACATATCATAGAGCTTGGTTTTCTGTGCCTTGCTCGCGTTGATGTAGGTGTCTTTAATCCGCCTATCGATATGCGGATAGGCGCGATTCTTGTTGTTGTCGTTCTCGTTCTGCTGGTTGGCGTTGTAGGGCGGATTGCCGATGATCACACTTATCTTGCGACGGTTCTGACGCTTGATCCGCTCGATGTTTTCGTCGCTCAGTGAACCCAACAGATCGAACTGGTGGCCTGAATGGATGCCAAGTGCATCGACGTTGTCGAGGGTGTCGACCAGGCAAAGATTTTCATATTCGGCGAACTGCCCTGTGATTGCCTGATAGGTCGCCTCGATGTTTAGATTGGCGACGTAATAGGGAAGAATCGCCACCTCGTTGGCGTGCAGCTCCTCTTTGTATTTGTACCGAAGCTTCTCGTGGTTGCCGCGGAAGTGCTCAAGCAACTCTACGATGAAAGTCCCGGTGCCGGTGGCAGGATCGAGGATCTCGACGCCGCGATCGATCAGGTTCCTGCCAAAGTGCTTCTCGCAAAGCCAGTCGGCCGATCGGATCATGAAGCGCACGATCTCGCCCGGCGTATAGACCACTCCAAGCCGGTCGGCGGCCTTGCGATTGTAAGCCTTGTAGAAATCCTCGTAGAGCGCCTTCAGGAAACCTTGCTTTTCCGAGTGGCTCTGAATGAGCGCCGCTGTGGAGGCGATGCCGGCATAATAAGGGGCGAGTGCCCGTAGCAAAGTAGCCTTCTCGCCGCGGTCGAATAGTTTGTCCTCAAGCTTGTAAAGCTCGGCGGCGACGTTGTTTTTGCGGTGGAAATCTGGGTCGTTAAACACTTTGGCAAAGATGTCTTCGGTCAGGATATGTTGGATCAGCATCTCCCGGACATCAGCCTCGCCGACCATCGGATTGATCGCCTTCCGCGCATGTTCGAGGAAAGCAGCAACGGCTGCCGCAAAGTCGCGAGAGGCGGCGTGTTTCTCGGTGATGCGGTCGCGGAGCGCGGCGAGGATTTGGGGCAGATCGGCAGCAAACTGCTTCACCGCCTTGTTGAAGTCGGCGATCTCCTGCCGCTCGTGGTCGAAGAAGCGCGTGAGCAGATTCAGGAGGCTGTCGTCGTCGGCCTGCATGTCAGCACGCACAGTTTCCACCCCGTCCTGCCAGAGTACCGCCGTCGCATCATCGGTGAAGATAGTGTTGTCTTTGGGGTAGCCTTTGCGGAACTTGTCCTCGATCTCCTTCTCGAGATCATCGCTCTCATCTTTCGCTTCCCAATATCCGAAAGGGACGCGCAGACCGTGAAGCAGTGCGCCATCGACATAGATTCGCGTCATCTGCTTCGTGAGGATGTCGTGTTCGGCAACGAACTGCAGATCGAGGCCACGACCCCACCGTTTCAACAGATCTTTGAATGCCTCCCGCAGCACACTCTCTCGCCGGCTACCGGAAACCTGGCGGAGCCGATCCAACTCCGCGCGGTACTCATTGATAAGCTGTCGGCTCAAAGTACTAGGACCCCCTCGACAGCATCTTGGCTGCTATAACCCTGACATTCAAGAAAAAGGCCGGAGCCTCGCCCCGGCCTCTCCGCGCCTTCGCGCCTTCGCGTGAAACAAAAAGCCGGCGTTTCCGCCGGCCCCTTCAGAAGGTGGATGAGATGGATCCTGAGCCGAGTTCAGGATGGAACGCGTCTTACTTCACGCGTTCCACCTGCTCGAACTCCAGTTCCACCGGCGTCGCCCGCCCGAAGATCGACACCGACACCTTCACCCGGCTCTTTTCGAAATCGAGCTCTTCCACGACGCCGTTGAACGAGGCGAAGGGGCCATCCAAGACTTTGACCGCGTCGCCGATCTCGTAGTCGACGCTGATCCGCGCCTTGGGCGCGGCGGCGGCGGCCTCTTCCCTTGTGTTGAGGATGCGGGCGGCCTCGGCGTCGCTGATCGGCTGCGGCTTGCCGCTCGAGCCGAGGAAGCCGGTCACCTTCGGGGTGTTCTTGACGAGGTGGTAGACGTCGTCGTTCATCTGCAGCTTGGCGAGCACATAGCCCGGGAAGAATTTGCGGTCGCTCGTCACCTTCTTGCCGCGGCGGACCTCGGTGACCTTCTCGGTCGGCACCTCGACCGCCTCGACCAGCGGCGTCAGGCCGAGCCGCGTGGCCTCGGCCTGGATCGCGTCGCGGACCTTGTTCTCGAAGCCGGAATAAGCGTGGATGATGTACCAGCGGGACATGGTGTGTCGTTTCCTCAAACCGTCATTGCGAGCCGCTCGGGCGGCGCGGCAACCCAGGGTCTTTGCTTGCGGCGCGCCTGGATTGCTTCGCTGCGCTCGCAATGACGAACTCCGTCCGTCAGCTGATCAGGCTCAGCAGGAGATGGACGATGGCGCTGAACAGGGTGTCGACGCCGAAGAAGAAGACCGCGAGCAGGCTGGTCATGATCACGACCATCAGCCCGGTCATCACCGTCTCCTTGCGCGTCGGCCAGACGATCTTGGCCGATTCGGTGCGGACCTCGCGCAGGAATTTGCCGGGATTGAATGCCATGGCCGCTGCTTCACCTTCTTCTGCAAGTGCTTCGGTTCCGGGCAAGGGCTCTCCGCCGCCCCCGTCGGGACCGGCGTGCCTTTACCGCTTTCGGATTGGCTGGCTATCTAGCGAGGCCGGGCCCGCCCCGCAAGTGCCGCGGCGCCGCCGCCGTGCCGGAGCCGGTTCGGTTTCTGCCCGCCTGCGGTGACCAGCCCGCGCACGACGCGCTTTGGGGTCGTTCGGCCCGCGGCCGGTGACCGGCCCACGCGGTGCTGTGCGTTTCCGTCCGGTCTTGGCCCGCGTCCGCTGACGGGGGGTGGCAGGAGTGGAGGGGCTCGAACCCCCGGCCCTCGGTTTTGGAGACCGATGCTCTACCAGCTGAGCTACACTCCTAGAGCCGGCAGCGCGCTTACCCGCGGGTGTCAGCGAGCGCAAGGGCTTGCGTGTGACGGGCCGGAAGACGCGGATCTCACAGGAAATCCTGCAAGGCAAGCCTGGCTCAGGCGGCGTCGAGGATCCGGTTCTGGCCGAGGATCTCGCGGACCGTCTCCGCAGCGATCGGCCGGGAGAAGATAAAGCCCTGGATTTTGTCGCAGCCCAGGGCGCGGACGATGCCGAGCTGCTCGGGCGTGGCGACACCCTCCGCGACCGTCTGCATGCCGAGGCTACCTGCGAGCGCCACCACGGCGCGGATGATCGCGGTACTTTCGGGATCCTGGGCGGAGATCGCCTGGACGAAGCTCTGGTCGATCTTCAGGGTGTCGAAATCGGCCCGGCGCAAATAGCCGAGCGAGGAATAGCCGGTGCCGAAGTCGTCCATGGCGAGCTTCACGCCCAGGCTCTGGATCTGCTGCAGCACCTTCTGGGTGGCGCCGGTCAGCTCCAGGAAGACGCTCTCGGTCACCTCCAGCTCGAGCCGGCTCGGCTCGAGCCCGGCCTGGGTGAGCGCGGACACCAGGGTGACGATGAAGCCGGGATCGCGAAGCTGGCGCGGGCTGACGTTGACGGCGACGCCGACACCCTCCGGCCAGCAGGACGCCTCCTTGCAGGCGCGGCGCAGCACCCACTCACCGATTCGGCCGAGCAGGCCGGTTTCCTCGGCGATCGGGATAAACTTGGCGGGCGGGATATTGCCCAGCTCGGCATTGTGCCAGCGCAGCAGCGCCTCGCAGCTGGTGATCTCACCCGACTGGGCGGCCACGACCGGCTGGTAAGCGAGGGTGAACTCGCCGGCATCCATGGCGTTGCGCAGCGCCAGCTCGAGCTTGCGGCGCTCCTCGGCACGCGCGTGCAGCCCCGGCTCGTAGAAGCGGATGTCGTTCCCGGAGCCGGCCTTCGCCCGGTAGAGCGCGAGATCGGCGTTGCGGATCAGCTCCTCTACCGAATCGCCGTCGCGGGGACCGAAGGCGACGCCGACCGAGGCACCGACGAACAGACGCTGGTCGCGGTACAGGAACGGGCCCTGGAGCGCACTGATCAGGGCGAGGCACAGCTGTTCCAGCTCTTCGCGGCTCTCCGCCTCGGGGACGACGATGGCGAATTCGTCGCCGCCGAGCCGGCCCGCGGTCATCTCGTCCGAAATCACCGTCTCGAAGCTGCGCGAGACCTGTTGGAGCAAATGGTCGCCCGCCACGTGGCCGAGGCTGTCGTTGATCGTCTTGAAGCGGTCCAGGTCGACCAGCAGCATCGCGCATTGGGTTCCGCTGCTTTTCGCATGTTTCAAAGCCGCGGCCAGATTGTCCATGAGTTGAAGGCGGTTCGGAAGGCCGGTCAACGCATCATGCCGCGCCATATGCGCGATCCGGTCCGCCGCCTGGCGCGCTGCGGTCACGTCCGAGCCGACGCCGTGATAGCCGATGAAGCGACCCTGCTTGTTGAAGGTCGGCCGCGCCGAAAGCTCGATCGCCCTTGTGCCGCCGCCGGAAAGCGGGAGGCCGAGAACGACATCGCTGAAGCCCTCGCGCCGGCTGATCGTCGCCAGCGTCGCGGCATGGGCGCGGCGGGCGCTCTGATTCTGGCGCGGCGGCGCCTTCATGAACTCGATCAGCGAATGGCCCTCCAGCTCCTCGATCGTCCTGCCGGTGGCGCGGGCGAAGCGGGCGGAGACGTTCTGGAAGCAAAGCTTGGCGTTGGTCTGCCAGAGCCAGTCGGCGTCCGAGCTTTCATATTCCCGGAGCAACAGGCTTACGGTCTGTTCGCGTTCTTCCAGTGCAATATCCAGGAACTTGCGCTGCATGAAGGCGCGGCCGTTGATCAGCACCATCGCCACCAGCGCCGCCGTGTAGACCGGTGCGATCAGCAGGATCAGCAAGCTGTCCTGGGTCATCAGCATGCGCGCCGCGGCGACGCCCATGATCAGCACGTAGGCGGCCGCTGCGGCCGGAATGGGCGAGAAGACGAAGGCGGCGCCCGCCATCATCGTCGCGGTGATCACGCAGAGCGCGAGCTGCTGGCCGTGATTGGCATGTTCGAAGAAGAAGCGCGCCGGAAAGGCCCAGACCAGGCCGATGAAGACCGAATGATAGGCGGCGCGGTTGATCGTCTTGCGCGGCAGGGAGTGGATTTCGCGGCCGCGCAGCTTGCTCTGTTGCTGCGTGAAATAGAGCATCAGGAGTGAGACGCAGAACAGCCAGAGGCCAAGAGCCGAAGGCGCCACCCGTCCCCAGAGCATGAAGGCAATGAACAGCGCGTTGAACGTCTGGCCCCACGCCGCCACGGTCATCGCCGGACGCATTGCAGCCAGCTGTGCGGCGCGCACGCGTCCCCACCCCCTGACGCCCGGGGGTGCGGCGCGGTTGAACACTACGCGCCAATCGAGGCTTGGAAGCGTCTTGTCGGTCATGGCACTCCAGCGGCGGAGGCTTAACCAAGAAGCGTTAGGGAAGGGTTATCCTAACCCTGTGCAATCGCCGTATTAACTCTGTTGCTCAGGCAGCAATATCGTAAGTCTGGATCTCGCCCGACAGGTAGAGATTGCGCGCCTTGGCCCGGGACAGCTTGCCCGAGCTCGTCCGCGGCAGCGACCGCGGCGGCACCAGCTCGATCACGCAATTGATCCCTGTGATCGCACGGACCCGCTCGCGGATGGCGTCGCGGAGCCGGCCGCGCTCTTCCATGTCGGAGGTGCGGCACTGGACCAGCACCGCCGGAGTCTCCTCGCCGCCGGGCGTGGTGATCGCGAAGGCGGCGATGTCGCCGGCCTTGAAGCCCGGCAGTTGCTCGACCGCCCATTCGATATCCTGCGGCCAGTGGTTCTTGCCATTGATGATGATCATGTCCTTGGCGCGACCGACCACGTAGAGATAGCCGTTCGACATGTAGCCCATGTCGCCGGTGTCCAGCCAACCCTCGGCGTCGAGGCAGGCATCGGTCGCCTCTTCGTCGCGGAAATAGCCGAGCATGACCGAGGTGCCGCGGCAGAAGACCTTGCCGACCTCGCGTTCGCCGAGCACGCTTTCATCGTCGCCAAGGATCGCGACCTCCATGTCCCTGACCGGCTTGCCGCAATTGACGACGGCGCGGTAACGCTGCGGCCGGTCGCGCTCGCCCGGCGAGCCGCCCGCGAGCAGGGTTTCCTCGACCAGCTCGACGACGATGCCTTCGTTCGGCGGCATGACGGTGACGGCCAGGGTCGCCTCGGCAAGTCCGTAGGACGGAAGGAAACAGGAGGCGTCGAAGCCCGCCGGCGCAAAGGTGTCGACGAAGAACTGCATCACGTCCGGCCGGATCATGTCCGCTCCGTTGCCGGCAACCCGCCAGCGCGACAGGTCGAAGCGATTGGCAACATCGGTCTGGCTGGAGACCCGCCGCGCGCAGATGTCGTAGCCGAAGGTCGGCGAATAGCTCATCGACTGTTCTTTGTTGCGCGTGATCAGGTCGAGCCAGGCGAGCGGACGGCGGGCGAAATCCTCGGTCTTGAGGTAGTCGACCGACATCTGGTTGGCGACCATCGACATCATGCAGCCGACCAGGCCCATGTCGTGATAGAAGGGCAGCCACGAGACGCCGCGGTCGCCCTGGCCGATATGCATGCTGTGGGCGTGGGCGGCGAGATTCGACATCAGCGCCTTGTGGGTGATGACCACGCCGTGCGGGAAACGGGTCGAGCCGCTCGAATATTGCAAATAGGCGATGTCGTCTGCCTTGGGGGCGTCGAGCGGGCAGGGCGCGACCTCGGCCGCGAAGAAGCTCGCCCAGTCCTCCGCCTTGAAGCCGGTCGCTTCCGCGGCATCCGCCGCCATGGCGAGCTCGGGCGGATAGAGGAGCAAGGCCGGATCGGAGCTCCTCAGCTGCACGGCCAGCTGGTCGATATAGGCCTCCTTGCCGCCGAAAGAGGTCGGCAAAGGCAGCGGCACGGGCCAGACGCCGGCATACATGGACCCGAAGAAGAGCGCGATGAACTCGGCGGCAGTCTCGGCGATCAGCGCAACGCGCTCGCCCGGCCGGATGCCGCGCGCCTTCAACCGGTGGGCAGCGCGGATCGCGTCCTCGCGCAGCTCTGCATAGGGATAAACGCGCACGAGCGTGGCCCGCGCATCGTGCAGATTGATGCCCTTCTTGCCCTGCGCGACATAATCGAGCGCCTCGGTCATCGTCGCGAAATCGGCGTAACGGCGGGGCAGCTCGTCGTCGGTCGGCGTCGGGGTGAGCGGCTGCGCGGCGGGGACGCGCGGCTTCACCTGGCCGTCATGGTCAAGCACGTTCGGCTGAATCCTTCTTCATGGGCCCCACAGGAGTCCCGAATCTGTTAAACTCAGCCTCCGCCCTACGAGACGAGGCGCGTTCATAATCCGGCTCGACTATGGCACAAACATGGCGATGAGTCATGATCGTGGCAGAAGGGTGAAACCGCCGCTCGACGCTGCGGCGCTCGAACAGACCGCGCTTTTCTATGCGGGACGCTACGCCACCACCCGCGCCAGGCTGAGCGCCTACCTGGGGCGAAAGGTGCGGGAACGGGGGTGGGCCGAGCCCCAAGAGCCCCCGATCGAGGCTCTGGTCGAGCGGATGGCAGCGCTCGGCTATGTCGACGACCGCGCCTTTGCGAACGCGCGGGCGGGCGCCCTCACCAGGCGCGGCTATGGCGCGAGACGGGTGTGGGAGGCGCTGCGCGCCGCCGGCATTGACGACGAAGATGGCGCGGAGGCACGGGACATGGCCGAGGAAGGGGCCTGGGACGCGGCCCTGCGCTTTGCGGAACGCCGGAAGATCGGCCCCTTCGCCAGTGAGGAGGGCGACCGGCCGGCCCGCGAAAAGGCCTATGCGGCCATGGTCCGGGCAGGCCATTCGCCGGGGCTGGCGCGGCGCATCGTCGCGGCGAAACCGGGCGAAATCCCGCTCGCGGACACATACTGAACACACATGGTTCACAAACGTCGAAACCATGATACCTTGGCCCTCTGATCTAGGGGGGTCAGGCGTAGCATGACGTCGCGTGCACAAACGCGGGTTGAGGGGGAACATGCCTCGATAGCCGGGAGCGGAGCGGTCGCGCATCCGCAGCCGGTGGCGATTGAACCGCACAGCGAGGCGCTCGTCCAGCTCACCGGGACCGTCAAATGGTTCGACGCCACGCGCGGCTTCGGCTTCATCGTCAGCGAGGAAGCGGAAGGCGACATCCTCATCCATTTCTCGGTGCTGAAGGAGCATGACCGCCGCAGCCTTCCCGAGGGCGCGACGGTGGAATGCCTGGTCGCGCAGCAGGAGCGCGGGCTGCAGGCGCGCAAGGTCCTCAACATCGATCTCAGTCATGCCGTGGTCCCGGAGATCGTCCGGCCGCATGCGCCGCAATCCGACCGGATCGATCCGTCCAGCCTGATCGACGAGGCGGGCGCGTTCGAGCCGGTGCGGGTGAAATGGTTCAACCGGCTGCGCGGCTACGGCTTCCTGGTCCGCGAGGACGAGGACCAGGACATCTTCGTCCATATGGAGACGGTCCGGCGCGGCGGCCTGGCGGACCTGGTGCCCGACCAGCCGCTCCGCGCGCGCATCGCCAGCGGCCGCAAGGGCCCGCTCGCCGTCGAGGTGGAGCCGGCCTAGGCGGACTAGACGCTTGCGCCTTCCGGTCCATCGGCGCTAGGCGCTCAGGCCATGGGTTTCTTCAAGAATCTGTTCACCTGGTGGGACGGCGCCACGCTGGGCACCGCATTGTTCAGCTGGAAGAACGGCCGCAAGGTCGGTGAGGATGCGCTCGGCAACCATTATTTCGAGGCGAAGAAGGCCGGCGGCCGCCGCTGGGTCATGTATGCGGGCTCGAACGACGTCAGTCGCGTCCCGCCCGAATGGTATGCCTGGCTGACCCGGCAGATCGACGCGGTGCCCGACGAGGCGCTGCCGCCGCCGCCCAAATTCCTCCGCGAGGCGACGCCGAACCTGACCGGCACGGCCGCGGCCTATCGCCCGACAGGCGCGCTCGAGAAAGGCGGCCGGCGACAGGCGGCAAGCGGCGACTATCAGGCCTGGGCTCCCGACTGATCGCCATGCGCGGCTTCCTGCTCAGCTCCGGCCTCGCGGCGCTGCTTGCGCTCGCCGCCTGCTCGCCCCGGGGCGCGGACGAGGCCAACCGGCAGCGCGAGGCCGAGATCGAGAACCAGACGATCGACATCCCGCAGACGGTGATGCAGCTCGCGCCTGGGACGACGCCCATGGCGGAGCGCGTCGCGGTGCTCGGCCTGCTCAACAAGCGCAACGGGATCGAGCGGGACCTGACCCTGAGGCCGGGCCAGGCGGTGCGGATCGGCGACGTGATCGTCCGGCTGCGCGCCTGCGAGACGACCGCGCCCTGGGAGATCCAGCAGCTGACCGGCGCCTTCGTCCAGCTCGACGTGCGCGGCTCCGACGGGCAGTTCCGCCGGGTCTTCTCCGGCTGGCTTTACAAGGAGACGCCGTCGCTCAACACCGTCGAGCACCCGATCTACGACGTCTGGCCCAAGAGCTGCGCGATGACCCATCCGGAGGGCGGCACGCCCGCGCCGGCCTCGCGCGCGGTGGCGCCGAGCAGCCGGTCCAGCGCCTCGAACTCGACGGGCCCTGCCGAAACGGCGCCGCCGGCCGAGACGCCGCCGGCCGCGCCCACGCCTTCGCCAAGCGCGGACGCCAACAGCGCCAGATAGTCCTTCTGGTCGATCTCGATGGCGCCCAGCGATTTGAGGTGGGGAGTCATGAACTGGCAGTCGAGCAGCTGGAAGTTGCCGACGATCAGCCGAGCGACCAGCCAGGCGAGCGCGATCTTGGAGGCGTCGCGCTCCAGCGAGACCATCGACTCCCCGAAAAAGGCAGCGCCCAACCGGACGCCGTAAAGGCCGCCGGCCAGCTTTCCCTCGTGCCATACCTCGATCGAATGGGCGCGGCCGGCCTCGTGCAGGCGGATGTAGCTGGTCTCGATCTCGCTGTTGATCCAAGTGTCCTGGCGCTCGGCGCAGAGCCGGATGATCTCGGCGAAGGCGGTGTCGCGGGTGACCTCGAACGGACCGGAGCGAAGCGTCTTGCGCAGCGAACGGGAGAGATGGAAGCCGTCCAGCGGGATGATCGCCCGATGCCGCGGCTCGACCCAGTAGAGATCCTGCGCGTCGCGTCCGTCCGACATCGGGAAGACGCCGATCGAATAGGCACGCAGCAGCAGATCCGGATCGAGCGTCTTCATGGCCTTCAAATTCTACCTGCCCTGAGGCTGGGTCAACTCACCTGGCCTTGCGGGTCAGGCGTTTCTCGATTGCGGTCCAGAGCGTGAACAGCGCCTGAGCGGCCGGCGATGAGGCGGGCAGGCGGCCGGTGCCGGGCTCGGCGGCGCTCATCGCCTCGAAGGCGCTGGCCATCGGAATGACCGGCCAGTCGGGCTGCGCCTCAAGCGCGGCGCGGTGGAGGGAACGGCGGCGGTCGACCATGCTGAACACCGGGAGGATCGGGCCGCTGCGCAGTTTGTAGTGGTCGAGATGGGTCACGACCTCATCCAGCGCCCGGCGCGAGAGCGGAGAGGGGATGACGGGCACGATGATGATGTCCGCAGCGCGGAGTACCTGCTCGCTGGTCTCGGTGAGCCCGGGCGGCGCGTCGAGCAGGACCCGGTCATAATCGCGGCCGACCTCGCCGATCAGCCTCAGCAACCGTTTCTTCTTGCCGAGCCCGAACAGGAAGCGGTCGAGCCCGCGGAGAGAAGGGTCGGCGGGAAGCAGGTCGAGCTTTTCGGTGCCCGTGGGTCGGACCAGCCTGGCAGGATCGACATCCCTGGCGAACACCGCCTGTGCTTCGCTCCGCTTCGGCAGCGCTCCGGCAAGCAGGAAGCTGGCGGCCGCCTGCGGATCGAGATCCCAGAGGAGGGTGCGGCGCGCCGAGCGGGTGGCCGACGCCCAGGCGAGGTTGACCGCCAGCGTCGTCTTCCCGACCCCGCCCTTCAGGCTGTAGACCGCGACCGTCTTCATCCGCCCTTTCCCAGGGCGCGAAGGTTAAGCCTTTCGCGGGTCGCCCGCCAGCCGCGAGGGTCCCGGTCAGAGGATTTCCCGAACCTTTTCCTTCGGCCGGCCCAGGCGGACGCCCTTCTCCGTTTCGACCAGCGGCCGCTCGATCAGGATCGGGCTCGCCACCATCGCCTCGAGGATGGCATCGTCGGAGGCCCCGGCCAGCGGCGTCGCCGCCTCTTCCTTCATCCGCAGCCCGTCGCGGGGGGTCATGCCGGCGCGGGCGAACAGGCGACCGAGCTCTCCCTTCGAGGGCGGGTGCTTCAGATAATCGATCACGGTGACCTCGGCGCCCGCCTCGTGGAGCATGTCGAGGGTCTGGCGCGAGGTGCTGCACCTCGGATTGTGGTAGATGGTCGCCTTCATGGCAGGGCCCGGATCCTTTCAATGCGCCCCTTCGGGGGACGCTGCCGCCTCATAGGCCGGGCGGAAGAAAGGTAAAGCGGACAGGCGCTTCAGGCCACGCCGCGGGCTTTCCGGCCGGGGAGGAGTTCGCGCGGGCACAGCGCGTGGGCGCAGGCGATCTGGCCGTGACCGCGCCGGTCGTCCGGGCCGCGGTCGCGATCATCGCCGAGCGGGACAAGGCGCGGTCCCTCCGCGGTGCACATCGGCACGAGCAGCAGGTGCGACGGGCTGGCGGACAAGGGCGATGCCGCCAGCATCAGCACCGCGGGAACGGCGAGCAGCGCGCGCAGCCCGGTCATGCGACGAGGACGGTCGGCCGAGGCGGTGCGACAGATCTGCTTGCCCGCACGCATGTTCCAGCCCCCGTTGGTTTCGTCCCGGCGAATGGAAAACTATCACAAGGTGGGAAGCGGGCAAAGATCAATTGCCCGAGAACGTAAACGTTTCACGGGATTGATCCCGAACGCTCAAGTAGAGATATCAAAAGGGGGGCTATGAATATTTAACGGGCAATATAGCCCTGCTGCACGAGAAAGGCGCGCAGGGCGTCCGGATAGTTGCTGTAGTGGATCACCGAGGCAGCGGGGCATTCGCCGCTGGCGTTGGGCGCGACCCGGCAGCCGGTGGGCAGCTCCCAACCGCTGTCGCGCTCATAGGCGCGCAGCATCACCGCCCAGGCGGCGTCGAACTGGCCGAGGCGCGCGGCGGCGGCGACATAGCCGGCGCAGGCGCCGTTGCGGTCGGGCCCCCGCTGGAGGCAATTGGTCCGCGCGTCGGCCATCGCCTCGCGGAACAGGCGCCGGAAGCCGGGACGGTTGGAGACGTCGACGAACCGGTTCCCGACGAGGTTGAAGATCTTCGGCGGCGCCATCGAGCCGGCATAGGAGGCGAAGGTGTAGAGGAAGGCGTCGTCCCGCTGGACGAAGTCGACCGCGCCGTCGCCGTCGAGATCGCGCGGGAAGACCTCGTCCGGACCGCCGTCGAAGCTGCCGAGCTCGACGACGCGGATGCCGCGCGGGCCGATGATCGCCGCCTGCAGCTCGTTGCAGCAATGGGCGCCGCCGGTGAAGGACTGGAAATAGACGAAGCGCGTGCCGCGGCGGTCGAGCGTGCCGACGCCGAGCATATGCTCATAAGCCGGCGGCGTCGCCGCGCCGGTCATCATCGCGCTGTTGCGGCCCTGCCGGACGGTGACCCGCGGCGCGTAGAGATCGCTGTCGGCGACCGCCCGGACTTCGACCGTCACGTCGCCGAAGCGGTAGACGACCGGGCGCGGATGGCGCTGGCGGGACCAGGTCACGTTGGTGCCGAGGCGGGCATTGATCGTCTGCGGCGCGCGGCGGGGCTGCGCCGGGGCCGTTGCGGGTATGAGGCCAAGGGTCAGGGCGGCAAGGGCAAGCAACGGGCGCATTTTCGTCTCCCGGCGAAAGTGGCCGCAGCCTATGCCGGGAGACGCCTCCATTCCAGCCCTTCCCTACTCCGCCCGGGCCAGGGCCCTGGCGTTGCCGCCGGTCAGATCCAGCCGGCCGATCTCGCCCATCCGGCCGCCCGTCAGCCGGCCCTCGACCAGATCGGTGCCCATCAGCGCGAAGATGCGGCCGCCGGTGAAGATCGGCCGGCTGTTGCCGTACCAGTCGATGCAGGAGACCTCGCACGCATAGCCGCTCTGCCCGCGCGGCCGCGGGCTGAGCTCGCCCGCCTGGCTCAGCCGCTTGTCGGGCGAGACGGCGATGAAGCTCAGCTCGGAGCTCTCGCTGTCGGACCAGCCCCGGCCGGAGCGCTCGCCACGCCAGGTGGTCGGCAGGCCGATCAGGCCGCTGCCGTCGGGCCTGAGCCAGGCGTTGAAGGCATGGCTGCGCCCTTCGCTTTCGAACCTGCCGCCGAGCAGGGTGGTCGAGGCGAGCCGTGGCGCTCGCCCGAGGCTGAGATAGGAGATGGACAGGCCGTTGCCGCTGCCATAGCCGGTGACGACGGCATCGTTCCCCGCGCGCTCGATGCGCAGCGCGTTGTGGGGCACCGTTACCCGGGATGCGCCTGACGGTCGGGCCAGGGGCACCGCGATCAGCGTCGAGGTGCGGGCGGTGCCGCCGGGCGAGGCTGGATCGTCGGACTCGCCGGCGCGCGAACCATAGACGAGCCAGGCGCCGATGAAGCGGTTCTCGAGCTCGCCCGCAACCGGCGGCAAGTTCGCATAGCTGCCGCCGGAGATATGGCGAACCCGGTCGGAGAAGGCGTTCAGCGGGATGTCGAGCAGGTTCAGCGGCCGCAGCTGATCCGCCTTGAAGCAGCCGGCCGCGGTGCGCGACAGCAAGGCGCGGAAATGGCCGCCGCTGCTTTCGAAGGCGAACTGGTCGGCGGGGACGCCGTCCACCGCGACCGCGCCGACCGGAGCGCCGTCGAGCGGCAGCCGGTAGAGCATCGCGTCCTGCCCGCGCGGATCCTGCCACTCCTGGCCGGCGGCGCAGCTCTGCCGGCGCCGGTTCGCATAATCGATGCTCCAGGGCAGGCCGTCCGGCGCGCCGATCCAGAGGAAGGCATCGGTCGGCGACACGTAAAGCTCGCGCATGGCCGGGCCGACGAAGGCGGTCGTGCGGCAGTCCATCCGGCCGCGCAGCGGGCAGATGGAAAGCGTGTGCAGCACCGGATCGTCGACATTGCCGACCGGCGCGATCACGTCGGTCGGGCCGATCAGCGCCTCGCCCGCATTCGCCTCGCCGTCGCCGTCGGCGCGCCGCAGCCGCGGCCAGGCGAAGCGGCCGTCGGCACCGCGCTCATCGAGCGACTGGGGCGCATAGAAAACGAGATTGTCGCCGACGATGCGCGTCGCATAATTGTCGGTGCTGTAATAATCGTTCGATGACAGCAGGAAGCGGCCCTCGCGGGTCAGCCTGCCGTCCGGCGAGAGCCGGATCACCGTGATCTCGCTGGCATGCTCGCGATAATTATAGGCGGTCACCATGATCCGGTCGCCCGAGACCAGCATCTCGTCATACCAGCTCGCCGCCTGCTCGCGGCTGCGATAAACGTCGATCCGGTCCGCGAGGCGCAGCCGCGCGCCGGGCGTCATGCCGAGATCGGCGCTGAAGATCCGGCCGTCCTGAAGCACGACCAGATAATGGCCGATCTGCTTGACGATCCCGCCCTCGTCGACGCCGATCGTCTGGTTGTTGGTGATCTCCGGATTGGCCGGTGCCGCATCCGCAACGGCCAGCGCTGGCGGCGCCGCGGCCGGGGCCTCTTCGGCAACGGCAAATGTCCGCATCTCCCGGCGCGGCCGGCTTCGCAAATAGCGTTCGAACTGTTCAGCGGAGGCGAAACGGGTGAGTCGGGGACCCTGCGCCTGGTCGAAGGGTGGATTGCTTTGCGCGTCGCCGGGACGGAGCGCCAGGCCCAGCCCGCCCAGCGCTGCGAGTCCGAGGACGCCGGAAAGAAGAAGCCGCGACATAGGACCTCCCTGATCTGCCCGCCAATCATATCAGTGATGTTATACTATTACAATCCACTTTTCCGGATCCTTGCGGGCCTTGGAACCTAATCTCCATCAAGGCGTTGGTGGCGTGGGCAGTAATGCGTGGGGGCTGAATTCCTATGGCCAGCAAGTCGATCAGTCAGCCTGAAGAGGCTGCTCATCTCTACCGCTACCGGACGCCGGCGCTGGTCGGACCCTGGCGCAAGAGCGCGCGACAGGCGGTGCTCGACGCTTTGCGTGCCCATCAGGCCCGCCGCGAAGGGCGCGATCGCCAGGCCGTGCGCTGGCTCGTGCCGGGCCGGATCGAGGAGATGGTGACGAATTAGTCGCCGCGTCGGTCCCTTATTCAGGACAAGCCGCCGCCGGGTCGAAGCGCGTCAGCCGTCCTCGCGGGCCAACCATTCCTCGAGCCATTTGATCGTATATTCGCCGGCCTGGAATTCCGGGTCCTCGATCAGCCGCTGGTGAAGCGGGATGGTCGTCTTCATGCCCTCGATCACGAACTCCTCGAGCGAGCGGCGCAGGCGGCGGATCGCGCCGGCCCGCGTCGTGCCGTAGACGATCAGCTTGGCGATCATGGAATCGTAATAAGGCGGCACCCGATAGCCGGCGTAGAGGCCGCTATCGACGCGCACGTTCATGCCGCCGGGCGCGTGATACTGCTTCACCGTGCCGGGCGATGGCGCAAAGGTCCGGGGATCCTCGGCGTTGATCCGGCACTCGATCGCATGGCCGCGGAAATTGACGTCCTGCTGGCGAAGGGTCAGCGGGTGCCCGTCGGCGATCCGGATCTGCTCGCGGACCAGGTCGAGACCGGTGATCGCCTCGGTCACCGGATGCTCCACCTGCAGGCGAGTGTTCATCTCGATGAAGTAGAACTCGCCATCCTCCCAGAGGAACTCGATCGTGCCGGCGCCGCGATAGCCCATGTCGGCCATCGCCTTCGCGCAGATGCCGCCCATCCGCTCGCGATCCTCGGCCGACAGAATCGGGGAGGGCGCCTCCTCGAGCACCTTCTGGTGGCGGCGTTGCAGGGAACAGTCGCGCTCGCCGAGATGGATGGCATTGCCCTTGCCGTCGCCGAACACCTGGAATTCGATGTGGCGCGGATCGCCCAGATATTTCTCGATATAGACGGTGTCGTCGCCGAAGGCGCTCTTGGCCTCGCTCCGCGCCTGGCTGATCTGGGTCTCGAGCTGGTCGGCGCTCGTCACGACCTTCATGCCGCGGCCGCCGCCGCCCGACGCCGCCTTGACGATCAGGGGGTAGCCGGTCCGGGCGGCGACCTCCTTTGCCTCCGCCAGGCTCTCGACGGGTCCGGCCGAACCGGGGACAAGGGGCAGGCCGAGCTTCGCGGCGGTAAGCTTGGCCTCGATCTTGTCGCCCATGGTGGTGATGTGCTCGGGCTTCGGCCCGATCCACACGATGTTGTGGCTCTCGACGATCTCGGCGAAGCGGGCATTCTCGCTGAGGAAGCCGTAGCCCGGATGGATCGCGTCGGCATGGCTGATCTCGGCCGCCGAGATGATCGCCGGAACGTTCAGATAGGAGTCGCTCGCCGGCGGCGGGCCGATGCAGATCGCCTGGTCGGCGAGACGGACGTGCATCGCCTCGGCGTCGGCTGTCGAGTGAACGGCGACGGTCTTGATGCCCATCTCATGGCAGGCGCGGTGGATGCGGAGGGCGATCTCGCCGCGATTGGCGATGAGGACCTTTTCGATCGGCATTATTCGATAATCGCCAGCGGCTGCTCGAACTCGACGGGCTGGGCATTCTGGATCAGGATCTGCTTCACCACACCCGATTTGGGCGAGGGAATCCTTTCCAGCACAGTGGGATCCGAAGCTTGGAATTCACGTGACTTGAAGTCGCGGC
>JADMIO011285653.1_pt1 | contig 21105 bp, 17 predicted proteins | sample 8958161 | NCBI WGS metagenome assembly JADMIO01 (sample SAMN16585339, study PRJNA669376) | soil metagenome | isolation source: Crop rotation soil | place: USA: Cullars Rotation, Alabama | collected 2011 | reverse complement strand
CGCGACAACTTGTCCACGTGGAATTCTAAGCTTAGGATCCCAATGTGCTGGAAAGGATGCCGCCGGAGTAGGCGACGAGGCCGTGGTAGGCGGAGAGGATGTCGGGGTCCATCGGGCGGACCGAGCGGACGGGCCCGGCCAGCTCGGGCGCCGTCGAGTGGAAGACGGCGATGAGCCGGGTGACCCCGCCCTCGACGACCTCTTCGTAGACGATGTCCGCCACGTCGAGACCGGACTGGGGCCGGGCCTCCGGGGCGTTGTCGATCTTCACCGCGATCGATGGGCGGGACTTCGTGGCCCCGCTCGGGTCCGCCAGACCGGTGAGCGGCGCCAGGGGTGCGCCCTCGGTCGTGACCGTGCCCTCCGACACCTTCGTCTCCGGGGTGACGGCGGCGACAGGCTTCGGCGTGGCGTTCCCGCCGCCGCAGGCCGCAGTGGCGAGCGAGGCGAGACCGACGGCGGCGACGACTGCGGTGCGGCGGAAGGACACGAAAAGAGCTCCTTGCTGGCGGACGCGCTCGTTTGTCGACATTTCGGCGTCCGCCCTTGAACCCGCCGTTCGTCAGAGTGAGTTAAGCACGCCGCTGTTGCTCAGGTGGGGAAATCGGGATCCGCAATCGAGCGTTTCGCCCTACATGTCCCGGAGGGCGGCGATGCGGGCGTCGAGGCGCCCGGCGCCGTCGGTGGCGTCGAGCGGCGAGGAGATCCAGAGGTGGGCGGTGGCCCGGGAGGTCGCCGCGGCGCCGGGCCCGTCCAGGCGGACCTTCTCCAGGGCGGCGGCCAGCCCCGGGGGGTAGCGGGTGAGGCGGACACCATAGATATCGGCGTCGCGCTCCCGGCCCCGGCCGACCAGCGCCGCCATCGCCCGGCCGGCGAGCCCGCCGGCCGGCATGAGGGGCAGGGCGACCAGCGCGGTGCCGAGGGTGGTCACGAGGATGTCGTTGCTGCGGATGTGGGCCAGCTCGTGGGCCACGACGCCCTCGAGCTCCATCCGGGACAGCTTCTGGAGGAGCCCGGTGGTCACGACGATGGCGGCGTGGGCCGGCCCGCGGCCGGTGGCGAAGCTGTTGGGGACGGCGTCGTCGACGACGTAGAGGTCCGGTTTCGGCAGGCCGGCCGACACGCACAGCCCCTCGACGAGGTTGTGGTAGCGGGGTTCCTCGTCGGCGGAGACCGGCCGGGCATGGCTTAGCCCGAGCACCAGCCGGTCGGCGTAGAGGTAGGCCACGACCGCGAGAACTAGTGCGACGACGGCGGCGACGACCAGAAGAATCGGGCCGGCCAGGGCGGCCAGGAGCGCGCCGACCACCAGCACCACGGCGGCAAATGCCCCAAGGAGGACGGCCGACTGGCGGCGGTTGCGGGTGATGTGCTCAGCGATGGGCTCATCCTACGGCTCCGGAGCCCCGGGACGTCGTGGTCGAAATTGGTACGAAGGCGCGGTGACTAGTTCTTCCGAGTCATCGAAATAGTTCTTTCGGGCCATGTTCCGGGGGGCCCGTCCTACCGATCCTGCCTCTGTGCCCCCTCGCGGCTGTTGGGGCCGAACAAGTGACGAAAGGACTTCTTCGTGAACAGGATCCGGATCGGGCTGGTAGGCCTGGTCGCCGTGTCCCTGACGGGGCTCACCGCCGGTGGGGGGAGTGCGGCCGTGTCGGGGCGCGGTACGGCCTCCTCCAGCATCTCTCTTCTCAGCGTGGACCTCGGCAATGTCCAGTCCCTCAAGGTTCTGACCGATCTGGGGCAGGGGACCCTGGACCCCGGTCGCTTCCAGGGGATGTCGGGGCCGCAGGCCCTCGCCTCCCTCTCGGCGCTCGACGCCAAGGGCCTCCTCAACCTCTCCCTCCCGGCCACGCCCTTCCAGGCGACGTCCCCGGGGACGAGCAACGTGCCCGCTCCGCTGGCGTCGATCCCGGTCAACTTCCCGGGTAGCGTCCTCAACCTGACCGGCGCCAGCGTCCCGCTCGGTGCGGGCCTTCTGGCCTCCGGCACGATCAACCCGGTCAAGATCGAGGCCCACCACAGCGACAGCGCCGTGGACTCGATCGTCGGCACCAGCGTCCCCAACCTGTCGGTCCTCCAGGGCCTGCTCGGTATCAAGGACGTCAACATCGCCGGCGTGACGGCCAACGCCTCGACCTCGGCGAGCGTCGGTGACACCGGCATCATCGGGATCGGCAGCGTCGACGTGCTGTCCCTGCAGGGCCTCCTCGGCGGTCTCGGCCTGAACAGCCTGGCCGACCTGCCGCTCGGCACCCTGACGGGTCTGCTCGACCAGCTCGGCCTGAAGGCCGTGACCGGGACCCTCGGCCTCGGTGACCTGACCGGTGGCGGGCTGCTCGACATCCTCACCGGCAGCAGCGGTCTCCTGACCAAGCTCACCGGCCTGAACAGCGTCACCAACTGCTCCGGCCTGATCAGCACGGTCACGGGGATCACGACGGGCCTGCCCCTCCTCAGTGGTCTGCTCAGCAACGGCGGCATCCTCGGCGGGCTCGTGAGCGGCCTGAACCTGCCGGTCGGCGGCCTCACCGAGCTCCTCGGCGGCTGCAACGACGCCACCAACTTCAGCAGCACCCTGACGTCCGTCACCGGGACCCTCAAGGGCCTGAGCGGCGGTCTGCTTGACGACCTGCTGGGCACCCTGAGCGGCGCTCCGCTGGTCCAGCTGCAGGGCGTGAACCTGTCGGCCTTCGCCAAGGCGGCTGACACCCTGGCCAACTCCTCCGCCACGACCTCGGCCAACTTCGGCCACCTGCTCGTCGGCGGCAAGGACCTCGGGCTGCTCGACCTCAACGCCACCGTGGAGCAGATCAACGCCCTCAAGGGCAGCGTCCTCGGTGTCCTGAACACGGTCACGAGCACGCTGGGCCTGGGCAACCTGATCGACATCGGCCTGCTGGAGCGCACCTCGGCGGTCAAGGCGGAGGGCAACTACAACGTCGCCACCTCCGGTCTCGACCTCCTCCGGGTGAGCATCAACCCGCCGACCAACCTGACCGGGATCATCTCGGGCCTGTCCGCCAACAGCCCCCTGTCGGGTGTGCTGAGCGGCATCAACCTCCCGATCCCGGCCGTGGCCGGTCTCCCGCTGGGCACCGACGCTCTCGCCGGCGCCTTCGGCCTGACCTCGCTGCTCACGCAGCCGACCACGATCAAGGTCGGATCGATCAACGCCGCTGCCGACTACACCACGGCCGTCGCCGGTGAGACCCTCACCCAGACGCCCGGTGTCGGCAATGTCGGTGGCACCCTGCCCCGCACCGGTGGCACCAACGGGGCCTGGTTCGCCGCTCTGGCGGCCATCAGCCTCGCCGGAGCGTTCGGGATCACCCGGACCCTGCGGAAGTCGCCGGTCATGCACGGCGAGGACTAGGCAGCTTCACCTGGCTCCCGTGAGCCAGAAGCTTCACCTGGCTCCTGAGCCAGAGCAGTAGCTGATCGGGTTTCCGGACGTCGGGCGGCGTCCGGGAACCTCATCAAGACCTCACCCGGGCCCGCCCCACCGATCCGAGGTTGGCCCCGCCGGGCCGGAGCGTTCCGACCGGCACCGGCGCCGGGTGAGCAGACAGAGCAACGACCCCGTGGCGACTCCCCCCTGACGCCACGGGGTCGCTCTGTTTTTTTCTGCGTTTCCGGGCTACGGCGTACGGGCCAGCAGTGCCTCGTAGAGATCGACGTAGCGGCCGGCCAGGCGCTCCATGGAGAACGTGGCCGCCCGGGCCGTGCCCGCCTCGACCAGCCGGCCCGCCAGGATCGGATCGTCGAGCACCTGCTCCAGGGCGGCGGTGAGCGCCGGGACGTCGCCGCCGGGGACGAGCACCGCCTCCCGGTCGTGACGGGCGACGTCGCGGTAGCCGGCGATGTCGGAGGCCACGACAGGTGTGCCGGCGGCCATCGCCTCGAGGAGGACGACCCCGAAGCTCTCACCCCGCAGGGAAGGAGCGCAGAACAGCGCCGCCGTCCGCATCCGGGCGGCGAGCTCCTCGTCGGAAATGCGGCCGAGCCACTCGACGTTGGCCGGCGCACCGGCCATCAGCTCGGCGGTCTCGGGACCTTCACCCGCCACCCACAGGACGGCGTCGGTCTGCAGGCCGGCGAACGCCTTGAGGAGGACCTCGAGGCCTTTGCGGGGTTCGTGGCGCCCGACGAAGAGGATCGCCCGCCCGCTGCCTCCGGGGGTCACCGGCGCCGGCCAGCGGTCGGCCTTGGCGAAGCGCTCGACCTCCACCCCGTTGGGCAAGACGTGGCAGGCACCGCCGAGCCAGCGCTCGGCCAGGGCCCGGGCCTCGGGCGACACGGCCGTCCGGATCCCGATCCGACGGGCCACGGCCCGCACCGCGGGACGGAGCCACACGTAGGCGGGGACGCGCCCCGAGGCGTGGAACGTGCCGACCGTCGGCACGGATCCGGCGAGGAGAGCGGTCAGGGCCGGGCCGGGGACGAGCGGCTCGTGGAGGTGGAGGACGTCGGGCTGCTCCGCGGCCAGCACCTCGAGGGTGCGGCGGATGGCCGACGGGTCGGGAGCGAGCGGCGCCACCGACCCGTTGGCGGCCAGGGAGACGCTGGGGCCCACCGAGATGACGCCGGCCTCCGGGGGCGCCCCGTCACAGGGTCCGAGGACCGTGGCGCTCACCCCGCGCTGGCGCAACATCCGGGCCAGGCCCAGAACCTGGCCCTGTACGCCGCCGGGCAGCGTCAGCGAGTAGGGGCAGATGAGGACGACCCTCATGCCGCCGGCGCCTTCCCGGCCAACCCGGCCACTTCGAAGTCGCTGGGCCAGTTGGGCTGGAGCATGTGCCACTGGTCCGGCGCCCGCCGGATGAGGACCTCGAAGTCGGCGGCCAGGGCCTGGGTGATCCTCGCGATGTCTTCCTTGATCGTGCCCTGCCGGGACGTGTCGAGCGGCGGGCGGATGATGCAGCGGTGGGCGTCGCCCTCGAAGAAGTTGGCCCCCGCCATCAGCGGCGCCCCGGCCCGCAGCGCCAGCGTGGCCGGGCCGGCCGGGAACCTCGTGCGCTCCCCGAAGAAGTCGACCTCGATCCCGTTGCCGGCCAGGTCCCGGTCGCAGACGAGGCCCACCATCAGGCCTTCCCGCAGCTTCTTCAGCAGCACCGATCCGGCGTCGGGGCCGAGCGGCACGATCCCCATGCCGAGGGCGCGCCGGTAGGAGCAGAACCACTCGAACAACGCCGGTGGCTCGATGGGCTCCACGACGGTCGTCGGCTGGTAGCCCCGGGAGGCGAACCAGGCGGCGCCGAGGTCCCAGTTGCCGAGATGGGGCGTGCCGATCACGACTCCTCTCCCCTCGGCCAGGGCCTTGTCGACGAGATCCTTCCCCTCGACCACGAAGCGGTCGCCGTCGAGGGCCTGGAGATCCTGGGCCGGCAGGCGGAACACCTCCAGCCAGTATCGGCCGTAGGAGGCGAAGGTGGCGTTCACGGCCTGGTCGAGGGCCCGGCCTTCGAGCTGGGGGCCGTGGATGCGCCGCAGGTGACGGCCGAGCATCTGGCGGCGACCCCGCATGGCGAGCCCGAGCGCCCGCCCGGTGAGGGGGGCGGCCCGGCGGGACACCGTCTCGGGGAGGGCCATGGCGATGGCGGCGCCGGCCCGGTAGCCGAGATAGCTGGCGGTGGCGGCCGGGCCGCTCGTCGTCACTCTCCCGGGGATGGGCTACGGACGGGTCCGGCTGCGCAGCCGGCGGAGCTGCGACCGCAGCGGGGTGAGGTCCTCGTCGAGCCGGGTCCGGTGGGGCCGGGTGGGCCGCGACGACGACCACCAGCGGTCGCCCTCACCGGCCGGCGGGCGGGCGGACAGCAGCCAGTTGGCCAGCCGGGAGCGCTCCCCGGGCGGGCGGTTGGCCATGCGCCACCAGGCCAGGCGCGACTCGTCCGTCCGCACCTCCCGGGCCGTGACCCACCAGCTCGGGCGCATGCTGGTGGCACGGTCCGATTCCGGCGTGGCCTGGCGCCACACGAGCAGGAACCGCTGGACGACGGTCATGCCGGTCAGACCGACCAGTAGCCACAGAGCCAGCGTGAGATGGCTGAAGGTGAGGCCGAGACCGAGGACCACCATCCGCTCGGCCCGCTCCATGAGGCCGCCCTTGCCGTTGAAGCCGAGGCTCTCCGCCCGGGACCGCTCGTAGGAGATGAGCATCGAGAACATGGCGACGGCGAAGGCCAGCAGCGTCAGGTGGGGTTCCCGGCCGGCGTAGTACCAGGCCGCCCCGCCCAGGACCACGGCGTCGGACACCCGGTCGCAGACCGAGTCGAAGAAGGCGCCCCGGGGCCCCGCCGTCCCGCCGGACTTGGCCACCGCGCCGTCGAGGACGTCGGTGAGCCCGGAGAGGGCGAGGAAGAAGGCTCCCCAGCCGAGGCGGCCGGTGGCGATGGCCAGCCCGCAGAAGAGGGAGGCGGCCAGGCCCAGCAGGGTGATCTGATCGGCGCTGATCCCGATCTGTCGGAGGCGGGCGCCTGCGGGGCGCAGACCCCGTTCGACTCCCGCCCGCCAGCGTGTATCCAGCATTTTTCAGTTCCTCACGCACTCGCGAGCGTTCGCGCTGAGTGTAGCGGGCACTTAGCGGATGACCGGTTTCCCGGCGGCCGATACGATCAGCGGCCACCTGCCCGCCGGTTTAGGAAACCGATGATGCCGGCGGCCCGACTGTTGCTCCGGAGGCTGGTGTGAAAACCTTCCCCTCGGCGAAGATTCGCAATGTCGCCCTCGTCGGTCACGGCCATGCCGGGAAGACCACGCTGACCGAGGCGCTGCTCTTCGCCAACGGATTGACCCAGCGGATGGGTCGCGTCGAAGACGGAAACACCGCCTCGGACTTCGACCCCGAGGAGCACAAGCGGGGTATCTCCACCAACCTGTCGATCATCCCGATCGAGTACGACGGCTACAAGCTCAACATCCTCGACACGCCGGGCTACGCCGACTTCATCGGCGACGTGGCCGCCGCGTTGCGGGTCGCCGACCTCGTCCTGTTCGTCATCTCCGGCGTGGAGGGCGTCGAGGTCCAGGCGGAGATCATCTGGAAGATGGCCGAGCAGGCCGGCGTCCCGCGGGCGTTCTTCGTCAACAAGCTCGACCGGGACCGGGCCAGCTTCGCCCGGACCTGCGACGACCTGAAGAACCGCTTCGGCGCCGGCGTCGCGCCCCTCCAGCTGCCGATCGGCGAGGAGGCGAGCCTGTCGGGGGTCGTCGACCTGCTGACCGACACCGCCTACACCTACAACGACGCCGGCCAGTCGACGGCCGGCGAGGTGCCGGACGGGATGGAGGAGCAGGAGCACGCCGTCCACGACGCGCTGGTCGAGGGGATCGTCGTCGCCGACGACGACCTCATGGAGCGCTACCTCGGCGACGAGGCCATCGACTACAAGGAGCTGGCCGGCGCGCTGGCCAAGGGCGTCGCCTCCGGGACGGTGTTCCCGGTGCTGTGCGGCAGCGCCACCAAGCTGATCGGCGTCGACCGGCTGTGCCGGTTCCTGGCCGACGAGGCGCCCGCCCCCTCGTCCCCCGGCGACGGACCCCCGGCGGCGTTCGTGTTCAAGACGATCGCCGACCCCTACGTGGGACGGGTCAACGTCTTCAAGGTCATGTCCGGGAAGGTCCAGCCCGACGTCGTCCTGACCAACGGCCGGACGATGGGCGACGAGCGGCTCCACCAGCTGCTGACCCTGCGGGGCCGGGAGCAGGAGCCGGTCTCCGAGGTCCCGGCCGGTGACATCGCCGCCGTGGCCAAGCTCAACGACACGTCGACCGGCGACGTACTCGCCCAGCGGGGCGCCGACATCAGCATCGAACCGTTCGAGTCGCCCGAGCCGGTGCTGCCCGTCGCCATCAGGCCCAAGAGCAAGGCCGACGAGGACAAGCTGGCCAACGCCCTCCACCGGCTGCAGGACGAGGACCCCGTCCTGCGCGTCGACCGCAACGCCGAGACCCACCAGACCCTGATGTGGGGCATCGGCGAGACGCACATCTCGATCGCCCTCGAGAAGCTGCAGCGCAAGTACGGCGTCGAGGTCGAGACGGAGGACGTCAAGGTCGCCTACCGGGAGACCGTCACCGGGAAGGGCGAGGCCGAAGGGAAGTACAAGAAGCAGACCGGCGGCCACGGCCAGTTCGGTGTCGCCTTCCTCCGGGTCGAGCCGAAGGAGCGCGGTGGCGGGTTCGAGTTCTCCGACGAGATCGTCGGCGGCGCCATTCCCCGCCAGTTCATCCCGGCGGTGGAGAAGGGAATCGTCGACACGATCGCCAACGGCGGGGCACTCGGGTTCCCCGTCGTCGACGTCAAGGTCACCTGCTACGACGGGAAGTACCACCCCGTCGACAGCTCCGAGATGAGCTTCAAGATGGCCGGCTCGCTCGGGTTCAAGGAAGCGGCGGCCAAGGCCCGCCCGGTGCTGCTCGAGCCGATCAGCGAGCTCGTCATCACCGTGCCCGAGGCCTACCAGGGCGACGTCATGGGCGACCTCAACTCGAAGCGGGGCCGCATCCAGGGCACCGCCGCGGTGGGCAACGGCGAGCAGGAGATCACCGCCCTGGTGCCGACCTCCGAGGTGATCCGCTACGCCATCGACCTCCGGTCGCTGACCGGCGGCCGGGGGCGCTTCACCGCCACGCACTCCCACTACGACCCGGCGCCGCCCAACCTCGCCGACAAGATCGTGGCGGCGGCGGCTGCCGCCAAGGAGGGCTAACTCCCGGTCACCTGGTTCACGGCGGCGACGATGGCCTTGGCGAAGGCCGGGCCGTTGGTGAACGGGGCGAAGTGGTCGCCGTGAAGGGTGATGGTGTCGGCGCCGAGGGCGTCGGCCAGTTCGTACTGCTTTTCGGGGCGGACCATTTCGTCGGTGGTGGTGACGACGACGGCGCAGGGGACGTCGACGTCGGGCGCCAGGGGCCGGCCGTCATAGGTCGACAGGGCCCGGCCGGCGCCGGCGAGGTCGGGCGGATAGCCCCGGTGGAACTCGCCCCGGGCCCAGGGCGCGAGGGCCTCGAGCTCCTCGTTGTCGTCGATGACCTCCCGCAGGACCCGGGCCACGATGCCTTCGCCCGTCCCGCTGCGCAGGGCCACCTCGAGCAGCGACATGCCCCGCCAGAGGAGCCGTTCCCGGGCCGTGGCCTTCCACTCGAGGGCGGTGCCGCAGAACACCATCCCGGCCACGAGCTCGGGGTGGCGGTGGTGGAACAGCATGTTGATGGCGCCGCCCATCGAGAACCCGACGAGGACGGCCGGCCCGACGCCGAGCTCCTGGAGCAGCGCAGCGGCGTCGTCGGCGCACTCCTCGAGCGAGAACGCCGTCCGGGGCCGCATGCCCCGGCCGTGACCGCGGTGGTCCAGGGCGATCACCCGGTGGTGGGCGGCCAGCTCCCCGTAGACGGCGAAGAAGTTGAGGTCGGCGCTGACCGTCCAGCCGTGCAGGAGGAGGACGGGCGGGCCGGTGCCGCCGGTGTCGCGCACGAAGACCTCGCCGCGGCCGGGTAGGACGACGACGGAGCCCGGAGGCAGCGGCGGCGCGATCGGCGCGCCCGGTGACGACACGCCGAGGGGCCGGGCGAGCCGGCGGAGGCGGCGGGCCTCGTCGCGCAGCGCCGGGTTGGCGGCCACGGCCGCCGCGGCGACCGCCGCACCGGCCGCGGCTCCGCCGGCGGCGAGGACTTTGATCGTGCGGCTGACGGCCAAGGACGCCGGCTACCGGGCTAGATGAACGAGAACCCCGAGAACACGGCGCCGAGCGTACCGAGCCCGGCGGCCAGAACGATGACGAGAAGGGCGAAGACGGCCAGTCTCCGCTCGCGGTTCGACAGCTCCATTGCTTGTGGTCCCCCCGAGTTCCGCCCGCAGGACCTCCGTCCTCACGGACAGATTGCGGTCATATCGGCCAGATGCGCGGGCGACTTGAGCGGCGGCGCCGGCGGCGGCCGATCGGGGGGGCGAGCACCGTTCCACGGAGGGAACGCCCATGTCACTGCCTGGATCGCTGTCCGGCCGCACCGCGCCGTCGATGGCCGAGACCGCCGCTCTGGTCGAGCGGATCACGATGGAAGCCGAACTGCGCGACGCGCTCGTGGCCGGCGACCTCGTCCTGCGCTACCAGCCGATCGTCGACCTGAGCGGCGGCCGCGTCCTGGCCTTCGAGACGTTGTGCCGGTGGCGGCACTGGTCGAGGGGGCTGCTGGGCCCGGCGGAGTTCCTGCCCCTGGCCGAGCAGTCCGGCCTGATCGTGCCGATCGGCGGCTGGGTCATGGAGGAGAGCACACGCCGCCTGGCGCACTGGCGGGCCCGCCTGCACGAGCGGGCGGCGGTCGACGTGACGGTCAACGTGTCGGCGGTCGAGCTGCGCGACCGGGGTCTGTTCGACCGCGCCGCCCAGGCGCTCGACGCCTCGGGGCTGCCCGCCGCCCGGCTCGTCCTCGAAGTGAGTGAGGCGGCCGCCTACGCCGACCCGCAGGGGCCGGCGCGGGCCAACCTGTCCTCGCTCGCCGATCTCGGAGTGGGGTTCGCGGTCGACGACATCGGCGTCCCCCGGCCCGGAGACCGATACGGGCGACCGGATCCGGCGGGGTGGCTGTGGCACCTACCCCTGCGGATGCTCAAGGTCGAGCGGGGAGTGGCGACGAGCCTGGCGGTGGCCTCCGCTTCGCCGGCGCCGGCCGGCGGAGGGCCCGGCCCGGCCCCGGCCGGACGGGCGGGACGGGTCATGCTCGCCGCCCTGGAGATGGCCGCCGAGCGCGGCGTCCCGGCGGTGGCGAAAGGCGTCGAGACGGCGGAGCAGGCGGCGCTCGTGCAGCGGCTCGGCTGTCCGGCGGCCCAGGGTTTCCTGTTCGCCCGGCCGATGGACGCGGCCGACGCCGAGGCCTACCTCCGGCGCGGGGGGCGGGCCGGCCGGTCGGACTGAACCCGCTTGGCCTTGCCGTTGGCGCCGGCCCGTTTCGCCGTTGCGGCGCCGTTCCCGGACGGCGCCGGCCGGGGTGGGAGCGTCGGCAGCTCGAGCCGGGGCCGCTGGGCGAGGTCGGCGCTGAGCGGGCGGTGGGACTCGAGCGCGTCGAGCGCGAGCTGCACGGCCATGTCGAGCTGCGGGTCGGCGCCGGCGACGTGGTCCTGCGGGCGGATGTCGACCTCCACGTCGGGGTCGGTGCCGTAGTTCTCGACGCTCCAGCCGACGTCGGAGAACCAGAAGGCGTACTCCGGCTGGGTGGTCAGGCTGCCGTCGACGAGCGCGTGCCGGGGCGAGATGCCGATCACGCCGCCCCAGGTGCGCTTGCCCACCACCGGACCGAGCCCGAGCAGCTTGAAGCAGTGGGTGAAGATGTCGCCGTCGGATCCGGCGTGCTCGTTGGTGATGGCCACGAGCGGCCCGGCCGGAGAGTCCGCCGGGTACGGCTCGGGCTCGCCCCAGCGGCTGACGTCGTAGCCGATCCGGCGCCGGGCCAGCTTCTCCAGTACGAGCTGGCTGACATGCCCGCCGCCGTTGAAGCGCACGTCGACGACGAGCGCCTCGCGCTCCACCTCGGCGAGGTAGGAGCGGTGGAACTCGGCGTAGCCGCGGGCGCCCATGTCGGGGACGTGGACGTAGCCGACCCGTCCGCCGGTCATCTCCCGGACCTTGGCCCGGTTGGCCGACACCCATTCCCGGTACCGGGCCGGGCGGTCGTCGCGCAGGGTGGACACGACGACGGCCCGCTTGCCGCGGCCGTCGGCACCAGCGACGGTGAGCTCGACCGCCAGGCCGGCCTGGTTCACGAGCAGCGACGCAGGGGTGGTGGCGGCGTCCACGGCCCGGCCGTTCACCGCCAGCAGGCGGTCGCCGGCCGCGATGCGCACGCCCGGAGCCCGCAACGGTGAACCGGCGTCGGAATCCCAGGGGTCGCCGTCCACGATGTGGGAGAAGCGCCACGTCCCGGCGTCCGCGTCGTAGGCGAGGTCGGCGGCAAGGTGGGCGATGAGGTAGGCGGGGGCCGGCCGGTAGTCGCCGCCGAGCTCATAGGCGTGCGACGTGCCGAGCTCGCCCTGCATCTCCCACATGAGGTCCGAGAACTCGAGCCTGGTGGCCACCTTCCCGACCAGGTGCATGTAGCGGTCGAGCACGAGCCACCAGTCGACGCCCGACATGTCCTCGGCCCAGAAGTGGTCGCGCTGGAGGCGCCAGGCCTCCTTGAACATCTGTCCCCACTCGCTGCCCGGATCGACGGAGACCCGCACCCGGTCGAGGTCGAGCCAGCCGCTGCGCCGCGAGGCGCCGTCGTCGTTGTCCGGTGGCTTCTCCCCCGCCTTGATCACCCGGAGCCGGCGCCCGGCGCGGTAGGCCAGCGTCTGGCCGTCGCGCGACACCTCGAAGCTGTTGATGCCCCCGGTGAGCACCTCGTGGCGCTGCTCGCTGAGGTCGTACACCTCCAGGGTTCCCCGCGGCCCGCCGCCGTCGCGGCCGAGGCTCCCCTGCACCGGCCAGGACGTGAACAGGATCTTGCCTTTGATGCCGGCGACCTGTGAGTACCGGCCCTCGGGGACGGGCACCGGCACGACGCGCCGGCTGATGCCCTCGAGATCGATCCGCAGCGGAGCCGGTCCGCCGGCTGTGGCCGCCGTGCCCTCAGTAGCGTTCGCCGCCTTCGTTGCCTTGGTTGTCTTGGCCGCCTTCGCCGGCTTGGCCGGCTTCTTGTCGGCGGTCTTCGTCCTGGCCGGAGGTTCCGTGTCGGCGGCCGGGGCCGCGGCGGGCTCGGCCGCCTTCGGCGTGGCCCCGCCCATGCCCTTCGGCCGGGGCACGAACGGCGAAGGCTCGTCGGCGTTGAGCGTCACGAGATAGGGGCGGACGGCCCGGGGGAAGCCGAGGTCGAAGTACAGCGAGTCGTAGACCGGGTCGAACACCCGGTACGACAGGAAGTACAGGTACCGGCCCTCCGGATCCCAGGACGGGTGCACGTCGCGGAACTCCGGCTCGGTCACGAAGTGGGTGGCGCCGGTCGCCACCTCGCACAGCTTGATCGAGCGGGTGCGGGCGCTGGCGGCGAAGCTGTAGGCCAGCCACCGGCCGTCGGGCGACCAGACCACCCCGTCGAGCCCGCCGTGCTCCGACCGGTCGAGCAGCCGGGACGTTCCCTCGTCGAGGTCGACGAGATGCAGCTCGTGGCGGTGGTTGGCGACGGCGATGTGCGTGCCGGACTGCGGCGTGGCGAGATCGGTGATGCAGCCGAGATCGAGGGGCTCGAGCCGCCAGCCGATCGAGTCGCCGGCCTTGTGGATCTCGATGCCGTCCTCGCCCCCTTCGTCGCTCACGACGACGATCGAGGACCCGTCGCCGACCCAGGCGGAGAGCCGGTACCGCACGCCGTCGGGCTTGCCGTACTGGCGCACGGCCTCCTCCCACAGCGGCATGGTGAAGAGCTTCCCTCGGGTCTCGAGGGCGATCGTGTGGCCGGCGGGGTGGAGGGCGTAGCCACCGAGGTAACGGTCGGCGGCCACGAACTTGCGGTGGCGCTGCACCCGGGGGCTGTGCAGGTCGACCTCGACGCGGTGCCCCTCGCCGGTGGCGGGATCGTGGAGCCACAGTTCGGCGGCGTGCTGGTAGACGATGCAGGTGCCGTCGGTCTTGGCGAAGCGGGCGTAGTACTCGTCGTGGTCGGTGTGACGGCGGAGGTCCTCGCCGTCGACCGTCGTCGAGTAGAGGTTGCCGATGCCCTCGTGGTCGGACAGGAACCAGATGCGGTCCCCGATCCACATGGGCGACGCCGGGTTGCCGGGCAGGCGCAGGAGCCGGCGGAAGTTCCCGTCGCCTCTGGCGTCGATCCACAGGTCGCCGGCGGTGCCGCCGCGGTAGCGCTTCCACCGGGCCGGGTCCGCCGTGTTGCGGCCGATGACCACCGGGGTCTTCTTGCTGCGCCCGTTGCGGGGCGCGAACGCGACCTCCCGGGTCGGCCCGAACGGCAGTCGCTCCACCGGGCCGCCTTCCGGCGCAACGGCGTAGGCGTGGATCATGTGGTGGAAAGGTTTTCCGGCGTCGGAGGTGAACAGGATCCGCCCGTCCGGCGTCCATCCCCGCACGGTGGCGGTCGCACCGAGAAACGTCAGCCGCTCCGCCGGCCCGCCGCTCGCGGGCATGCAGTACACCTCCGGGTGGTGCTCCTCCCGGCTGGTGAAGGCGACGAAGCGCCCGTCCGGTGACAGCGCCGGATGGCTGACCTCGGAAAGGTTCGCCGTGAGCCGCCGGGCCACCCCGCCCGCCGCGGGCACCGACCACAGATCGTCTTCGGTGACGAAGGCGATCGTGTCCCCCCGCAGGCTGGGATGCCGCAGATAACCGCTGGTCTCAGGCATAGCCGATCAGGCTAACGTCCCCACACCCCCGGCTTCCCCGCCCATTCCCCCTCACTCCCCCCGGAAACTTCCCTCTCCCCGTTTCGGCCCAACTGCAGTCGGCTGGCGCCACAATGGCGGGGATGGGGTTCTGTGCCCGGTGTGGCGGTGAGTTGCCGGCGGCGGCGCGGTTCTGCCCGGCGTGCGGGCGGCCGGTCGAACCGCAGGTCGGGCCGCCGGTTCCGCCTCCGGCGGCGTCGATCTGGTCCGGATTGCAATTGCCGGCGTGGGCGAGTGCCGACTGGGCGCTGGTCGCGCTCGGGGGCGCGGTGCTGGTCGGGCTGCTGTTCGCCGCGTCGGCGTTGTACGGGCTGGCGGCGGCAGTGGCAACTGCCGGCACTTTCAAGGCGGCGCCCTGCGGCGCGGCGGTGGGGTCGCATCTCGCCTTCGCGGCGTTCGGCGCCCGGGCCGCCGCGGCGTGCGGTGCGGACCACGGCGCGGCGCTGGCGCTCGGCTTCCTCCCGCTTCCGTGGGCGCTGGCCGGCGGGCTGGCCACCGAAGCGGCGCTGCACTTCGCCTGGCCCCGCCTTCCCGACGACCGGGCCCGGCGGGTGGCCTTCGCCGGCAAGCTGGCGATCGCCTGCGGAGTGGCGCTGGGGCTGATCGCCGGGATCGTCGCCCAGGGCGACCCCGCCAGTCGGGGTTCCGGGTTCGCCAGTTCACTGAACGGCGGCGAGGTCTGGTTCTACAGCACGGTTCTCATCTGGTTCTGGGGTTGGCTCGCCTTGCGTCGCCGCGGGATCCGTTCCAGCGACAGGGTTTCCCAGCGGGTCGCCCGCCTGCGGGACACGGCCGGGCCGGCCGGTGGGAGCGGCACCCGGGTGGACTTTGGCCGGGTCGGGCGGTTGGCCGGTCACGGTGCGGCGATCTTCGGCGTGCTGGCGGCTGCGTCAGGGATCTTCGGGCTGATCTGTGCGCTGGTCGTCACCGATGGGGTGCACCAGCGTGTCGGGCTGTTGTTCGGCTTTCCGGTGGCCGGGTTCAGCTTCGGGGCGGCGTTGCTCGACGCGGCGATGGGAGCTGCGCTGGGCGGTGTGTCCCGGCATACCAGCCTGATGCATTTCGGGATGCCGGCCGGCGCCGACGCCGGCGCGGCGCCGATCTGGGTGTTCGTGACCATGCTGCTGGTGCCGGGTGTCGTGGCGGCCGGCGTTTGGCGGCGCCTCGAACGGGAGCGGCCGGCGGAGGAGCAGGGGGCGCTCGTCGTCGGGGCGGTCACGGCCGCCGGGTTCGCGGTGGCGGCATGGATTGCGGCGCTCGTCGGGAGGGTCGTCGTCCTGGCCGCGGTGACGAAACCGATCTCGAAGGCCTTCCCCGCCAACGGCGGGCTGCGCTTCGATACGCCGGCGGTCCAGTTTCCCGGTCCGGTTCGGGTCGGCACGCTCGTCTCGCTGCGGCCGAATCCAGCTGCCGTGCTCGGGCTCGCCCTCGTGTGGGCGATGGCCGGCGGGCTCGGAGCGGCGTTCGTCTGGGCTTCCCGCCACAACGCCCGCTGGCAGATCGGCGGCGGCAGCGCCGAGGCGGGTCAGGAGGCGGGAGTCGCCGGGGACGTGCCGCCCGAGGAGAACCCGTAGGCGGACCAGTCCTCGGGGTTGTCCTCCGTGTAGGTGCCGAGGATCTCGCCGTCGACCGCGTCGAGCTCGACGAGGCCTCGCTTGGAGGGCGGCTCGTCGGCGGAGTAGAGCAGGACGCGCCACACCGGGCGGCTGCGCAGGCCCCGCCACGCCAGCTGGGCCGAGGCGTGGCCCACCGGGAAGCCGGCGGCGGTGGCCGAGACGGCCAGGGCTCCCGTCTCGTCGAGGCCGAGGTGCCAGGCGGCGGCGAAGTGGTGCGCGGCCACGACCGCGAGGAAGATCGCCGCCGCCAGGAGGCCACCATTGCCGGAGGTGGCCGCGCCGGCGCCGCAGAGCGCCGCACCCACCACGTAGCACCAGGCGGCGATGCGCCGCTTGCTGTTGTCGGGCACCTTGTAGGGCCGGGCGACGGTGATGTCGAGCTCTTCGGGGAGCTCGTCGGGCCTGCGTTCGCGACCGTTGGGGTCGTCGGTCACTTCGGCCACACCGCCCGGAGCTTCTCCCAGGTCGTGCGGAGGTCTTCGGGGATCACCCGGACCTCGGCGATCGACGTCATGAAGTTCGTGTCGCCGCCCCAGCGGGGAACGGCGTGGAAGTGGAGGTGTCCCGGCACGCCGGCCCCGGCTTCCCGGCCGAGGTTGGCGCCGACGTTGAACCCGTCCGGGTGACTGACTTCATGCAGGGCCCTGGTGGCCCGCTGCAGGCCGGCGAACAACGCCGCACCCTCTTCGGGCGACAGGCTGTTCAGCTCGGACTCGTGGCGGATCGGCGCCACCATCAGGTGCCCGGAGGTGTACGGAAACGCGTTCAGGACGACGAAGCTGTGCTCCGTGCGCTCCAGGATCAGCGACTCCTCGTCCTCGCCGGAGAGCAGCGTGCAGAACAGGCAGCCGTCCTCGCCGCCGGCGATCCCCGAGATGTAGGCCGAACGCCAGCCGGCCCAGAGGCGCTCCATCACGACCGGGCCGCCACCTCGGCGGCGAGGCGGGCGACGAAGTCGTCGAGGGGGACGTCGCGTTCCGGGCGCTCGGCGCCGCGCACGTTCACGCCCACCGTGCGGGCCTCCACGTCGGAGTCGCCGACCACGAGCAGGTAGGGCACCTTGTCCATCCGGCCCTTGCGGACGCGGGCGCCGAGCGTGTCGTGGCTGGCGTCGGTCAGCTCGACCCGGAACCCTTCCGACCGCAGCCGCCCGGCGACCTCGGCGGCGTAGTCGTCGTGGCGGTCGGCCACCGGCAGCACCTGGACCTGCACCGGCGCCAGCCACGTCGGGAACGCACCGGCGTAGTGCTCGACGAGAATGCCGAAGAACCGTTCCACCGAACCGAACAGCGCCCGGTGGATCATGATCGGCCGGTGCCGCTCGTTGTCCTCACCGATGTAGGTCAGGTCGAAGCGGATCGGATGGTTGAAGTCGACCTGCAGCGTTGACAGCTGCCAGCGCCGCCCGATGGCGTCCTTCAGGTGGACGTCGATCTTGGGCCCGTAGAAGGCGCCCTCGCCCTCGGCGACCGTGTACGAGAGCCCGGACTGCCGCAACGCTTCGTGCAGCGCTTCGGTGGCCCGCTCCCAGTCCTCGTCGGAACCGACCGACTTCCCTTCGGGCCGGGTCGACAGCTCGGCTTCGAAGTGCTCGAAGCCGAAGGTCCGCAGGATCCGCAGCACGAAGCCGAGCAGCGACGTCAGCTCCGGCACGATCTGGTCGGGCGTGCAGTAGATGTGGCTGTCGTCCTGCGTGAATCCCCGGGTGCGCAACAGGCCGTGCAGTACGCCGGAGCGTTCGTAGCGGTACACCGTCCCGAACTCGAACAACCGCAGCGGCAGCTCCCGGTAGGAGCGCGTCCGCGATCCGAAGATCAGGCAATGCATCGGGCAGTTCATCGGCTTCGGGTAGTACTTCGCCCCCTCCATCTCCATCGGGGGGTACATCCCGTCGGCGTAGAAGTCGAGGTGCCCGCTCGTCTCGAACAGCTGCCCCTTCGTCAGGTGCGGCGTGAAGACGAACTCGTAGTCGGCCTTCTCGTGCTCGGCCCGGGAGAAATCCTCCATCTGCCGGCGGACCCGGGCGCCCTTGGGGTGCCACACCGCCAGACCGCCGCCGAGCTCGTCGGGGAAGGAGATCAGGTCGAGCTCCACACCGAGCTTGCGGTGGTCGCGCCGCTCCGCCTCCGCCAGCCGGTGAAGGTGTTCGTCGAGCTCCTTCTTCGTCGGCCAGGCGGTGCCGTAGATCCGCTGCAGCATCGGGCGCTTCTCGTCGCCCCGCCAGTACGCCCCGGCCACCTTCATCAGCTTGAAGGCCCCGAGGCGCTTCGTCGTCGGCACGTGCGGACCTCGGCACAGATCGATGAAGGCCGGGTCTCCGCCGGACGGGCGGGGGTTGCGGTACACCGAGACGACGTTGCCCTCGGCGCCCTCGGACCCCTCCGCGCCTTCGATGATCTCGCGCTTGTAGGGCTGGTCGGCGAACAGCTCGAGGCCCGCCGCCTGACCCAGCTCCTCCCGGACGAACGGCTGCGCCTCGCCGACGATCTCCCGCATGCGGGCGTCGATCCGCTCCAGGTCGGCCTCGGTGAAATGCGCCGGGCTGCCGTCGGGATGAGGCGGCAGCTCGAAGTCGTAGTAGAAGCCGTCGGCGATCGGCGGGCCGATGGCGTACCGGGCGCCGGGGAAGAGGTCGAGGACGGCCTGGGCCAGCACGTGCGCCGTCGAGTGCCGCAGCACGTAGAGGCCCTCCGGCGAGTCGCCGGTGAGGATCGCCACGTCGGCGTCGGCGGTGATCGGCCGGTCGAGGTCGACGGTGGTCCCGTCCACCGAGGCGGCGACGGCCGCGTCGGCGAGGCGGCGCCCGATCGACGCCGCCACTTCGGCCGGGGTCACACCGGCCGGGTACTCGCGGGTCGAGCCGTCGGGGAGCTTGACCGTGACGTTGGAATACTCAGCGCTCATCCGACTTCAACGCGCCGGCGTGGGCTCTGAGTCTCCGGCAGAGCCACGCGGGCTGTCCTTTCCGGGAGGGCTCAGCCCTCGTCGCCGTCGTCCGCGGTGTCGTCGCCGACTTCGATGTCTTCGAGGTCCTCGGCCGCGACGTCAGCGGCCTCGACGGCGGCGTCCTCGGGACCGGCGGCGGTTTCGGTCTGCTCCTCGCGCGGACCGCGGGGGCCGCCCGGACCACCGGGACCACCCCGTCCGCCACCGCGTCCGCCACGGCCGCCCAGCCGCTCGGCCACCGTCCGCTTGGCGTAGGGCAGGAGAGCGAGCTCCCGGGCCGTCTTGATCGCCACGGCGACTTCCCGCTGGTGGCGGTTGCAGTTGCCGGTCGTGCGGCGGGCCTTGATCTTGGCCCGCTCGGAGAGGAACCGGCCGAGGAGGTTGGCGTCCTTGTAGTCGACCCACGGAATCGAGTCCCGGCAGAACACGCAGACCTTGGGCTTTCCCCGGCGGGGACGGAGCGAAGCAGCGGCCGGCGCGCGCTTCGAACCACGGCTGCGATCGTTGTTGCGGGCCATCAGGACTCCCTCGTGCGTAGAACGGCCCGTCAGCGTAGCAGTGAGGGGCTGGAAAACCGGCAGAGGCGCGTGCCGCCGCCCCGAGCGGGGCTGGTACGGTGCGCGGGAAGGGTCTGACAGATCAACCTCGCTTCGAGCATTCCCTTTCGACTCCCACCGAACCACGCTGGGGGCTCGCTTGCCCGGGGCGGCGCTTCACCAGGAGGAATGTTCCGTGCCGGTTGGCGTAGTCAAGTGGTTCAACGCCGAGAAGGGCTATGGCTTCATCTCGCAGGAATCCGGCCCTGATGTGTTCGTGCACTTCAGTGCCATCCAGGAGCAGGGCTACCGCTCGCTCAATGAGAACGACAAGGTCGAATTCGAGGTGAGCCAGGGCCCGAAAGGCCCTCAGGCGGGCAACGTCCGGCGCATCTCCTAGCGCCCGCACCGTCAAAGCGTTCTCTGAGGGCCCGCTCCGGCGGGCCCTCAGCCTTTCCGGCTCAGCCTTTTCCGGCTCAGTCTTTTCCGGCTCAGCCTTTTCCGGCGTTCCAGTCCTTCTCGAACTGCTCGAAGCCGGCGCCGTAGACCTCCCGCAGCCCCTGGTCGACCCGGTACTCGCTGGTCCCCGGCGCCACCCGCAGCTGCCCGACCCGCATCAGCAGCCGGAGCGGCGCGTCCGGGCCCTTCTTCTCGGCCAGGAACGCCAGGGCCGACGTGCTCTCGTCGTAGGCCCGGAGGATCGCCTCGCCGCCGCCGGTCGTGAACTCCCAGTCCTCGGGGAGGACGCCGTCGCTCCCGTCCACCTTCTCCGGGCCCTCCTCGCCGGTGGCCATCCAGTCGGCCAGCCCCTCGTGGATCCAGGACGGCACGAACGGCCCGGCGATGGGGAACGCCGCCACGTGGGTGAACTCGTGGTGGAACGTCTGGAGCTGGAAGTCACGCCGGCTGTGGGACAGGTTCGTGTCCTGCACGTAGACCCGGGGCGCCGTCGACTCCCAGTCCTCGTCGCGGTCGACCGAGGCACTGGCGAAGGCCACGAAGTTCGAGAGGTCGAAGGTGGCCTGCAGGATCTCCCGGAGCTGCTCGAGGGTGTGGGGCAGCACGACCACGACCTGGGCCGGCACGGGGGCGTCGAACGTGTCGAGCAGGCGGGCGTAGCCCTCCTCGCACAGGGCGGCGATCGCCTGGGCCCGCTTCTGGTCGGCGGGGTCGTGGAGCACGGTGAAGTGCTCCGTGCGCTGCCGGCTCACCGGGCCGTAGTCCCAGAGGTTGCGGGACGAGGGGAGACCGACGTCCTCGACATCGCGGTCGGAGACGATCCGCCAGCGGCCCTCCCGGAAGAGGAACGTGTAGTAGAAGCCGTCGACGGCGTCGATGGTGTCGATGCCGGTCAGGCGGTAGTGGGCCTCGACCGGCGGGAGGAACACCGAGGCGGCGGACGGGTACTTCGCCGCCAGGCCGGCGCCGAGGTCGGGGGCCTCGTCCGTCCGCAGCCGCAGGTCGTAGGAGGCCAGCGGGAGGGACCGCAGGCCGTCGAACAGGCGGGCCTGGCGGAGCTTGAACTCCTCGGTGCCCGAGGGGTCGACGGTGTCGAGGAATTTGGCCCGGTCACCGTCCTTGATCGCGGTGACCCGCTGGTCGAGGACCTGCTTCGCGGCTGCCTCACGCGCCTGGGGGGGCT
>JADMIO011413723.1_pt1 | contig 21106 bp, 16 predicted proteins | sample 8958161 | NCBI WGS metagenome assembly JADMIO01 (sample SAMN16585339, study PRJNA669376) | soil metagenome | isolation source: Crop rotation soil | place: USA: Cullars Rotation, Alabama | collected 2011 | reverse complement strand
AGATCGCCTAAGGCCTGATACCGGCTTTCCTCTGCGCTAGGAGCCTGGCTTTCCTCTGCCAGAGCTCTCAGCTCGTTCCTGCAGCAGCTGCAAATAGTACCTGGCTCTGCGCTCCAAGCTGGTTAAGTCCGCCTCGTCCATCACGCTGACGCGCATCCGCTGCAGGATCAGCTCGCGCAGGTACTTGGTCCTGCGCACGATGTTGTGCAGCGCCGTCTTCTCTGCAAAGCCTGCGCTAAATAGCGCTCTTGGGCACTGCAGGTGGCCTGCGACTGGTTCGCAAGTCTTGTGTCTCTGGTATTGGTATCACAAAGTCTGGCCGTCTCGTTACGGAGCAGACTGACTTTTGTCCGTGAGCTGCCGGAACCTGGTGTTTGAGTTGCTCCTGCTCGGCCTGCTATCGGCTAAACCTGTGGCAAGCTCCGGCCCGGCACCTACCGACGATGAGAGGCCAGTCAGCATGGGATCTGCTGAAGCGAGCCTGGTATGACGAGTTCGTATCACCGGGCGATTCAAACGCGGGAAGAATCTGCCCGCAGCTGAGCTACAGGAGCTTGGTGTTCTGGTAGCTCTCATCCCGGTGTGGGAATGCAGGAAGGCGCTGCTAGGACACCACGCAGTGGCTCCTGGGAAGCCCGCCAGAGCGTCCCGCGATTGGAATGGCCTTGGTAGGCGTTCAGGAGTGTCGCCGTCTATATGGCGTTTTGGCTCGTTGTCCTCAACGCCATCCCTGCTGACTACGGCATTACCAATTCTCCCCTCTCCGCTGCCTGCTTCATCGTCTCCGCGTACGGCTGCAGAGGGCCCATCGCGAACAATAGTTCGATCGCCGCCGCTGCGATGGCTGGACGGCGCGACTTGATCAACAATGGCACCAGCAACCGCACCAGCAAACTGGGTGCCGGGAACCGGGCGGCAGCCTGCAGCAAGCGAACGCACCGCTGGACCTTGCTTTGGCTGCCGAAGGCTTCCTTGATTAGGCGGTCGGCGATCGCCTGGCCAGGGAATTGCCGCAACAACGCCAGCGCCGACCCGTGCAATTCTTTGCCACCATCTGCAAGGCAGCACACCAGAGCCGCTGGCAAGCATTTGCCGGCTGATTCCTCGGGCTCACAAAGTTCATCCAGCTCGTCAGCCAGCGCCAGCAGCCGACGTCGCTTCGGCGCAGTCAGTCCCATTTGAGCGACCTGCTCCCGAATCCGGCCGGTGACCTGACCGCCGAGCGATCTGAGTGCCTTGTTGCAACAGTTCCTTAACCCTGTGCTCTTGTCGCAAGATCCCAGTAACAACAGACGCATCAGATCCGTGCAATAGGTCTCTTGCGACTCGTTGATGACGACGCGCGGTTCCATTGTGGTGTTCACCTGATCTTGGATTGGACGGCTACACGATCCCCACGGGCCTGGCAAGGCCGTTCAGCTAGTCAGCCTGCGCCAGGAGCCCGATTCCGTTCAAGGGAGCTCAAGACGATCTGTGCAACCGGATTTGGCATACGGATTTTCGAACTGGAACTCAGGATCCAACTCCAGATCGCGCAGCGGGTCCTTAGTGGGTCCCTCCTGCGCAAGCACCCCACGAGCAACAGATGACCTCGATCCCTGCAGCAGGTCTCTGGCGAGCTGTTGGCGATGTGCGTTAACGGCACGCTTCTCCTGGACCAGGTCATCAGGCGGCGATGACGCTGGCGCAATCCTGAGCTGTGGCTGCGACAGCTTGCTGTACGTATGCAGAGCATCTTCAGCGCTCGTCAGCAGTCGCTCCGCAGACTCTCGCTGGCGCAGTACCAGGCGGGCGGCAGCTTCCGAGAGGCCGTCGACGGTCGGATACCGGACTTCGATGTACTGCTTTCTGAGCCACGCGATCAGCAACCTGTCAACGAGCAGCCGCCGCATCTGTGTGGGCGCTGCGCCGTAGAGACCCCGCCGCATCTCGGCAATTTGGCGCTTGAGGGACTCGCGCAGCAGGAAGTTGTTGGCGCCGATGTGCTCGATGACGCGTTCCTCGGCGATCTGGTTGAGGTCGCCGGCGAGCTGCCAAATGTCCGGGCAGTCGTCCAGGAGCTGCCGCAGCCGGGCAGTGGCGTCTGGATTGCCGCGATTGGCGTTGTCCACCAGGAGCTGGAACTCCTCCTTGCTGGGGAGTTCCGAGGCAGGCTGGGGCTTAGGCGGGAGCGCAGGTCGGGGGCGGCGGCGGGGTAGGTCCATGGATGTCTCCTTACGTCGTTTCCATTGCCGCCTTTGGCGGCGGTAGCCAAGCAGAATCAGGCTGGCATGTAGCAGCAGGACAGACCAATCTCGCCCTTTTTCGCGCTGCCCCATGACTTCCTGCAGGCGCAGGCCGATGGCGACGCGCTGTTGTCGACCCTGCCTGGCCTGCTCTTTTCGCTGCCGGTCTTCCTCAGCGGCGAGGCGGCCAGCGGCGCCCCCGCCGACATAGATCGTGCGGTGGACACCGCCGCGACGCGTGGTGCGATAATAGTACCGCCTGCCTCTAATTGTCTTCCAAGCCATTTGTGTTAGCACACAGTTGTCGATCGGCGTCCCAATATTCCGTCTAAGCAACCGCCAGGCCGCTCTTTTGCTTCTCGCGGGCCCGCTTTTTCGCGGCCGCGCTCGCCTGCAGGCGATCCCAGAGTTCACCAGCTACGGGGGCTGAGCTGTCCTGTTGCTCGAAACTGGGGCGAAGCGTTTCTGTAGCTCCTCTCCGACCCTGCAGGTAGCGCCGGTATTCATCCAACGTCTGCAGGACGGTCGACTGGTTCACGGGCCTGGTCATGAGCTCGATCGTGATCAGCACCTCCTGATCGATCTCCGAGAGGCCGCCATCGACCCGATCGATGGCCAGGGGATCGCTCAGCAGGTGCCCGCAGCGCTGCAGAGACCCCAGGATGTACTCGGCGACGAACGGGCCGCCGCGGTAGATCAGACTGAGGATGGCGCCACGACGCGTAGGAGCCAGATCGCGCAATCCCTCGGAGTGAATCACACAGTGGCGTATCCAGGCGTCAGCCTGGAGGTGCTGGCGGCAATCACAAAACAGCAGCTCAAACGCCTGTACCGTCCGCTCGGGCAGGCGAGCCCGCTGAGCGATGGTGGCGTTATCCAAGTCGACCAGGAGCCTGGCCTCCACCTGGAGCCGCGGCAGCAGCGGTCCTGTCGCCAGACCGTGGGCAGCAGCAACATGTCGCAGGCGGACAGGAACTCGGCCTGGATCATCCTGGCGCACATGGAGCAGGTACTGGAGACCCCGCTCGACCCACAGATCATCGCGGCCGCCATCGATGGGCTGATTGCGCAGGGCCAGCAGCTGCACGCGAGTCCAGCGATGCTCAGGGTCGAGCCAGGGAATGCGCTCCTCTAAGGCCAAGTCATCACGATTCATTTCAACATCCTTGTCGAGTGCCATGGACCGCCCAAGCAAATCTGCGCCGGCAATCATGGGTAGGCAGATTACCTGTCGTCAACAGCACTTATGAATCGGTCGCTGCAAATGCGTATGATCGCGGCGATTGCGACCGCTCGGATGGACCATTCCAGCGTAGTTCGCAGACCGAGCATCACTCGGACGGGACCGTCCCCCAGGTCAACAACGTCCCTTGCCCTAGCTCGCAAAGCGAGTGAATCGAAGCCGAGTTGCCTCCGATCGAGATAACCCAACCATCGAGGACAATAATTCGACGGCAGCGACAATCCGTGGATCGTTTGAGGAGGCTACCTCCGCCAATTGGGAGACCGCAGCAGCACTGGGAGGGCCGTAATGAGAGGCCTGCCGCAGAATGCTTCCGCAACGACGGTCGTCTTTTCCCACAGCGATCGCCCTCGCAATCAAGTGGTCGGACACGCCATGCCCGGGCCAATCGCGGAGCACGTCTTGCACCTCCTCGAACAGCTGGTCTCTGGACAGGAAGGAAAACAGCACATCCAGGATATTCTTGATCCGCTCCGGAGCCGCTGCGGGAACCTGTTGTGAGACCTGTAGCGCAAATTCCAGTAATTCTTTGCGGCGTTTCTTGTCCATGCGCTTGTCGGCGATAACGTCGGTGATCAGGTGGTACACCGGAGCGCCCATGCCGAGCAGGGCTTTCCGGCAGCGAGTCCGAAACTTGTCATCGTAGGCCTCGCAGCCAGACAGGAGCACGCGGACAACAGTCCGCGTGCAGGGGCGGCGGGAAGCGTCGTCTGAACTATCCATGGGATGACTCTGTGACGGATCGAGACGGTGAAGTTAGTGTTGGCTATCAGGCACGCCTGCGCAGCAGCTCGCTCAACGTCCTCATCGGCCTTCCAGGCTTAGGAAGAGGCTTGACTTGCGCAGCAGAGGTCGGCTTTGGCAACAAGCGTGGTTTGGGAGCGAGGTGCGGCTTAGGCGACGGCTGGGATGCCACCTGGGTTACTTGCTGCGGCTCTGGTGTAGGCTCTGTTTCTTTTTCGCGAACCTGCCCAAGCCGGGGCCGGGGCAGAATCTGGCCTACGGCGTCCGCGATCTCGACGGCGAGCCTCAACCGGTAATGGTGCTCTGTGAGAATGGCATCGAGCGCTTCTGGCAACGCAGAGTGCAGGTCGGCGGCAATCCGTCCCCAGTCCCGCCACCGACGCGTGAGTTTGGATTTTGTCAGCGGTCCACGCTTTTGGAGCCCGATTACTTTTCTCATAGCCTTGCGCGCCGCCATGCCATTGCCAATGAGCTCGGCAATCGCCTGCTGGTCGGCCACGGGGGCTTTTGCAATTGCGATCGCTTCAGTACGGCTGAGACGTTTGGCCTCGAGTTCCTCCTGGATTAGCTGCGGCGTATCGAGGATCTTGCACAGATCCTCCATGGTCCTGCCAGACATGCCGAATTGCTTGGCCACTCGTTCACGGAGGCGACCTCGGGGACGGCCCTTGGGAGACTTCGCCGCCAAGTCCTGCTCCAGCTGCAAGCAGCGGCGAAAGGAGCGAGCAAGCTCCAAGGGCGTAAGCTGTCGACTAGCGCGATTGTGCTCAAGGAAAAACAACTCCCAAGCTTGCGGGCCGGCCGCTTCCAGGTCATAGCGGATGCGCACGGGCACTTTTGGCCAGTGCAAATAGTGTAGCGCTACGAGCCGCCGCTGGTGTCCGCAGAGGATCGTGCCACAGGGAAGGATGTCAATCGGCTCCATGAAGTTGCGCAGAATCATCTGGGCCAGCTCCGCCAGTTCCTCTGGCGTGCGAGTCCGGAAGTATTTGCGCTGTAGCGGATTCACTTTCAGACGCTCGACGTCCCATTCCTCCAACTTCCAGCCTGGGGATTCCATAGTTTGCTCTCCATTGGTGAGGGTCGCATGCCCCCTATATGCACAGGGATTCCAGGTGCCGACTTCGTTCGTGAAGCTAGAGAGAGTCATCGTCCTCGATTTCGATCTGACTCGACTCGTAGCCGATGCTCTTTGCGACCTTGATGCACTCGTGGCCGCGCGAGACGATGCCATCGGTGGTGACCGTCACGGCGTCAGGCGAGCAATCAGCGATCAGCACGGCAAGCTCAGAGATTTGATTGTTGCGGGAGTCGTTAGCAGAAGAGCATGCGTCGGCCATGATTGCCTCCAAGAGTAACGAGTTGGGGGATACTGGTAACAGCAACAGGGGCGTTCTTGCCCGCTCAAAACAGAAAAGCATAAAACGGCGGGCAAGAAAAGCCCTCTGCCTGCGAATTCCAGAAGATTCCGAAAAATCGCGGGCAATTACGCCAAAAAGGATCGCAAAATCACGATTTAATTCGCTCCCAGATCACGTCGCTGCGACCTTTGCGCAGTGCAGAAGGGAGAACGTCCGATTTGCAGCCGCGACCAGCTACTTCGACGGCAACAGCCTGGAAGTGTGAACCTCGTATGATCGCCTACGACCAGTCACCTGCTCGGCGATCAAGCCCTGCACTTTCAGCTTCGCCAGCATCTGCCTCACGCGACGGTCAGTAACGCCTAGGTATCCAGCCAGCTCGCGCTGTGGCGGTGTATGCGGAGCAAAGTCCAAAAGCATGATCAGCAGCAGCTTCTCCTGCGCCAGCAGCGGCGAGATATAGACCTGCTCTCGGGCATACGCATTGCCAATGAGATGGTGATCGTCGTGCAGCAACTCAGGTCGAGCGACCCGCTGAAGCCAGAGCGGCGCTGCCTCACAGAGCTGGAGCAAATCAGCCGCTGATCCCTGGCTGTCGAGCCAGTCTGAGACGTCTCCCTTGGGCGGCAGGTCAGGCAGCTGCACGATGCGAATACTGGCTGCAATATCCTTCAATCGCAGGGCTACTTCCTCGGCGTGCGCGCGGCCAGTCTTGTCGTTGTCGGGTAGGATGATGACGTCTCGGTCTCGTAAAGGAAGCGAATGCGGCCGCCGCCACTTATCTTTGCCGCCGCCGTTGTCGTTGCAGGTGGCCACCAGCCCAGCAGAAAGGAGTCTGTCGACGTCCTTTTCGCCCTCCACGATGAAGACGGGCTCAGTAGGATCAGCTGCCAGCAGCTCTGGCAGTCGATACAGCAGCGATCGACGCTTGGATGCCTTCCAGGGAGAGCCGTCCAGTTTGAGGAACCGGAAGCCCTTGGGCTGGTATCGCGCCAGGCGATACACCGGGCGGCCTGCAGCGTCGCAATAGGTGTAGGTGGCTACAGGTTGCCGGCGGCTACGAGGCGGCTTGCTCTGGCGGCGCGGCATGTGGTCCGCTGTCGGTAAATGCGGAAGTGGGTTTCCGGTGATTGTAACTGCTCGGTTAAGCGACTGGTTTCGCGCTCAAGGGCAGATTAAAAACTGCCATCGCAAGAGAGTCACGAAGCCCGGGCCACAGCACCACTAGAGGTCGGCTATCGGGTGAGGGCGTCGTGACGAGTTGGTATCAACAAGAACACGGTCGCGCTCAGGGCAGGATTTGCCCGTTTGGAAATCGACATCGCAAATGGGGTTCGGCAAGTAATGACATAGATCCCTCGAGCTCGGCGCCAGCCTCGCTGAGACTAAGGACCGCCGCCGAAATAACTTCCTTTGGTCTGGCTCCATGATACCGTGAAGGAGGCTTTATAGGTCAAGTTGGAGGGCCAGGAGTATGTACGGCTATCGGTCGACGATTGAGCGGGACATGGTGAAGTTATACGCGTCGCTCTCGGAGAAGGATCGGCGGCGATACGCAGCGATTGAGGCGGAGAAGCTGGGACACGGCGGCGTGCAGTATATCGCGGACTTGTTTGGCTGCGACCCTGACACGATTCGTCACGGCGCGGCGGACCTGGAGCAACTGCCTGAGGACGCGGCGGAAGGTCGCGTCCGAAAAAAAGGGGGGTCGCAAGCCAGCTAGCATCGCGCAGCCGGAGCTTGTTCCTGCGGTCGAGGCGCTGATCGAACGCGACACGGCCGGCTCGCCTGTCGATGCAGACATCCGCTGGACCAACCGTTCGCCGGCCGACCTGGCGGAGGAGTTGCAAGAGGAAGGCTTTCAGATTGGCGTCGCGGCGCTGCGGCGGATTCTGTTCGATGAGTTGGGCTTGTCGCGCCGCCAGGCCTTCAAGGATGAATCAGCCTGCCACTACGAACATCGCGACGAGCAGTTTCAGCACATCGCGCACTTGCGGGCCAGGTACGAGCGGCGGGAGTGGCCGGTGGTGAGCATCGACACGAAAAAGAAGGAAATCTTGGGGGAGTTCTTCCATTCCGGCCGCGCGATCACTGATGGCCGTGTGCGCGTGCAGGACCATGACTTCGTCACCGCCCAGCAGCGACTCGTGCCATACGGAGTGTTCGACACGCTGCGGAACGAAGGCTTTATGTATCTATCCCGCGGCGCCGACACGTGCGAGCTGGCCTGTGATGCGGTCTGGCGTTGGTGGCAGCGGCTCGGCAAACGGTATTACCGCTATGCACCCCAACTGCTCTTGCTGTGTGACTGCGGCGGCAGCAACGGCAACCGCCAGCAGCGGTTCAAAGAACAACTGTGCTATCTCGCCGCCGATCTGGAAATGGACGTGCAAGTCGCCCATTATCCGCCTGGCTGCTCGAAGTACAATCCGATCGAGCATCGTCTGTTCTGCCACGTCTCGCGCTCATTGCAAGCTGTGGTGCTCAAGACCATCGAGGTGGCCAAAGATTTCATCGGCCGCACAAAGACCGGCCTGGGCCTACAAGTCGTCGCCGAAATCGCGCGGCGCACTTATCAGAAAGGAATTAAAGCCACCCGCGAGTTTATCGACAGCAACCCCATTCGCTTCGACCACTTCCTGCCCGAACTCAATTACACCGCCCCTCGGTACGGACTGCTATGATCAAATGGGGAAGTTATTTTCGAGCTGGTCCTAAACGAGCCAACAAATAGCTGGTATGCGCTACATCAAGGCCAGCAAGCCAAGCTGCAACGCGACGGGGGCTGTGTTCTCGCTGAGCCTGCACGTCCATCAAGATCTTCCCCGGCGCGATGTGCGTCATCATCTGGCCCGCCGAGTGGGCGCTCTCTGCGTGCCGACTCCGTGCGCACATCTACGTCCCAACGTCCACGTCCGCGACTCCTCCCTCCATACATATTCTGTTTTTTTCTTTCTCTCCCTTCTTCCTCTTTTTTTATTTTCCTGCGCAAGAAGAAGAAAATAACGTGGACGTTGGGACGTAGATGATCGCTATCGCCATCTTCGCTTCTTCGACCAGGGGGGAGGCATTGGTTTCTGGCGCCCCCCATGAGATTTAGCGGTCCAAGCCAGGACTGTTACTCTCGCAGCCGGCAGTGCCTGCGGAGAATCGCAGTGTTCACGCTGGCAACTTTGGCAGGTATGCCAAGAGGCACTTGGCATGCAGAGGAGCTTGGACGGCATCGTAGTCAATGCCCAGCTGGGTCACAGAGCGCCGCAGCGCTGCTGCTATGCACTGCCAGGCGTCTGCTCGGGATAGTTCGGCCACGTCTTTGATTCCTGGCGGGGGTGTGGCCAACACCGTTGCATGATCCTCGCCGATATTTCGTCTTCTTTGGCGCAGCAGGTTCACCAGTTTCTCAGCCTCCTTCTTAGCGTCATTGTCGAGGAAGACCACAAGAGGACGCCGTTCTGCTGCCTGGATCAGCAGCTCCTGCTGTAGCTGTGATGCCACTTTGCCCAGCAGCGCCACCGCATTGCACCCCAGCCGCCAGACATCCGTCATGCCCTCGCAGGCAACAATTGGGCCGCGGCGTTGAATGGGCCCAGGCCAGCCATAGAGTAACTCTGACTTTGCCATTCCCAAGCGAAACAGGTACTTGCGGACACGTTCTTCCGGGTCGAGTTCGTAGGCCAGCCGAGCAGCCCAGCCAGCCAACGTCGGTCGCTCTTGGATCTGCATCGTGGGCTGCGGCGAATAAATGGGAGCGATGATCCGCGGTTGGCGAAGGGCGGGAACGGACTCCAAGTCCTCGGGGCAATAGAGCACTCGCCACCGCGCCCATAATTCATGCAGATTGAAACCGCGAGCACGCAGGTAGTCTTTCGCCTCATTCGGCACAGCCTTGTCGATGATGGCAAAGAGCGGATCAGGCAGCGGCCTTCGTTCGCTGCGCTTGATGGGAGGTGGCAGAGGCTTATCGTGAGCCGGCTTTCCCCTGCGACCAAGGCCAGCAGGGTTGCCGTTCACGCCGCGGCGAATCAGGTCCGGCGTGACGGCGATTTCGCAATCATCGTTATCCCAGTGCTTGCGAAACAGCATGTCGTACAGTTCCCTGCGAGCGTCTGAGTTTCGCACGCAGTCTTCGTTGTGGCAGTTCACGAGATGTAAGCGTAGCTGATGGCTCAGATAGTCTTCCGTGGCCCATAGGTAGTGGAAACTCAAACGGTGCTTTTTGTCACCGCAGAACGGACAGTCTACTGCGTATTCTTCATGGCTCCCCGGTGCGAACTGGGAACGCTTTCGGAGGATTCCGTGCGACCATTCAACTGTTTCCAGGATCGTTACGCCGCAACCACGATTGGTCACATGCACCTTTTGGAACACTTTGACCAGCTTGTTGTAGAGCCTTTCATTCAGCACGCGGTCCCAGCAAAAATCATTCATTGCTATTCTCCTTCCCCTGTTCCATCGGATAGGCAGACTTTAAGCTTCCTCCAGGCAGCGATCCCGGCTCCTTTGCGAGGCGGCAAAGGAACAAGGATGCATGGAGCGCACCTATCGCAGGTCAATCCCGGCGTAGTACCGCGGACGCTCGCCGGCAGTCCCTGGCCGCTTTTTTGTCACGCCAGTGATGTCCAGAATGTGTGCGCCGAAACCTGTGCTCGCGTAAGGTTGTCGGCCATTGCGCCAGCTCCAATCTCGATAGCGCTCATACAGCGTTGTGCAGAGGATCTCATGCTCAGGTGCCAAGACGCAGCACTGGGCAACAAACTGAGCAACCACGTCTTGGTCCTGACGGTGCGAGTCGAGCGCATTCTGGCAGATGGAACACGCCGAGAACTCCTGCTGCTGATAGAGCCGGCGGGCGCCTGTAAGCGCCCAGTTGGAGATGCCGGGCAGCTCTTCCATTAGCCGACGAACGCGGTTCTTGTCCTCGGCTCTACCTTGAAAACTGACGAGAAAGGGCATAATCAGCCACCGGCGCCAAAAGCCGTCGGTTGGGTCGCTGAATCGTGGCAAATGATTCGTGGCAAATACCAGCTTGCCGCCGTACCGGAACTCGAAGGGCGACAAAAACTTTTCTTCCGCCTGGACCGGCTCATTGGAGATTAGCAGCTTGAGGACGTCTTCGGCAGCTTTGCTCATTCTCGGCATGTCGCGCATGACGTTGAGCAACTTGTGATGCATCGTGGCGATGTCAAACCGATTCCCGAACCTGTCCAGCCCGACGTAAGACACATTCAGTTTGCCGATCATTGCCTCCAGGATCTCGAGAACCGTTGACTTGCCGTTACTGCCACCGCCCACGAGGATTAGCGCCTTATGCAGCGCGAACGGCCACCGGATCAGCGAATAGCCAAAGTATTCCTGCAGTACAGGAATACGCATGTCACCTTCACCGGATTGCGGGAAGATATCCGCCAGCGTATCGAGCCAAAGGGGACACTGAGCCCCGGCGTTAAAATCAAAAGGCAGCTTCGTCGTCGAAAAGTAGTGCGGGGTAAGTTCCAGCAATTCGAGTTCGCCTTGGCGCTGAATGGCAGACTCCACGTTTGCCGCACCGTTCGCGAAAAGCACTGTCGAGGAGGGTCGAGATTTAGCGAAGTTGTCGGCGCAAATGTCGATCGGCAGGTCCAGCTCCCACGGAACTCCGCAGCAGAGACCTTGGAGATTGGCCATCACGTCCCGTACGCTGTTAGCGGATACCTCTTGGGCCTGCATCCACGATGTGACGGCGCAACGAACCTCTTCCTCCGCGAGCCGTCGCCACGTCTCATCGCGATAGACATAGTACCGCTGCCGGTGGTAAAGCAGCGGAGGAATTGTGCTGGACACCTCGTGGTCAAACGCGAGAGATGCCAAGTAGCCCCTTGCGACGTCGATGGCCTTCTCCTTTGCCGCAATGGGTCTACCCAATGTGGTCAAATCATGTTTCATCTGGGGTAGCGAGCGTCCCCGATAGCCGAGCTTTTTGAGCTGGGAGTGCAGTTCCGCCGCGCTTTCCATCGGTGCCTGGGGGTGCAGGTTCGCTACCAGTTCCACCGCCACCTCGTAGACCTTGGCCTGGTGGTTGGGATTGCGCGCAGCAGCGACGCACGACACGACAGCCTGAGTCGACGAGTCGAAAACTTTCCCGCTCGCCGCGAACCGTGCCTTTCCGTCGGCGCTAACCAGCAGTGGCATGATCGCGGCGCGAAAAGCAGGAGACCACCGCTCGGGGTGAGTGATCGTGACGGTCGACTTGCCTGCGGCTAGTTCGATCGCCTCGATGGCAGTCGCGACTGGTACTCCGATCTCCGTACTCTCGGCGGCGATGTGGATCGGCTGCATGCCATCGCACCTCACCGTCACGCCCGGCTTTTGCAGCGACGGCAGCAACTTTGGCTTCCGCGCGTTCGCCTTTCCCGCGCTCTTGTTCTTGCCGTTATCGCGCGATAACATAGTAGACATCCTTTCAGTTGTCCCGTCTGACGCCGTCGTTTCCAGCGTGTAGCGGCAGACGAGGTATGAGGGGTGACATAGGAGACCACGGCGCTCCCCTCAGACGCCGTGGTCTTTTTGGTTTGGGGCGATCTGGAGGATTAGCCCTCGTCGCGTGGCGATAGTAGCCCCTTTGAGGCGAGCTCGGCGTCGATAGCCGCGTCACTGCCCTTGCTCGCCGGCTTGGCGCGTTGCAGCCCCTTGGCGGCGGTCAACTCGTCGAAAAACGCCTCCAGCGCCTCGCGCGTGGTGCAAGTTCCGGAACCACCAATGGCCCAAACGCGTAGGTAGACGCCATGTAGCCCATAGCGACTCCATCGCCATAGTGTGGACGCGGCGACCTTGCGGCCGCGGCGTCGCCGGGGTAGTAGAGCTGCTGCCTCAGAGAGGGTTAGCCATCGCTTCGTGAAGTCTTCGGTCGAGAGGTCCATTGCAGTGCCTTGCCTGGTATCGCAGTTGACTGCAATGGATTCTGCAGGCGATGCTGACGCACTTGCTGATTTCTTGCTGATGCGTCACATCAGCAGCATTTGCTTGGGCTGAGCTAGAGATACAAACGACGAGCATGGCTTCGTGCCCATGGACTTCACGAGGCAGCAGACTGCTGGGTGGCAAGCGAATCGAGGAGGTAGTATCGCGAGCTTTGTCTATTCAGCTTGATCTCGATCCCCAGCTTCGCCAACAAACGTCTGAGATTGGAAATGAACTGCTGTACGCGATTGCGCTCCGTCCGTTCGATCTCATCAAGATCCGGTTCGAAATCCTGAAGCGATGCGCCTTTTGCGCCCGCATAAAGAAGAGTGCGAAGATATTTTCGAGCCTTCCCAAGCGGGATAGGCACAGGATCATTGTGGCTATCACGCGACAAATTGCCGTGCAAGTCCATTCGCAAACCCAATTCGTTGTAGTTCACCGCTGCACGCTCATGCGGTTTAACGGGATCTGCCGGTCCCAACCCATATTTCTCGATAACGGCTTGATTGGCTGACCTAAGAAAATCGAAGAATTGGTGATCTCGCAGTTTCGCACACATACTCCGGATAGGCTGGAATTGATCGCTCAGACAACCGACCTGTTCAAATGCGACTTGAAAGTCAGACCACCTGTCGTTCGGAATTAGCGCCCCGATGGGCACTGAGACGCATGCAAGCGAGGCTTCGTGGATTAAAGAGGTGATCCCACTATTGCTCCATTCGCGGTCCTCTTCAGTAATGGCATCGCCCAACTCGCCCATGGCCTTCTCTTTGTTTATTGCGCCCTGCTGCGATTGCCAGACCCAACTGCCAAACTTCGTTGGATCATCGACATATCGACTTACGGGGTCAGGACACTGGCCACGTTCCACCACTCTTCCCGCCAGAAACAAGTTTCGGTGAACGCCATTACAACCATCCAGCAGAGCGATTTGCATCTGATCAACGAGCGGCCGAACATGCTTCTCTGATATTTGCTGCGCGTAGTCATTGGCAGTTGCTCGACGTTCAGCGAACGTGCAATCCCGATAGAACCGCGCCATTGCATAGAAAACTTCGGTCTGGTCCTCCGCGGTCCAAATTGATGAAAGGCTCTGACGAACCTTCAACACCTGTTCTTGATTTACGGGTAGATACCCCACGAGACTAATTAGAAGGTCGTAACATCTGTTCGCCAGGACTGACGCCTCGTCGCGGAAACCTGCTTTTTCAATACGGACCCTCTCGATCAACTCGCATGCGATGATTCGTTCGATTCCGACTTCCTGCAAGTCCGCCGCTGAACAAATGCCGCCAGTCAGCAGTACTGCCTGTTGCCAGTGCCAATACAGGCGCTGCAATAACCGCCCTGCGAAGTAGAAGGCAACATCGTTGGTCAAAGGGACTAGGGCAAAATCGTCGAGACTTGACTGGAGAAGCATCGGACTAGGAGGCGCTACGGCGCTTTCCTTGAGTTCGACAGGGAGTTCTTGCATTGTGATCAGCCCGTTTCCCGCATGATCGCCTCGGCCCGCGAAAAGTCCCGCTCGGCATAGATCTGCGTGACAAACGCATCGCTGTGCCCAAGCACAACTTGAGCAGCATCGAGCCCGTGCAGGCGCCGTAGCTCCGTGGCCCGCGTGTGCCGAAGCTGATTCGGTGTCCAGACAGGGATTTTCGCCTTTTTGCAGGCCCGTTCAACAGCCCGTCGGTAACTTGCCGTCGTGTAACGTTCTTTAGGCTTTCGCTTTGGGTTCGCTTTGCGATTTGTGCCCGGTCGATTACCGAATTTCAGATGCGTCTTGCGAGCCGCGTGCTTGATGGCGAGTTGGCGGGCGACTTCTTCGGCGGGTGAGAAGCAAAAGGCGGATGGCTCACGATCCATCCAAGGCCGCAGGATCTCCAGGGCGCGCGGGCCAAGAAAAATGCGGCGCTCGATGTCGTGCTGTTCGGTCTTGTGGCTCGACGGTTTGTAACACCAGACGTCTCCGTCCCGATCGACGTCACAGGGCCGGAGAATACACAACTCACCAGGCCGACTGCCAGTCAGACGCTGAAGTCGCACCATCGTCCCAATCGGCTTTGGCATGTATGGGATCGCCGCGTCAATTGCGGCGTCGCCAACCGGCCGGACAATCTTCGGTTCCTTGGCGACACTGCGGCCCTTCTTGAGCCCCGTTACTGTCGCGACGGCCTGGTAGATAGTGACAGGGATCAGCTCGTTTTCGGCTGCCCAGCGAAACATCCGTTTTAGGCGAGAGACGTTCGCGTTCACGGTGGCGCGATTGGCCGCAGCGGATGAACTCGGCACGAACTTCCTTGAGCGCTCTTGGCCCAAATTCCGATGCGTTTACGTCGCCGTACAGCTTGATGAGACGCCGCAACGCATAGCGGATGCGATCGACCTCCGCGCTGAGCTTGCCATCCTTGAGGTAGTCGATCTCGGCAAACTCGATGTAGGCAAGCGACAGTCGCTTGATCGAGATGGGATCGTTACCCAGCGGGAAATGGGCTGCCCTGGGTGCCGGGGCGCCAGCCAAGTTAGCCGCGACTTCCTGGTAGTAGCGTCGCCAGCTTTCCGGCGAATCGTACTTTCCGAGATAGACGTCTTTTCCGTTCAGCCGAACAACGGCAAGATCCTTCGGCTTGTAGTGCCGGTACGCCGGCGACAGGGTGGGTTTTCTAGGCATAGTGGGGCACCGAGCCTGATAAAGTAGTACCAGGTACTACTTAAGACAGGACTTTGTGCCGCACTGCCGACCGTCGGCAGGTAACTTAACTTCAGTTTCGGCTGGGGTTTACAACAAGTCGGGGTGACAAGATTTGAACTTGCGACCTCTACCACCCCAAGGTAGCGCTCTAATCCAGGCTGAGCTACACCCCGATAGGGACTGGACCCACGCGGTGTGGCCCAGGTTCACTGTGGTGATTTGCAAGTATGGCAAATTCAAGGTGCATCCGCAACGGCGGTTGAATCCGCTGTTGAGGTGGCGGTGGAGGAATGGGGGCATAGAATAGGGGCTGCCTTGACACGACTGGCGCCCGCATCGAATCCGAAAATGTCTGCTCACCCTCACCGCTCCACCGCCGTTGCGCTGGCTCTCTTTGCGCTGGGCTGGGTTGCCGGCGGGACATTCGCGACCGCCGAAACTCCATCGCCAGAAGCCTTGGACTTCTTTGAAAGACGAATTCGCCCCATTCTGGCCATCCATTGCTACGAGTGCCACAGAGCGGGAAGCAAGAAGGACAACGGGGGCCTGTTGTTGGACTCGCGCCAAGGACTGCTGAAGGGGGGCGATTCTGGTCCTGCGCTCGTCCTTGGAGATCCCGAGAAGAGCCTGTTGTTGCTTGCCGTGCGACAGACCGATAAGGATCTGCGGATGCCGCCGGGAAAGAAGTTGACCGACGCGCAAATCGCTGATCTGGAAACATGGATCAAGAGCGGTGCCGCCGACCCGCGCGAGTCTCCTTCCTCCACCGCGCCCAAGAAGGCGTATGGCATGAGTCTGGAGGAAGGACGCCGCTTCTGGTCGTTTCAGCCTGTCCGCAATCCTTCGCCGCCCGAGGTGAAGGATCGGTCCTGGCCACAGACGGGGCTCGACCATTTCATTCTCGATCGGCTTGAGAAAAGCGGCATTGCGCCAGCAGCGACGGCCGACAAGCGCACGCTTATCCGACGGGCGACGTTTGATCTGACTGGCTTGCCGCCAACCACAGAGGAGGTTGCCGATTATTTGTCCGACACCCGCGACGATGCCTTTGAGAAGGTCGTCGATCGCTTGCTCGCATCACCGCGCTACGGCGAGCGTTGGGGGCGGCACTGGCTCGACGTGGTCCGCTACGCCGATACCTGCGGCAATGCCTCAGACTACCCCGTGCCGCAAGCCTACAAGTATCGCGATTGGGTGATTCGCGCCTTCAACCGTGATCAACCCTATGACGAGTTCCTCCGCGAGCAGATCGCGGGCGACCTGATGCCGAGCGACTCGGAGGAACTGCGGTATGAGCGTATCATTGCCACGGGCTACCTGGCCATAGCGCGCCGCTTTGGCGGCGATCGCTTGGGGGAACATCACCTCACGATCGAGGACACCATCGACAATCTTGGCAGGGCGGTGCTGGGAATGAGCGTCGCGTGCGCTCGCTGCCATGATCACAAGTTCGACGCGTTCACGACGAGCGATTACTACGGCTTGTACGGCGTCTTCAGCAGCACGCGCTATCCGTTTCCCGGGGCTGAAGTGGGCAAGCGGCAAGAGGATTTCGTCCCCTTGCTTCCCCAAGAGGAAGTGGCAGCAATTGTGCGAGCCCATCAGGAGAGGGTCGCCGCCATCGCCGCTGAAGTGAAGAATCTGGAAACGATGCAGACTGAGGCCAGCAAAGAGCCGGACAGCGCCGAGAAGAAATCCCGCTTGGAAACAATCGCCAAAGCCCTGACTGAAGCTCGAACGCGGCACGGTCAGTCAGCGGCTCAAATCCCGGCGGTCAACAACGCCTATGCTGTCGCCGATGCCGCCGCCGCCAATGCAAGAATCCATCTGCGCGGCGATCCCAAGCGGCTGGGAGAAGAAGTTCCCCGCCATTTCCCTGCCGTCCTGGGGAATCAAAGCTTGCCGGCCGACTGCACGTCGAGCGGTCGGCTGCAATTGGCGCAATGGCTCACCGACCGCGCCAATCCGCTGCCCGCCCGAGTCATGGTGAATCGTATCTGGCTCCATCACTTTGGCCGCGGCCTGGTAGCGACGCCAAATGACTTCGGTCGCCAGGGGCGCGCGCCCTCCCACCCGGACTTGCTCGATTTCCTCGCGACGCAGTTCATGGCCAATGGCTGGTCCGTTAAGACGCTGCATCGGCAAATTCTGCTCTCGCGTACTTGGGGGCTGGCAAGCGTCGGTAGCGAGGACAGCATCCGCCTCGATCCCACGAACGAGTTGTTGGGGCGATTCACACGTCGGCGACTGGATGCCGAGTCGCTGCGCGATGCGCTGTTGTATGCGAGCGACGGACTTGAGGAGGGACCCGGTCTCGCTCACCCGTTCCCACCACAATCCTCGTGGAATTGGACCCAGCACGATCCCTTTGTCGCCGTCTACGAAACGCGTCGCCGGAGCGTTTATCTGATGCAGCAGCGACTGCGCAAGAACCCGTACCTCGCCTTGTTCGATGGCGCCGATCCCAGCACCAGCACCGGTGCGCGGCTCCCCAGCACGACGCCGTTGCAGGCCCTCTTCTTGATGAACGGACCGCTCGCTCATCAGGCCGCCGCTGGATTCGCTCGGCGCATCATGGCTTCCGCCTTGGAGGAAGCTTCACGAGTCGAGTTCGCCTGGCAAAGCGCCTTTGGTCGCTCTGCCCAAGAGTCCGAGCAAACCGCTTGCGCGGAATTCTTGCAGGCCTATCGGCTCAAGGTGCAACGGCTAGGAGTATCCGCTCCGCAGAGCGAAGAGCAAGCCTGGTCGGCGCTCGCAAGAACGGTGCTCAGCGCGAATGAATTTGCCTTCGTCGATTAACCGGCTCAGGTGGACCGATTGATGCCGGGAGCTCGTCTACGTCCAGGAATGGGAGGAACTCCGTGTTCCGCTTCACTGGCACTGCGGCCCTCGTTGGCAATCAACCAGGAATCGACCTGCTGCCGCAGCCTGCGATTCACTTCGGCGCGATGTTCGCATTCGATTTGATGCGCCAGGTCCGGCACCCAAGCGAACGCAGCAACGCAGGCCGCACCAACCAAGGCGTAGAACGACGTGCAAGCCACATCAGGCAGGATCTGCCAGGTTTTTGGTTTTGTCCGCAAAGACGCTGGCGGATTTTCGGCGATATCCCAATCGTCGGGCAACATGATTTCCCAATCATGAACAATGAGTTCGAAATGATAACAAAATACGCAGACTCGGCAACTAGAAATAGGTTCGCTGGAAGCGACCAATTATTTATTCGCCCCGCAATGCGGCGACCAAGGATGCTTGCAGCACACGGCGGACCGACAGCCAGCCCACCACGCTGCCGACCACCGCCACGATGGAGAGCATGACAGCCAATTCCCCCCAGGGGGGGCGTGCCCCACCAACAAGAGCGTGAGGCAGCACCGCCACGAGTGCAGCGAGGACCCCAAACAGCAGCCCGCCCAGTAGCAGCACGACATTTTCCATCATCACCAGGCGAACGATGCGTGACCTCGCAAAGCCCTCGGCTCGCAAGAGACCGAGTTCGCCGCGCCGCTCCAAGACGCTCCGCACTTGCACCGCGGCCAGGCCGAATGTGCCCAGCACCAGGCCGAGAGCTCCTAATGCTTGGAACGTGCTCAGATACGTGTTCTGCACCGCCATGAGGTCCACGAGAATCGCCCTGGCCTCCTTGGCGTCGAAGCCCTGGTCGCTCAAATGTTCTTCCAGAGCCGCAGCCGCTTTGGCCGGCTCGCGCGGAGCATGAACGAGGAAATAACGATACCCGCTGACCTGGGGAAACAGCCGCTGGAAATCACTCTCGCCAATCAGCAAGCTCCCTTGCAAGACGCTGTTGGAGAGCAGCCCGACGACGCGAAACGTGATGGTCTGGTTGCCGGGATACGTTTTCGAGAACGTCTCGCCAATGCCGCGATAGAGTTGCAGGCTGTACATGGCGGTGTTCTGGTCGAGGACGACTGGCACCGGCTCGCCAGGCTTCGTCATCGTGGAAAGCGCGCGCCACGGATTCTCCGTGGTCCCTCGTACAGGCTCGCTGGCAGACCACGCGAATGGCTTGTGCGCGGGATCGTCGTAGTACTCGATCATCGCGGGCGGCACCCCCAACACGCGCGGCTGCGTGGCCTGATAGAGGTTCCGGCAGCTCGCGTCGTCGCCGGGCTGGAGGCGCAGCGAGAGGACGGTGCCGCTACGGAGTAACTCTGCATCGCCGGCCAGCACTTCTTCCCGCTGTCGCGAGTCATTTAAATTGACCAGCACGGGCTGCGCACTTTCGGCAACGTAGTCAGCGCCGCCGCTGCCCGATTGCGAAGGATCGAGGCGGAAGGCACTGAGGGCGACGATCAAAAAGCCCGCGGATGATACCAGAGCCAGGGTGAGCACACTTCGCGACGGATTCCGGGCCGCGCTGCGCAGCGCGAGCCGAGCCAGCGGACCACGCCCCACGATCGGTACAGCCTCTGCGCCCCGGCGCAATTGCTGGCGGACCAGCAGCAGAATTGCGGTCAGCACCGCTGCACCGCTGCTCAAGAATGCGCCGGCTTGAGCGTCGGCTTGCAATCGCGTGGCGAGGAAAGCTAGTCCGACGGCGGAAACGAGCAACAGCGCTGCAATTGCCATGTTAAGCCAGCTGCGGCGGGGTTGTCCCAGGGCCAACTCGTCGCTTGCTTGCCCAGCGAGCAGCCGGCGAATCGCAACGTGCCGCGATTGCCGCAGTCCCCACCAGATCGCCAGCATGCTCGTCGCCACGCCAGCGCAATAGCCAATTGCCACGCTCTGGGGCGTAATGAACAGTTCCAGGAAGCTTTCACCCACCGCGCCTCGCCACCACGTCGTCAGGCCCACGATCATGAGCCACGCATAGCCGACTCCGCCAATGACGCCTAGCGCGGCGCCGATCGCAGCGACAACTGATCCCTCGCCCATGAGCCAGCGGGCAACGAGAAGGCGCGTCCAGCCTAATCCCAGCAGTACGCCAATCTCACTGGCCCGCTGCTCAACGCCGAGGCGGAACAGAAGCAGCACCAGGATCACTGCGGCCGCCACAATGAACAGGCTGAGGCCAAGAAACAGTGCATCGAATGGTGTGGCGCCAGCCGACGCCGCCAAATCGCGCTGCTTGATCGGCTGGAAATCGAAGCCGAGAGTCACGCCATCGGTTCGCATTTGTGCCAGGAGCCGCTGCTCGAGTTGCTCCTGCGTCATGCCATCGCGGGCGGGCACGCGGATGGCGGTCACATCGCCCCAGCGGCTTCCCCAGAGTCGTTGTCCCGCTGCCAGTGACACAAAAACTTTCGGCGTGGTGCTGTACTCTTCCCAATACTTGTCGTCCTCGGGACGAACGATGTCATAGTCCACTTTGAACGGCGCGTTCCACTTCGAGATCGACTCGGCGTCGGTCACTCCCTCCACTTCCGGCGTCAGATTGGGATCGTTCGCCGGCGTGGGGCGAGCGTCTTCTCCGCCAGTCGGCAAGGTGAGGGGCGCCACGCCGCGAAGCGTGAATTCCGCTGATGTTTCCTTGTTCTCGCCGTGCGTCGTTTCCGGCTCGAAGAATACGAGCCGCACTTGGTCCCCAACGCTCAGTTGCTGATCGCGCTGCACCCAATCGTTGATGACGATCTCGTCGTCTTTGAGCGGACCAATCATCTTGCCGGCGGCGTCGAGCGCCGGGCCAAGCACGTCGCGCGAATCAACCGCACAGATCATCGAGTACGACGCCGGCTTGCGGGTGGGGTCAGCCACGTTCTCAATGCGGTTCGCCAGGTAAGTGAACAGCACCTGCGGCTTTTCCGCGGCAAAGGCTCGCTGCGTCGCTTTCACCAGGTCCGGCTCCAGCAGCATGCGAGTCGAACTAAGCTCAAAATAGTCGTAGATCGTCTCGTCGTGCCAATGCTTTGTGACACGTCGCAGCTTGAGTCCATAATCGTCGAGC
>JADMIO011201750.1_pt1 | contig 21106 bp, 14 predicted proteins | sample 8958161 | NCBI WGS metagenome assembly JADMIO01 (sample SAMN16585339, study PRJNA669376) | soil metagenome | isolation source: Crop rotation soil | place: USA: Cullars Rotation, Alabama | collected 2011 | reverse complement strand
GAGCCCCGCGGAAGCGACCCGCCTCTCGGTCGAGATGGCGGAGCACGCGGCGCGCCTCGGCGCGGACGCCCTGCTCGCCTACGCGCCCGCCTGGCTCAGGGGCCGCGCGGACGCCGACCGCCTCATCGTCGAGCACCACCGGCGGCTCGCTGCCATCGGGTTGCCCCTCGTGCTCTTCTATCTCTACGAGGAGGCGGGCGGCATCAGCTACCCGCCGGCCGTCCTCGACGAGCTGCTCTCGATGCCCGAGGTCGTCGGCATCAAGATGGCGACGCTCGACAGCGTGATGACCTACCAGACTGTCGCCCGCCGCATCTCGGAGCGCCACCCCGACCGGCTGCTCATCACGGGCGAGGACCGCTTCCTCGGCTATAGCCTGATGCGCGGGGGGCGCGCCGCCCTCGTCGGCATGGGCGCCGCCTGTTCGCGCTTGCAGGCCGAACTCATCCGCGCCCACGTCGCGGGTGACGCACCGCGCTTCCTCGAACTTTCTAAGTTGACCGACATGCTGGCGGAGGCGACCTTCGTCCGGCCGATGGAGGGCTACATCAGGCGCATGCTCTGGGTGCTGGTGCATCAGGGAGTGATCCCGCTCGAAGCGGCCAACGACCCCTGGGGGCCTGAGCTGCCGCGGGAGGAGTACGAAGAGGTGGGGCGTGTCCTGCACGAACTAGGGGAGTGGGGTATCTGATGTTAGAGAAGTTAATCCAGGGCGTTGACCTCGACCCGGCGCTCGCCTCAAGTCTCGCCGACGACTACGAGCGACTCTCGCAGGGTCTGCCCCCGCGGCTCGAAGAGTATGTGCTCGAACGCTATCGCTTAAACCTTGCGAGCGAGTACGGCGGCATCCCCGTCAAGAACCCCTTCGGCAAGGGCTCGGGCCAACTCTCCCTCAATCTCAAGCAGGTGCGCGGCGACGCGGAGGCCGGTCTCGGCTTTGTGGTCTTGAAGACGATCATCGCCGAGGACGCGTCGGGCGGCCAGTCGATGAGCGAGTGGGCCATCCCGGAGACGCGCATGAAGGTCGAGCCCATCCGCGGCCCGGACGGGGCCGAGGGGTGGACGGTCACTTGGAAGGGGCGCGGCTGGTCGGACACCTTCGACGCCTACCTCAAGCTCTTCGCCGATTCGCTCTTGGCCGGGAACGAGTCGGGGATGCTCGTCGTCCCCTCCTGCAAGTACCACCTGCCGCGCCCCGAGGAGGGCGAGTGGCGCGTGGGCGAGTATGAGCACACGACGCGCCGGCTGCTCGACGTGTGGGAGACGCGCCGCGCGGGGGGCGGCGTGATGCCCGTCGAGAAGGACTTCAGCCCGACGCTCGCCGGCGACGACCGCGCGGCACAGGCCGAAACGGTCGAGCGCTGGATGTCCGCGGTGACGCGGCTCATCCGCGAGGCGGCGCGCCCGCGCCCCGTGAGCGTCGGCCTCAAACTCTTCAACGCCATGTTCGACGAGGGCTTCCAGGTCGAGATGCTGCGCCTCGTCAACGAGCGCTGCGGCGACGACGGGCGCCCCGACTTCGTCATCTACGCCAACCGACTCTTCGACCCCGAGCGCGAGTTCGAGGGCCGGCGCGGCGTCGCCTACGGCGGGCCCGACCTCTCCGCGCGCAACCTGAGGGTGCTGGCGCGGCTGCGCGCGATGGAGCAGGGCGGCGAGATACCGCTCTGCACCTTCCCCTTCAGCGCCACGGGGGACATCGGCTCAGGGGCCATGGCGGCCGAGTATCTGCTCCGCGGCGCCAGCACGTTCCAGATGCACACCTTCTTCCAACTGCCGAGCGACCAGTACCGGATGAGCGGCGGGAGCCGGACGGAGCGCGCGCTGCACGAGCTCTACTTCAACCCCGAGCGCGGCTTCCTGACCTGCCTGCTGCGGCTGCGATGCGCGCTCGACTGGCCCGAGGCTTGGGACGTGAAGCGCATGGCCGACTTCTGCGCCGACCCGGCCAACCGCCTGTGGGCCGAGCCCGAGCCGGCGACCCTTCGCGCCTGACGCGCCCGGGAAACTTTATCGAAGCGTGTGCATTAATCGCCGCGGAGCGGCGGGTTCATGCGCACCGTTAACTTACCGTGAGGCTCGGAGGAAAAGTGAGAAGGCTAGCCATAGCGCTATCATTCGTCTGCCTGTTGCAAAACCTGGCGCTGGCGGGTCAGCCCGCGCGCATCTGGGCGGTGAACGACGGCGAGAAGGTCGGGCGCGACGACCTTTCGAACCGCAACCGCGCGTCCAACTCCGCGTGGGACGGCCGCCGGATAAGACTCTTCGGTGCGCGCAACGAGGTCGTCGCCTTCCAGGTCGTCGTCGAGGCCGGCGCCGAAGGCATCGGTGCGCTGCGCGTGGCGCTCCCCGAACTCAGACGGCGGGGCGGCGGCGGGCATATCCGTTACGCGCCCCCGGCCGCCGACCCGACTGACTACGCCGGCCGCCCCATCCAGCTCTTCTCGGTCAACTACATGAACGTGACGGAGACGACGCACGCCAACTGGGTCTGGCGGCCCGGCTCTCCGGCCGCGCCCGCCGACACAGAGGGCTGGAAGCCCGTCCAGCTCGTCCCCGAGAACGCGAAGGCGGGGAAGGGCGGCTTCCCTCTGAAGGTCGCGCCGCGGCAGAACCAGGCCGTCTGGGTCGAGGTCTACACGGGGCGCAACCTGCCGGCCGGAATCTACGAAGGGCGCGTCGAGGTGTCTGCCGACGGGCGGAGGCAGACCCTCCCCGTCGAGCTGGAGCTGTTCGACTTCACCCTGCCGGACGAGAACAGCATGCACGCGATGGTCTATTACGAGCCGTCGCAACCCATCCAGTACATGGGCCGCAACCTCGACGCGGAGTTTCACCGCTTCGCTCACCGCCACCGCGTCGAGCTGGTGCACGCCTACTCGGTCGAGTCGGCGCGCGCGGCCCGCGGCCTCTTCAACGGTGAGGACTTCACGCCCGCGCGCGGCTACGAAGGCCCGGGCGAACGAATCGGCAACCGCATCATCCCGCGCAGCTTCTACGGCCCCGGCAAGGAGTTCGACGAGCGCGAGAGCGCCTGGCGGCAGTCGGACGAGTGGATGACCTTCCTGCGCGAGAACTTCCCACGCGCCGTCACCTTCCTCTACATGCCCGACGAGCCGGGACGTTCCGAGTACGAGTACATCCGTCGCCTCGGGGAGAACATCCACTCGAACCCCGGCCCCGGCAAGGCGCTGCCCGTCTTCGTCACCAAGCGCTACACGGAAGAGATAAAAGACGCCATCGACATCTGGGACTCCGGCCCGCAGGGCTTCGACGTGGAGCGCGCGCGGAGCGAGCGTGCGCGCGGCCGCCGCTCCTGGATCTACAACGGCGGCCGGCCGGGCGGCGGCGCCATCGTCATCGACGCGCCGGCCACCGACCCGCGCGCCACCATCTGGGCCTGCTTCAAGCACGACATCGAGGTCTACTTCTACTGGCACGGCGTCCACTGGCGGCACAACGGGCAGAAGCAGGGCACGCGCGAGCAGAACGTCTGGGCCAACCCCATCACCTTCGACAACCGCGGCCAGCCGCGCAAGCCCGTGGCCGACCAGGGCTGGATCAACGGCGACGGGGTGCTCATCTACCCGGGCGAAGAGAGGCTGCACCCCGAGGAAGACCGCGGCGTGCCCGGCCCCGTCTCCACCGTCCAGCTCGCCAACTTCCGCCGCGGGTTGCAAGACCATCAGTACCTGACCCTCGCGCGCCGGCTCGGCCTGAACGCCGAGGTCGAGGCCGCGCTGCGTTCGGTCGTTCCGCGCGTCTTCTCCGAAGTGCCGCGCGGCGGTGCGGTCGCCTTTGCCGAGACCGGGGACGCCTTCGAGACGGTTCGCTACAGACTTGCCCAGACAATCGCGCGCGCGTCGAGGGACGACAGCTCCCGCCCGCGCCCCTCACGTGGAAAGCGTCGGGGCCACTGAAGAATTCCCGACCCGAGACGATAAAGGGAGGATAGGACGTGAGACACTTCATTGCCTGTTTGTTCTTCGTCGCCTGCTTCGCCCTCGCGGGCGCCGCCGACAGCGCGCAGGCGGCCACCTATCAGGTCGGCCCCACGCGCACGCTCAAGAAGTTGCAGGACGTGGCGCCGCTGCTCGCGCCCGGCGACCTCGTCGAGGTTGACGGCAACGCCACCTACCCCGGCGACGTTATCTTCACCGTCCCGGGCACGCCGACCAACAAGATCACCATCCGCGGGCTGAGGGTGAACGGCCTGCGCCCCGTCCTCTCGGGCGGCACGAACACGGTCGAGTTCCGCCTGTCGAACCACTACGTCTTCGAGGGCTTCGACGTGACGGGCGGCAGCTTCCGCGGCATCTACCACCACGCGCACGACATCACCGTCCGCGACACGGTCGTTCACGACTGCCCCGCGCACGGCATCCTCGGCGCCGACACCGATTCGGGGTCGCTCCTGCTCGAATACGTCGAGGTCTACAACTGCGGCAACGGCACGGGGCAGCACCCCGTCTACATGGCGACCGACGAGTTCAAGTACCCCGGCGCGGTCTTCCGCATGCAGTACTGCTACCTGCACGACCAGCGCGGCGGCAACAACATCAAGAGCCGCGCCGAGCGCAACGAGATTTACTACAACTGGGTCTCGGGCGGCTTCTACGGCGAGATAGAACTGATCGGCCCTGACCCGAAGGGCAACAAGAACGTGGGGGTTGACCTGAAGCGCGAAGACTCGGACGTGGTCGGCAACGTCTTCGCGCACAAGGCGACGCAGGGGACGCGCATGGCGCGCGTCGGTAGTGACGGGACGGGGCAGACGAAGGGGCGCTACCGCTTCGTCAACAACACTTTCATCCTCCGCCAGGGGCAGGTGAGCCCGGCCATCGAAATCTTCGAAGGCATCGACAGTCTCGAAGTCCACAACAACGTCTTCTACCGGCCCGGCAACGAGCCCATCGACAAGGTCGTCCTTGAGACGCGCGTGCGCTGGGTGGCGGGGCAGGTGAGCGTCGGCAGGAACAACTGGCTCCCCGTCGGCTCGGCGATGATTCCGACGGGGTGGACGGGCACCATCTTCGGCACCAACCCGAACTTCGCGAACCTTGCGACGCTCGACCTGCGGCCCGCGGCCGGGAGCGCGCTCATCGGGGCGGGCGTCAACGCGCCCGCGAGCCCGGCCGGCCACCCGTTCCCCAATCCGCTCTGGCCGCCCGCCTTCCAACCGCCGCTGCACACGCTGCTCGCGCCGGGGACGGCCGCCGCGCGCCCCTCGGACGGGCTCATCGACATCGGCGCCTACGAGTACGCGCCCTGAGGATGAAGCAGGGGATGTTGAAGCTGGCCTTCTCCACACTCGGCTGCCCGAGCTGGGAACTCGAAGACGTGGCACGCGCGGCGCGCGAGTACGGCTACGCGGGCGTGGAACTGCGTGCGCTCGGCGGTGGGCTCGACCTGCTCTCGCGCCCCGAGTTCCAGCCCGGCGAGGTCACACGCACGCGCGAGTGGCTCGCGGGGCAGAGGCTCGAAGTCTGCTGCGTGGACACCTCCTGTACGTTCGACTCTCCGGACGAGGCGGAGCGGAGGAGACAGGTCGAAATCGCCGGGCGCCACTGCGAACTCGCGGCGGCGCTCGGCGCACCCCTCATCCGCGTCTTCCCCGACAAGGTGCCCGAGGGTTCGACCTACGAGGAGACGCGCGACCGCATCGCCGACTCTTTGCGCGAGGTGGCGCGACTGGCGCCGCGCGGTGTCCGCGTCGGGCTGGAGACGCACGGCGACTTCGCGAGCGGCCCCGCGACCGCCAACATCATCGGCAGGGCCGACCACCCGAACCTCTGCGTCATCTGGGACGCGGCCAACACGCTCGCGTCGGGCGAGGCGTTGGAGGCGTCGGCGCGAGCGGTCGCTCCCTATCTCGCACACGTGCACCTGCGCGACGCGCGGCCGTTGGGCAAGGAGCACTGGACGCCCGTCCTCGCCGGCCGCGGTCTCGTCCCGTTCGGCGAGGTCGTCGCCGCGCTCGGCGGGCTCGGCTACCGCGGCTACGTCAGCTTCGAGTTCGAGAAGTACTGGCACCCTGAGATAGAGGAGCCGGAAGTCTCTCTGCCCGACTTCGCGGCCGCGATGCGCAGCCTCCTGACGAGCGTTCGACATGTCTGAAGAGCGAAGCGAGACGAACGAAAGGGACGACGTGAGTAAGCGCCCACACATACTCGTCCTGACGAGCGACGCACTGTTCCCGCACTTCTTCCCCGCGCACGTCCTCGCGCGGCTCGAAGAGGTGGGCGAGTGGGAGCACTTCGACGGGCGCGAAGACTCGCCCGAGCTGCGCGAACGGCTCGCGCGCGCAGACGCGCTCGTGACGACGTGGCACTCGCCCTTCCTCCGCATGGAGATGTTGGGGAGCCCGCGCCGCGTGCGCCTGATCGCGCACTGCGGCGGCGAGCTGAAGGCGCGGATGGAGCCGTTGGTCGTACGCTGTCTGACGGTGGCGAACGCCCCGGGCCCGATGGCCGCGCCCGTCGCGGAGATGGCTTTGGCGATGGTGTTGACGCTCGTTCGGCAGTTACCGCGGTACGACCGCGAGATGCGTGCCGGGCTCGTGCAGTCGAACGAGGTCGTGAGCCGCGGCGAGACCGTACGCGGCCGCCGCGTCGGTATAGTCGGCTTCGGCCGCATCGGGCGGGCGTTTGCGCGGATGATCGCGCCGCTCGGCCCCGAGCTTTACGTCGCCGACCCCTACTGCACCGAAGAGGCCGCGGCCGAGCACGGCGCGCAGAGGGTTGAGACGGAGGAGTTGCTGCGGGAGTGCAGCGTCGTCGTGCTCGCGGCGGGGCTGACCGACGAGACGCGGGGCATGCTGAACGCGGAGCGACTGGCGCTGTTGCCGGACGGCGCTTACCTCGTCAACGTCGGCCGCGGCGGGCTGGTCGAGATGGAAGCCCTGCTCGCCGAGCTGCGCTCGGGCCGCATCTCGGCGGCGCTCGACGTGACCGACCCGGTCGAGCCGCTCCCGCCCGAACACGAGCTGCGCCGCCTGCCGAACGTCCTGCTCACGCCGCACGTCGCGGCCGGCGGCATCGAGATGCGCCACGCGCTCGGCGAGACCGCGGCCGAGGAGGTCGCGCGCTTCTTCCGCGGCGAGCGCCCCGAGAACGTCGTCACGCCCGAGATGCTGGCGCGGATGACCTAACCTTTATGGTGAAAGCAGTCGAAGAGGCGGGCGCGGCCCCGCTGAAGTTGGAGCGCGTTGCGCTGCACCGCGTGCGCGTCCCGCTCGTCGAGCCTTTCCGCATCAGCAACGGCTCGGTCGCCGAGAAGGAGTCCGTCCTTGTCGAAGTCACGACCGACCGCGGCGTCGTGGGCTGGGGCGAGGCTTCGCCCATGTCCGGCTCGTTCTACTCGGACGACACGCCTGAGACGGTCTGGCGCGCCCTCTCGGAGACGCTGGTTCCGCTCGCGCTCGGCGGAAGTGAGATAGACGCGCCGCGGTTCTACGAACGGCTCCGCGAGGTGCCGGGTGAGGCGTTCGCCAAGGCGGGCTTAGAAGGCGCTCTGTGGGACGCGTACGCGAGCGCCTTAGGCGTGCCGCTCTGCGAAGCATTGGGCGCGGTCTCGAAGCCAATCCCCTCGGGGCTCGCCGTCGGCATCTACGACACGACCGAAGAGTTGGTCGAGCGCGTCGGGCGTTACGTCGCCGAAGGCTACCGGCGGGTCAAGGTCAAGATACAGCCGGGCTGGGACGTGGAGCCGGTCGAGGCCGTTCGCCGGGCTTTCCCCGGCGTGCCGTTGATGGTGGACGCCAACGCCGCCTACACCCTCGCGGACGCGGAGGTCTTCCGCCGCCTCGACGGTTACGGGCTGATGATGTTCGAGCAGCCGCTCGCGCGCGGCGCGCACGCGGACTCGGCCGAGCTGCAAGGGCAGTTGCGGACGCCCGTCTGTGCCGACGAGTCGGCCGACTCGCTCGCCGACGTTGAAGAGATCATCAGGATGGACGCCGCGCGCATCATCAACATCAAGATTCAGCGCGTGGGTGGCTTGAGCGAGGCGCGGCTGATGCTGAAGCGAGCACACGCGGCGGGCCTGGGCGTCTGGCTCGGGACGATGCCGGAGCTGGGCGTTGCCTCCGCCCAGGGGCTCCACTTCGCCACGCTCGAAGGCTTAGGCTACCCGACCGACATCGAGGCTTCGACGCGCTGGTTCGTGGACGACATCATCGAGCCGCAGATAACGATTGACCGCGACGGCTTCATCCTCCCGCCTACGGGCGCGGGGACGGGCTACGCAGTCTCGTGCGAGAAGGTTAAGGCGTACGCCGTCGAGTCCCGCGAGTTCACGCGCTGAGGGTACGCCAGTCCAAATCTATAAGGTGGGTCTTATGAGGGGAACAGTTTCATACGTGATGACAAAAGCCCTGCATGTGGTCGTGCTCGCTTCGTTCGTACTCTTGCTGTGTGCGTCTGCCGTCGCGCAGTCCGACAGGTCGCCGCGCGTCTGGGAGGCGCCGCTCGTCATCCCGACTTACGAGCTGGGCGCGCCCGACCCGAACCCGGCGCTCATAGACTGGAATCGCAGGAAGTGGCGGCCCGTCTACCCGTACCCGATGATGGACACGCTGACGAGCCGCAAGGCGGACAAGAGCTATCAGGCCGTCTACCTGGAGAACGAGTACCTGAAGGTGACGGTGCTGCCCGAGCTGGGCGGCCACGTCTACGCCATCTTCGACAAGACCGCGAACCGGGACGTGCTCTACACGAACCACGTCGTCAAGTACGCGATGGTCGCCATCCGCGGCGCGTGGGTCTCGGGCGGCATCGAGTGGAACTTCCCCGACGGCCACACGCTCACCACCGTCTCGGCCATTGACTACGCGACGCGCCTGGAGGCGGACGGGAGCGCCGCGGTCGTCGTCGGCGACACCGAGCGCGTGCAGCGGATGCAGTGGTCTATCGTCATGCGGCTGCGGCCCGGCAGCAAGGCGCTCGAAACCGAGGTCACGCTCAACAACCGGCGCGAGACGCCGGGGCGCTACTGGTACTGGTCAACGGCCGCCGCGCCCGCGACCGACGACATGCGCTTCGTCTACCCGATGCGCGAGTCCTACCCGCACGCCTTCTGGCCCGTCTACTCCTTCCCCAAAGAGAAGGGCGTGGACATCGGCACCTATCGCGAGGTGAAGAACGAGCTCTCGCTCTTCGCGCGCAACTCTCGACGCGACTTCTTCGGCGTCTACTACGAGAAGTCCGACTGGGGCATCGTCCACGTCGCCGACCACCGGGAGCTTCCGGGCAAGAAGACCTGGACGTGGGGCACGGACGAGAGCGGCCGCATCTGGGTCGATAAGCTGACCGACGCCGACGGCCAGTACGTCGAGTTTCAGGCCGGCCGCTTCGAGACGCAGATGGAGCACGAGATGATCGCCCCGCACCGCGTCGAACGCTTCACCGAATACTGGTTCCCCGTCAACCGCATGGGCGGCCGTCTAGACGAGGCGACGCGCGACGCGGCCGTCAACGTCAAAGTCGAGGGCGCGCGCGCCGCCGTCACGCTGAACGCGAACGCCCGGTTCGATGACGCGGGGTTGACGGTCGAGGCCGGGGGCCGACCCGTCCACTCCGACCGTGTAGACCTCGACCCGGCGAAGACGCACACGGCCGCCGTGAACATCCCGGCCGACGCCGTCGGCCAGCCGCTCGTCGTCACGCTGAAGGCGAAGGACGGCCGGCAGTTGTTGAGGTACAGCACCGCCACGCCCGCGGACGGCAACCCGGACTTCAAGCCGGCGACGCGACCCGTCCCCGACCCGAAGGTTCCCGCGAGCGCCGAGCAGGCTTACGTCGAGGGACTGGCCGCCGACAAGAAGAGCAACGAGCGCGTCGCGCGCGCGGCCTTCCAGGAGGCGCTCAAGCGCGACCCCGGCTTCGCCCCGGCACACACGGCGCTCGGCCTCTCCTATTACCGGAGCGGCGAGTACGAGCGGGCGGCGGATCACTTGGCGGCGGCGCTGCGCCGCAACAAGGACGTGGGCGATGTGCATTACTACCTCGGTCTTGTCCTCCGCGCAGAGGAACGGACGACCGAGGCGGCCGAGCACCTGATGTGGGCCGTCCGCACGGGCCACCGCGAGTCGGTCGCGCGCTACGTGCTCGGCGAGATGGCGCTCGCCAACGGCGACACAGGCATCGCGCTCGAACACCTGCGGCAGTCCGTATTGCTCGACCCGCGCGACCTCAAGGCGCGCACGCTGCTGGCGATGGCGGAGCGCCTGTCCGGTAGTCTCGACGCGGCGCAGCAGCGGATTGACGGCGTCGTCTGGGAGTCACCACTCGACTACTTCGCACTCGCCGAGCAGTACGAGGTTCACCGCGCGCGCGGCAACGACGCGAAGGCGCGCGGTGCGCAGGGTGAGTTGTGGCGCCTGCTCTCGCGCGAGCCCGACTCCGTGCTTGAACTCGCGTTCGACTATCTCGCCGCGGGGCGTCTGGCGGAAGGGCGGGCTGTGCTCGAAGAGGCCGTGAGGCGCGCGGGCGCAAGTGGGCAGAAGCCTTATGCGATGCTCCACTACGCGCTCGGCTACTTTCATGAGAAGGCGGGCGCCGAGGCGCGCGCGCGCGAGCAGTACGCGCTCGGGGCAAAGGGGGACACGGCGTTCGTCTTCCCACACCGCGTCGAGGAACTCAAGGTGCTGCGCGCGGCCGTGGCGGCGAACCCGCGGGACGGGCGCGCGGCCTACTATCTCGGCAACGTCCTTGCCTCGAAAGAGCGCGGCGAAGAGGCTCTGGCCGCGTGGCGCACCGCGGTCAGTCTCGACCCCGCGAACGGCGTCGCCCGCCGCAACCTGGCGCGCGCACTCTGGCTCGTCGCCGGGAAGAAGGACGAGGCGGCGGCCGAGTACGAGCGTGCGGTCGCGGCCGCTCCTGAAGACTTTCATCTCTACGTGGAGTTCGACCGGCTGCTCGCCGACCTGAGCGCGACGCCGCGTCGCATCCGTCTGCTCGAAGGCGCGCCGGAGGCGGTGCGGCAGCGCTCGCCGGTCGTACAGGCGACGGCCGCCGCGTACGTCGAGGCCGGGCGGTTCGCGGACGCGGCGGCGCTCTTAGAACGCACGCAGTTCACCTCGGGCGAGGGCGAGTTCGCGGCGCTCGGGCTGTTCCGCAGGGCGCACCTCGGGCTCGCGCGAGAGCACCAGCGCGCGGGACGCCACGTAGAAGCGGCGCGCGCGTTCCTGCGTGCGACCGAGTACCCGAAGAACCTCGGCGCGGGTGCCCCCTCGATGCAGTCGCAGGCGCGCGAGTACGTCGCCGCGGCCCGCGAGTTCGAGGCTGCCGGGATGCGTGACGAGGCGGAGAGTCTCTGGCGCCGCGCCGCCGACGAGCCGCTCAACTCGCCGACGCAGCCGAGCGAGCCCTGGTCGGAGCACTACTACTACAAGGCCGTCGCGCTCGAACGCGTGGGCCGGCGCGAGGAGGCGCGCTCTCTCTACCAGCGGCTCGCGAACCTGAACGACGAAGCGCGGATGCTGGAGGCCGAGCCTGCGCCGCCCGAGGGCGCCATCCGTTACGTGCTGGCCGGCGCGGGGCTCAAGGCGCTCGGGCGCGCGGATGAGGCGCGCGCGGCGCTCGAACGCGCGCTGAAGCTCGACCCGCAGAGCGAACTGGCGAAGGCGCAGCTTGCGGAGCTGTCGGCACCGCCTCGTGGGCGTGCGAAGACAGGCAGCGGGCGCTGACTCTGCGGCGAGGAGGCACGGATGGCCGTCGAAGTCTTACAGACCCTGCGCGACCTGATCGCGATACCGAGCGTCAACCCGATGCGGCCGTGCCCGGGCGAGGCGGTTGAGCGCGACGTGGCCGACTACATCGAGTCGGTCTTGCGGCGCGCGGGCATTGACTGCGAGCGGCAGAAGGTCTTCGAGGGCCGGGAGAATGTCGTCGGCGTCATCCATGCGAGCGGCGGGGCGGCGCGGGGCGGCGGCCTGATGTTCAATTCGCACATGGATACGGTGCCGGTCGCCAACATGGCTATCGACCCGTTCGACCCCGTCGTGCGCGACGGCCGCGTCTACGGGCGGGGCGCGTGCGACGCGAAGGGGCCTATCGCCGCGATGCTCGCCGCCGTCACGGCCTACGCCGAAAGTCGAGAGCGCCCCGCCACGGTCGTCTTCGCCGCGATGGCCGACGAGGAGTTCGCCTTCTCGGGGGCCTGGAAGCTCATCGAGCGCGAGTGGCCCGTCAGTGCGTGCGTCGTCGGCGAGCCCACGCGCCTCGCGCTCATCGTCGCGCACAAGGGCGTGGCCCGCTGGCACGTGAGGGTGAAGGGAAGGAGCGCCCACGGCGCCACCCCGCAACTCGGCCGCAGCGCCATCTATGACGGCGCGCGCGTCTGTCTCGGCCTCGAAGCCCACGCGCGTGAGCTTGCGTCGCGCACGCCGCACGCGCTCCTCGGCGCGCCCTCGCTCAACGTCGGGCGCGTCGCGGGCGGGCAGTCGGTCAACGTCGTGCCCGACCTGTGCGAGTTCGAGGTGGAGCGGCGCCTGCTGCCGGGCGAGGACGGGCGCGCGGCCGTGCGCGACTGCGAGGCGAGCGTGCGCGCGTTGGCGGGCGAAGGCGTTGAGCTTGAGTTTGAGGAGCCGTACCTCGTAGACCCCGCGCTCGATACGCCGGAGACTGCGACGGTCGCACGTGCCGTCCGCCGCGCGCACCTCGAAGAGTTCGGCGCGGACTGCGAGGTCACCGGCGCGCACTACGGCACGGACGGGAGCAAGCTCGCGGGCGTTGGGATAGAGACGGTCGTCTGCGGGCCGGGTGACATCGCCCACGCGCACACGAAGGACGAGTACATAGAGGTCGAGCAAGTGGAGCGCGCCGTCCGCCTCTACACGCGCGTCATCGAGGGCTGGCCGCGTGCCGCGCCCGGCGGGGGGCGATAGTGGCGAGGAGGAAAGGCCCGTGGACGGTGGAAGAGACCGCGGAGGTGTACCGCACGCCGTGGGTCGAGGTCGTCGAAGACAAGGTCATCAGGCCGGACGGGACGCCCGGCCTCTTCACGACCGTGCGCCTCAGGCCGGGCGTCTCCGTGCTCGCGCTCGACGAAGAGGGGTTCGTCCACCTGACGAGTGAGTACCGCTACGCCGTCGAGCGCGAGAGCGTCGAGGTGGTGAGCGGCGGCGTCGAAGACGGCGAGACCCCGCTCGACGCGGCGCAGCGGGAACTCCGCGAGGAACTGGGGCTGGAGGCGCGGGAGTGGATCGACCTCGGCCCGGTTGACCCGTTCACCTCCATCGTTCTCTCGCCCGCGCGGCTCTACCTCGCGCGCGGGCTCACGCACGTGGCACATGCGCGCGAAGGAACGGAGATCATCAGCGCGCTGCGCGTTCCCCTCTCGGAGGCGGTCGAGATGGTGGTGCGCGGCGAGGTCACGCACGGCCCGAGCTGCGTGCTCATCCTGAAGGCGCACCGGCACCTTTCGAAAGGGGCCTGAGTTCAAACGAGGATTGCTGTAAGTATGAAGAACAGGCTTTGGCTCATCTACTCGCTGGTGACGACGGCGTTTTGGGGCGTCTGGGGCGCGCTCATCGAGATTCCGGAGAAGGCGGGCTTCCCCGCCACGCTCAGCTACGCGGTGTGGGCGCTGACGATGATCCCGCCGGCCGTCATCGCGCTGAAGATCGTCGGGTGGAAGTTGGAGCGTGACCGCCGCTCAGTCCTCATCGGACTCCTCATCGGCCTGCTGGGCGCGGGCGGGCAGATCGTGCTCTTCCAGGCGCTGCGCACGGGGCCGGCCTACCTCATCTTCCCCATCATCTCGCTCTCGCCCGTGGTGACGATCCTCATGTCGTGGCTGTTGCTGAAGGAGCGGACGAGCCGGCGCGGGTGGGTCGGCATCTTCGCGGCGCTCGTGGCGATCCCGCTGCTCTCCTACTCGGGCAACAGGCAGGAGGCCGCCGGAGCGCTCTGGTTTGTACTGGCCCTGCTCGTCTTCTTCGCGTGGGGCGTGCAGGCGTGGGCGCTGAAGTTCGCCAACGAGACGATGAAGGCCGAGAGCATCTTCTTCTACATGACGGTGTCGGGGCTGCTCGTCGTCCCCGCGGCGCTGCTGATGACCGACTTCGGCCAGGCCATCAACTGGGGGCCGCGCGGGCCGTACCTCGCCGCCGTCATCCAGAGTTTGAACTCGGTCGGCGCCCTCTGCCTCGTCTACGCTTTCCGCTACGGCAAGGCGATCATCGTCAGCCCTTTGACGAACGCCGTCGCGCCCGTCATCACGATCATTATCTCGCTCGCCATCTACGGCGTCGTGCCGCATGCTCTGGTCACGACGGGGATGGCGCTGGCCGTCCTCTCCACCCTCCTGCTCGCGCTCGAAGGCGAGGAGGCGGGCGAGGCCCCGGCCGACGAGGCGGCGGCGCGGTTAGAGACAACATAGGTTAAGGAGGCACCGAATGGGCGACGACAAACTATCGCGCCGGGAGATGCTACGTCACGCCGCCCTGGCGGGCTTAGGGATAGCGGGCGCCCGCTCCAGCGCAGCGGCGGGCGAAGCAGTGCTGGAGTCTCTTCTTGCCGGGCCGCCGCCCGAACACCGCTCCATGATCGGCGTGCCGTTCGAGCGGCATGAGACGGTGCGCCTCGCGGTCGTGGGGACGGGGTTGCGCGGGCGCGGCGTGCTGCGTGAGTTTTTGAACGTGCCGGGCGTGCAGGTGACCGCCCTCTGCGACGTGGTGGAGGAGAAGGTTCAGCAGGCGAAAGCGCTGGTCGAGCAGGCCGGGCAGAAGACGCCCGCCCTCTACTTCAAAGGCGAGCGCGGGTACGAAGAGGCGGTCAGGCGCGACGACGTTGATTTCGTCTACATCGCCACGCCCTGGGAGTGGCACGTGCCGCAGGCGCTGGCCGCGTTGAACGAGGGCAAGCACGTCGGCACGGAAGTCCCCGCCGCGTACACGGTCGAGGACTGCTGGAAGCTGGTAGACACGTCGGAGCGGACGCGGCGGCACTGCATGATTATGGAGAACTGCTGCTACGACTACGACGAGCTGCTGGTCTTGAATATGATCCGGGCGGGGCTGCTGGGCGAACTCGTCCACGGCGAGTGCGCCTACAACCACGACCTGCGCCACATCCTCTTCGAGACGAAAGACGAGGGGCTGTGGCGCCGCCGCCACCACACCCTGCGCGACAGCAACCTCTACCCGACGCACGGGCTCGGCCCCCTGGCCAACTACATGAACATCAACCGCGGCGACAAGTTCGAATACCTCGTCGGCATGAGTTCGGGGCACTGGGGGCTGGAAGCCTACCGGAAGGAACACCTCGCGGCCGAAGACCCCCGTCAGAAGGAGGTCTACAGGTGCGGCGATTACAACACCTCCCTCGTCAAGACCGCCAAAGGGCGTTCGATCATGCTGCAACACAACGTCAGCACGCCGCGCCCGTACGACCGCATCAACCTCATTCAGGGGACGAAAGGCATCTTCCGCGACTACCCCTCGCGCGTCTTTCTGGACGGGCAGGAGGGCGAGCACGCCTGGCAGACGACGGACAAGTTCAAGGCGACGTACGAGCACGAACTCTGGCGCAAAGAGGGCGAGACGGCGCGGCGCCTCGGCGGCCACGGCGGCATGGACTACCTGATGTGCTACCGGCTGGTCGAGTGTATGCGGCAGGGGCTCACGCCGGACATGGATGTCTACGACGCCGCCGCCTGGAGTGTGCCCGGCCCGCTGAGCGAGATATCCGTCGCCAGGGGCTCCGTGCCGGTTAAATTCCCGGACTTCACACGCGGGCGTTGGGCGCAGGAGCGCAGATCCGTGCCGTAGTTGAGATAGTGCTTAGACACTCCCGCCGGAAAAAAATGCTGGCAAATTCTCCCGGTTTAGGTTAATACGTATGCCCGAATGAACACTGGAGCGTCACGTCGGCCGCAGTCATGGGTTGATGTTTTCCCCGATTTATGGCGGCACCCAAGCAGACACAGATCGGTAAAGAACGCGACCGCTCGCCCGTCCAATCGAGCCGACAGGTGGTCGCGAGCGACCACGCACAGGCACGCGCGACTCACCCGGCGCTTGCCCTCCAACGCGCTTTAGTAGTACCTCCCCGCGCTCTCAGAGCGCCGGAAATCCTCTCGCTTCAAACTACGTTCGGTAACCGCGCCGTCGGACGGATGCTGCGGGCACCCGACCGCACCCGAGCCTCTTCCAGCATCCAGGCCAAACTCTTCGTCGGGCAGGATAACGACGAGTACGAGCAAGAGGCCGACCGCCTGGCGGAGCAAGTATTGAGCGCCCACGCGACCCCCGCGCAAGGCGGAAGTGACGAGGCCGGGCCGCCGCAGAAGAGTGTGGCGGCCGTCCGCCTGGCACGGCCGGCCCCGACGCCGCGGGCGGCGCGACTGGGCGAGCAGGCAGACGGCGCCGAAGGGGCGGGCGCGGAAGCCTCCGAGGTCGAGCCCGAACTCGAATCCGCCATCGAGCGGCTCCGCGGCGGCGGCCAGCCCTTGCCCGGAGCGGTGCGCGCCCGCATGGAACAAGCCTTCGACGCCGATTTCGGCGGCGTCGAAGTCCACACAGACGCCGCGGCGGACAGTCTCAACGGCTCGCTCGGGGCCCGCGCCTTCACGACGGGCCGCAGCCTCTTCTTCAGACGGGGCGAGTACAACCCGCACAGCTCGGCCGGGCAGAAGTTGCTCGCCCACGAGCTGGCGCACGTCGTCCAACAGAACGGGAACGCAGTCCGGCGAAAACGTTCGGGCGGGGCGAAGCCCGTGGCCCGCGCGCGGACAAAAGACCTCTCGACCGCTTCCCACGTAATCCAGTTGGCCAGACAACTGAACGGAGGGGGGCCGGGGAATCAATACCAGTATCGAGGGCAGCAGGTTCAGGAAGACCGGGGGGGGCTGCTCGTCAACAAGGACTTGGCGACTGAAGTCGAGGCGCTCATTCCGCAGAAGCCGGCCTACGGCAGTCCGCCACTGGTGGAACCGGCGGGCTGGTACTGGTTAGGTGAACACCTCCCGGCCAGAGTGATCGCGCATACGACCACCGGCACGACGACCACGCTCAGGCGTCCCGGGTGGGTTCGCTTCCACGTCCTGAACGACAACCTTGGCGGCAGCGGGCGGGACGAGGCGAATCTGGTGCCCGCCCGGCAGTCCGACAACCTCAGCTCTACGTGGAGCGCTTTCGAGACTGCCGCCAAAAATGACAGTCAGAACTTTCCGCTTCACTTTTACGCCACCGTCACCTACCACGCCGCGCTGCCTCCCAACGTGCTCAACCCGGGCAACATTCACCTCGGCTTCTTCCCGAACCAGATTTACGCGGAGTACAGCTTCTGGAACGGGCAGTGGTACGCCGGGCAGAACACCACGCTCACCCCGCAGCCGCCCGGCACGACGGCCCAGTTGGTACAGTATGAGCTGGCCACCGTAACCTATTCGGAGTTGAAGGCGCTGGGCGTCAGTGACTGGCTGAGTTACCTCATCGACAATAACCGGGCCGATATCGTTCACAACATAAGCCCCATCACCACCAAGGTGGACTTATATAACCTCTTCACCACTTACATCCCGACCAGCAATCAACAGTTGAACCTCCTGAATACCTACTGGCCTGACCTGCAGAACGCGCTCAACAAACACGGCGGACTGGAGCTCCACATCGTGCTCAACAACCGGGGCGGGACGAACCTCATCCTGGGCAACAGCATGATTAATCTGTTCAAGCCATCCAAGCAGCGTCCCCCGCACAAACGGCTCTCTGAGATTCAGGGATTCTGTCAGACTAAGATTCAAAACATTGCCGTCGCCGCAATCTTCGACCAGCACCTGATGGGAGAGCAGTGGGATGAACTGGTGTCCGAGTCGGCGCTGTACGAAGTAATAGTGAACAAGGGCTACATCATCTACAAACAGTTGGCGTGGCTTGACCAGAACTGGACGACCGACCTGTTCGCGCCGATGGGGGGCGGATACATTCTTCCCGTTCTCAGGGAGCCGATTGTCAAAAGAACCGACGAGTTGACGGCGGCGATGCAGGCGGCGGCCGATGATTTGAGCCAGAAGTACACCGCCATACCGTTTGTTCAAAACAATGCGCAAGCCCAGCAACTGGTCGGCGAGTACTACAATCAAGTGCTGGCGATAGGTCCGAACCAACACCAGAACGACCTACAGATTCTCCAAAAAGTCGTCGCCTATCTGGATGGGGAGTTGGGCGGCAGGCTCCAGCAGCTTTACGACCACACGCCGGAGAGGCAGTTTGAATTCAAGACGCAGGACTACGCCCAGCAGTTGAACGAGCAGTATTACAGCGACGAGTTCGTCAGAAACAACCCGGAGGCTCAGGGACTGGTCGGCACGGCCCGTCAATCCATACTCAACCTCACCCCGCAGTCCCTCAAAAATAGCCTGGAACTTCTCGGGAAGGTCGTCGGCGTCATCGATAGTGAGTTGAGGGGCGATATCGAAAAGCTTAAGGCGCGGGTGCAGGAAGAGGAGCGGAAGAGGAGGGAGCAAGAGGAATCGGAGAGACAGAGGCGGGCGTGGGAAGAGGAACAGTTAAGACAACAGCAGGAAAGGCTCCGCTCGCAACAGCCGCGCGGGTTCGGTTATCAACCGCAGACTTTTGGTTACCCACCGCCGACCTACGGTTATCAACCTCCGACTTACGGCTATCCACCACCGACTTATCAGCAGCCCTACGTCCCTCCGCAGCAGTCCAGCGGCCCCACCCCACAGATTACCGATGAGCAGATACAGCAATTACGGCAGGCGTGGTTACTGCTTGAACAGTTGGCCGCACAGGGCAATATTAGCCTGGAGCAAGTACAGCTCCTGCTGAATCTCAGACAGGCATTCGGGCAGAAGTGAGCGGGACTCAGCGGTTCGCCGGGTTGGGGACGCGCTTGAAGGCCGAGCCGTCGAAGTCTGGGAAGAGCTGCGACATCGTCTCGCGAAAGCTCCTCTCCTCGGCGGTCATGGGCGCGTCGCTCCTCGAATACTCGTGCGTGGCGACCGCAAGCTGCCAGTACAAGAACCCGCGGGACTCCAACAGCAGTTCGAGGTAGCCTCCGAAATCCACGCCGAGCGGCGCCATCTCTCCGCCCAGCGAATGGTAATAGACCTCCGGGTTCTCCGACCCGTCGAGTTTGAGCGCGGCGCACGCCTCCTCGATAAAAAAGTCGAGCGGGTGCAGAGGCTTGAACCGGCTCTCCTCTTCAAGGTAGATGACGCCTTCCCAACTCCCGAACACCTCGCCGACCGGCAGCAGGTTGATGTAGCCGACGGCCGCCGTCTCTTTACTGCCGCGCCGCTCCCAATGAATGTTGACGCCGTTGGCCTGCCGGTAAAACTTCAGCATCGCGGGCGTCAGCTTAAAATTTTCTCCGACTTGCGCCAGCTCCGCTTCCGCCGCCGGGGGGTTGAACCGGCAGACGCTTAACTCGATCTCCGGATGTTTCTCCAACTCCGCCGCCATCCCGCGCAAACGCTCGACAACATCTCTCCGACTCATCTGCGCTCCTTTCAAGCCCCTGCCTCTCGCCTAAGTCAGCGCCAAACGCGATGTTTCCAGAGCGAAGTACCTCAACAACATAATAGAACAGAATCACAGGGCCGTCAGGAGGATGTGGCGGGCAAGTTTTGCGTCGCGGGGCTGACCGGAAAAAAGTTGGATAAACGGGCGGGGTGTGAGATTATCACCGCGAATTTTTTGTCCACGCCCGCAGGAAAGGGGATGCGGATGTCTCAGCAAAAACGGTCGCAGCGTCGAGGCGGGTTGGGCGCGAAACAGAGGCCGCCGCGGATGGAGGACAAAACAGCCGCGCCGCCAGGCCCGCGAACTCACCACGCCGCGCTCCTCCAGCGGGCCGGACTCGCCCCGCGCTCGCTGACCCCGCGAGACGTTCTGCAACTTCAGCGCGCGGTCGGCAACAGGGCGGTCGGCCAGCTCTTGGCCGGGACGGCCCGGCGTGAGTCGTCCCCCCCGAAGGCGAACCCGACGGGCCTGCCCGACGACCTGAAGGCCGGCGTCGAAAACCTCTCCGGCATCTCCCTGGACGACGTGAGAGTCCACTACAACTCCCAGAGGCCCGCCGAGCTGGAAGCGTTGGCTTACACGCAAGGCACGGAGATACACGTCGGGCCGGGTCAGGAGCGCCACCTGCCGCACGAAGCCTGGCACGTCGTCCAGCAGAAACAGGGGCGGGTGCAGCCGACCATGCAGATGATGAGCGGAGTCAAGGTGAATGACGAACAGGCTTTAGAAGAAGAGGCGGACCAGGCCGGGGCCAAAGTGTCGCAGAGAAAAGTCGGGTCGCCTCGGGCTCAAGGGATGAATGCACGTCTCTCCGATAACGCCCCCGTGATTCAAAGAGCATCGGCCAAACAGGGCTGGGACCTGCCGGGTGATCTCAAAACCCACATCTTCGACGGAGAAGAGAAAGGCAACAACCTTTCGGGCCTGCACTCAGAGGCGCGTAAAAAAGTTGCGAACGATAGGCTGGAATATTCCGAGGAGACCGCGGGCTTTAGGAAGAAAACGAAACCCTATGGCGCGAAAGTAAGAGCGAAGTTTGGCGAGAGCTGGTCGCCCAAGAACGGCAATTATAAATATAGCGATATGTTCCCGGCAGACTGGGACGAAGATAAAGTGACCGAGGCAATCGAGATCGCCTACGACAGCACATTTAAATACAAACCCAATGGCGAAACGATTGGGCATCGGGCCAACTGGAAACCGGGAAAGTGGTTGGGGAATGGAAAAGGCATCGCCATCGTCTTTGCCGGACATCCCCCGGAGACCATTTACCCGCATCGCTAATTCTCGCGGCAGTGATGTGATGAAGCAGGCACCTTCGGCTCGAACGTGCGAGTTGCGGTAAGCTCAGTGTGCGCATGAGACCGCGTAGGAGGTGCCCATAGCTATCGATTAAAGCTCCAGAGTACCCTTCCTGCCTCAAAGTAATTCCCGCAACACTACCGCCAGAAGAAGAGCCGAAGTTAAGGCCGGACGCGGCAGACTCCAGCACCGGGGCCCGAGTCGGGCATGGCTTTTTAATCCCCGGCGACGGCCGTTTTAAAATTCTGTTGACAGGCTTCTTTCCAGCACATTGGGATCCTAAGCTTAGAATTCCACGTGGACAAGTTGTCG
>JADMIO010972839.1_pt1 | contig 21111 bp, 21 predicted proteins | sample 8958161 | NCBI WGS metagenome assembly JADMIO01 (sample SAMN16585339, study PRJNA669376) | soil metagenome | isolation source: Crop rotation soil | place: USA: Cullars Rotation, Alabama | collected 2011 | reverse complement strand
CAGCACCACGCCGCCGATCTTGAAAACGGCAAAGACCAGGGAACTCGCGACCGCGCCGGCCAGCATGTGCGCGGGCATGCCGAATACAAAGACTGCCAGCGCGCCGGCAAGCAGAAATGCGTAACTTGCCGCTTTATGCGCCGGCGTTTTGCGCACGGCGAGCAGAAAGAATAAGAGCAGGACGGGAGTCGCGGCGGCAAGCGTGGACAGCCACGCATTCATGAAAGGATCGTAATTTTGTGTCCACATCCGGCGTGATAGTATCACAACAGATGCGCCGGGCCCTGTTTTTCGCGCTTGCATTCGCAATCCTGATGGCAGGTTGCGCGCGCAAGAAGCACGCCAGGCGGACGCCTCCAAGACCCTCCCGCCCCACAATCGAAGCGCGCATAGGAGCGACCGAAGAAGGTATCGCCAGCTGGTACGGCCATCCCTATCACGGACGCCAGGCTGCCGACGGCGAGATCTACGATATGGAAAAACTGGTGGCGGCCCATCGCACGCTGCCGTTCCACACCTGGGTGCGGGTGCACAACCTGGACAACAGCAAAACGGTGGACGTCGAGATTATCGACCGCGGACCCTTCATCGACGGACGCATCATCGATCTTTCCCATCGCGCGGCGCAGGAGGTCGCGATGATAGGGCCGGGGACGGCCAAAGTGAGGATCCAGATCATAGAGCCACCGCCGGGAACTGCAGCCGTAGCCATCCCGCGTTTTGCGGTGCAGATAGGCGCCTACAGCAACAAGGCCGTGGCGGAGCGTCTACAGCAGGAGTTGGCCGCCCGTTATGGCGTGGTGAAACTGGTGCCGCGCGCCGGCCGACCGCCCGTCTGGCGCGTGCTGGCAGGCGATGAACCGAGCGAAGACGCCGCCCACGCGCTGGCGGAGCGAATCCGCAATGAGGGCGGCGAAAAGGGTTCGGCATTCGTCGTCCGGATCGATGGTCAATAGCGTAGACTGTCTTTAGTGTTCAATTTTGACCGTCGCACTGCGACCGCCATCCTTTTATTCATGAGCACGCTCCTGGCGCAAAGGAGCGATGTTCGCAACAGCAAAGATCATAGCGTGCTGACCCGGTATCCGGGCTCGACAATCCAGGAGTATGGTCACAAGGATTTCGAGCAATACCCGCTGGCGTTGGGTGTTGCCAACAACCGGCCCTCGAACGTGCAGCCGGTGGAAGGAGCGGTCACCAAAATCAGCTATCTGAATCCACCCGGACGATCCGCCCTGGAGATCTACCGGAATTACGAAGACGCCCTGAAGAAGGCCGGGTTCGAGCGCCTGTGGAGTTGCGCGGGCGGTGAGTGCGGGCAGATGATGCACTGGAACACCCTCAATGGCCTGACCGGAAGCGGCTCTGTGGGCGATATCCGGTATCTGACCGTTCGCGGAAATGTGAACAACAAGCCGGTTACCGTAGCGATGGCGGTCGGGACAACGCACACGCGGATCCACTTTATCGAAGGAAAGCCGATGGATTCTGGACTCGTCACCGCTTCCGCCGCGGAATTGGCGGAAGGGATCGAGCGCAGCGGTCACATCGCCGTCTACGCCATATACTTCGATACGGGAAAGGCGACCCTTAAGCCCGAGTCTACGCCGGCGATCGACCAGATTGCCAAGCTGCTGCGCGATCGCGCCGCGCTCAAGCTGATCCTGGTCGGGCACACCGATAACACCGGCAGCATGGATCTGAACATGAAGCTCTCGGCGGACCGCGCCACATCCGTGATGGCCGAGCTTACAGGCAAGCATCGTATTGACGCGCGGCGTCTGCGCGCCCATGGCGTAGGTCCCCTGGCGCCGGTGGCGACTAATCGCACGGAGGACGGCAAGGCGAAAAACCGGCGTGTGGATCTGGTCGAGCAATAGGCGCCGGGCATGAAGCGTTTTCTTGCCGCACTGATGCTCGCGCTCGGTCTGGCATCGCTCGGTTTTGGCGTAGGGGGCGGCGTTTCCGCCGCGTTCATGACGGGCGCCGGCAAGAAGGGGCTCGACGGTGCGGCCACCGTTGCACTTTTTGCGTTGACGGGCGTGGTCGCCGGGTTGCTGGCAGCAATTCCCCTGGGCATGCGCCTGCCCCTTGCCGGCCTTGTTCGCTGGGCGACGATTGCGCTGCTATCGGGCATTGGATCCGTGGTCTTCTTCGTTCTGCGCGCCTAGCGGTCGTGACTCCGTCAATCCAGATATAATAGTGCTCAGTCCATGCCTCTCCCAGTGGACTCTTCCCACAGTCTGGTGGGCCAGTCATCGCAGATCTGCCAGGTCCGCCGTATCATTCAAAAATTGGCCGCCTCCCGGTCGCACGTCCTGGTGCTCGGCGAGAGCGGAACCGGCAAGGAAGTCGTCGCGCGCGCGATCTACCACGCAAATCCCGTGGGTGAGTTCGTACCCATCGATTGCGGCTCGCTGGTCGGGCCGCTGATGGAGAGCGAACTCTTCGGCCACACTCGCCTTCACCGGCGCACAAGCCACCAAGAAAGGCTTGATCGAGCTTGCCGACGGCGGCACCGCTTTCTTCGACGAAATCGGCGACCTGCCGCTCGACATGCAGGTAAAACTCCTTCGTCTGCTCCAGGAGCGCGAATTCCGCGCCGTCGGCTCGCTGCGTCAGCAGAAGGTCGAGGTCCGCGTGATCGCCGCCACGCATCGCAATCTCGAGCAGCGGATTGCCGAAGGCACATTTCGCCAGGATCTCTTCTACCGCCTCAATGTGGCCAAAATTCGACTGCCGGCCTTGCGGGAGCGCAAGGAAGACATCCCGCTGCTCGTCGAACATTTCTTGGCGGGCATGGGCGCGAAACACTCCTTCACCACGCGCGCCATGGAACTGATGCAGGCGTACGACTGGCCGGGCAACGTGCGCGAACTGAAGAATGCCGTCGAGCGCGGCGTTATTCTGAACTCGGACACGCGCATCGACGTAGACCACCTGCCGAGCCCGATCCAGACGTTCTACCGCGCCGCCGACATCGAGAGCCTGGCGATCGCCGTAGACGATTCCGATGTCGCCGCTCCCATATTTGCCGTGCACCCGCGCCCCGCGGTGGTTCCGTTGCCTGAAGCGGAGCGGCGCGCAATCATGGATGCGCTTGGATTCACGAAGGGGGACCGAGGGAAGGCCGCCCGCCTGCTCCAGATCAGCCGCACGACGCTCTATCGTAAGCTGAAGGAATACCAGATCGAAGAGTGAGCCTGGTGGGGTAGGAATTTCCGGAGGGACTTGCGAAATTAGCAGGATCTGTGTTCATCTGCGTTCATCCGTGGCTGATAATGTTTTCTTGGGTCCGAACCAAAATCAAAACCAGAATCAGCCACAGATGAGCCGCGCATGGCCTTACGGCCGCCCGTAGAACATGAAAAGGGCCTCGGTTGACAGGTTCGGTGACCCTTGCAAAGGATCTGTGTTCATTTGTGTTCATCGGTGGCTGGTTTTTTTAGTGTTTCCTTCTGCCGCAACCCTGAAAGTTCTAGCCACAGATGAACACAGATGAACACAGATAAAAAGCAAATCGGTTGACAATCCGTGGCCCCCGCAAAGCGCGACTTTTCGGAACAACGCAGATGAACACAGATAAGAATCTGGCTCGGCACCATTCATACTTCAGTCCGTTCGGCTTCGACATGGCCGGACGGCGACCGGCACAGCCACGGCACAAATCCCGGCAGTGCGTCAACGGCACGAAGTTTCCTGATTCTGATGTTAATCGATCAATTGCCTATCTTACTGCTCTCGTATTTTCGCAAGTCCCTCGTTTCCGCCTGCCCAAGTCGACAGGTGCAACCATGCCGGGCAGGCGAAAGCGCCTGTCCCACCAAAGCAAGTCCAGTAACTGCATCTGGTGCTCAGGGACGGAGTGCAACGGTTGAAAATCGCGCTGGACGCTACCTACAGCCTCGATGAGAATCTCTCGGGCGTCGGCATCTACTCCCACGAGATACTGACCGGACTCGCCACGGAGCATCCCGAGTGCGATTTCCGCTGGTGCTATCGACCGCACCGCTTCCGCCGATCCTGGAATGCAAAACTGCCGGCGAACGTCCGCCGCCGCCTGCTGCAGGAACCGCTCGTCCCCCGCAGCGCCGATCTCTTCCACGGGCTCAACCAGCGCCTGCCGCAGGCACGCCTACGCCACGCCGTCGCCACTTTCCACGACCTGTTCGTTCTCACCGGTGACTACTCGACACCCGAGTTTCGCGAACGCTTCGCCGCGCAGGCGCGCCATGCCGCCGCCAAAGCCGAGGCCATCATCACGGTCTCCGAGTTCACGGCGCGCCAAGTGGTGGAGTTGCTGGGAGTAGAACGGTCGCGCGTCCACGTGGTGCACCATGGCATCACTCCAAGATCGGCTACCGGCGCCGTGCGCGAGTCTGTGATCCTGCATGTCGGCGCCATCCAACGGCGCAAGAACCTGGTCCGGCTTGTGGATGCGTTCGAACAGGTGGATCCTTCGTGGCGGCTCGTACTGGCCGGATCGGCCGGCTACGGAGCTGACGAAATCATGGAGCGGATTGAAAAGAGCGCCGCGCGTGCACGGATAGTCCTGCCGGGCTATGTGTCAAGCGCCGAACTGGGCCAATGGTATGCGCGAGCAACCATCTTCGCCTTTCCATCGCTCGACGAGGGCTTCGGCATGCCTGTACTGGAGGCGATGGCGGCCGGTGTTCCCGTGCTGACGTCGAACCGCTCAGCTCTACCCGAGGTGGCGGGCAATGCCGCGCTTCTCATCGACCCGCACGATGGAGAAGCGCTCGCACAAGGGTTGAGGAACCTGACGGAATCGAGCAATCTTAGGTATGACCTGGTGCAGCGCGGCTTTGCGAGGGTGCAAAAGTTCTCTTGGAAGCTGGCAGTCGAAAGAACCTGGCAAGTCTACCGGAGCCTGGTTTAGCGGCTCTCGTCGTCTACCGCGATCTTAAGGGCGCGCAGAAACCGGTGATCCTGCGTGGTGAACTTGATTTTGCCCTGAGTTTCGAACTCCGCTGGCTCAGGCGCTTCCATGTCCTCCGCGCCTTCTTCATCTTCATCACGCTTGTTGAAACCGATTGTTGCTTCCAGGACGAGGAAGACGTCGTAGCCGGCCCGTTTGATTTCCCCGATCGCCTCCGCGATCCGGTCCGAATCGGAGAGGGAATCGTTGATCGCATTCCCTAACTCCTGCATCAGGTTTTTTAAAGGCTCTTCCACAATTCGACTCCCCCTAGAGTGGATGCGTCGGAGAGGACCGAAGTTCCAACTTCCGGAAACCTTTCACGCTTAGATTGTAGTGGACGTCGGTCCCGATCACAAGGAAAACACACGTTTTTTTATCGGCCGAAAGGACGTTCGACATCATAGTACCGCTTCGAGGAATGGCGCCCGGGCGTGGAATCGTAGGTTTTCCTCCATTTCGAGTTTTGTTACCATAGATTAGTGCCCAAACCCAGCATGGCCGCCAAGACCCGTCAGTTTGCCCAACATGTGGTACCGGCGGTTGTAAAACCTGTCCGCACCCTTTGGCACGAGGTGATCGGCTTTCTCTTCTTTGTGCTCGCCGTCGCTGCGGTGCCAACAAGTTACAGAGCATTCCAGAAGTTTGACGGCAGCATTTCCTCCATCCTGACGATCGCAATGTGCGCCTTTTTCATACTCCTTATGGGAGGGTACGCCATCTCCTCTTTCCTGCGCGCGCGCAAGATCTCCCGTTCATGACCGAGCCTGATAAGCCTGGTCAATTCCCCTACACCAGGGGTATTTACCCCGATATGTACCGTAGCCGGCTTTGGACGATGCGCCAATACGCCGGCTTTGGCGATGCCGACGAGAGCAATCGGCGCTATCGCTATCTCATCTCGCAGGGCGCAACGGGCCTCTCCGTGGCCTTCGATCTACCGACGCAGATGGGCATGGATTCCGATCATGCGCTGGCGGCGGGCGAGGTCGGCCGCGTCGGCGTCGCGATTTCGTCATTGGCCGACATGCAGCGGCTGTTCGATGGCATACGCCTGGATCAGATCTCCACGTCGATGACCATCAACTCCACCGCCGCCATCCTGCTCGCGTTCTACGCGCTGGTGGCGCGTGAGCAGGGAGCCGATCTGCGCAAGCTGTCGGGGACCATCCAGAACGACATCCTGAAGGAATACATTGCGCGCGGCACTTATATCTATCCGCCGCGTCCGGCGATGCGCATTATCACCGATCTGTTCGCCTGGGCCGGCCGCGAAATGCCGGAGTGGAATACGATTTCGATCAGCGGCTACCATATCCGCGAAGCCGGCTCCACCGCGGTGCAGGAGGTGGCGTTCACTTTCGCCAACGCCATCGCCTACATCGAGTCGGCAATGGCAGCCGGGCTGGCCATCGACGCCTTCGCGCCCCGGCTGTCTTTCTTCTTCAACGCGCACAGCAATTTTCTGGAAGAAATCTCGAAGTATCGGGCGGCGCGGCGTCTCTACGCGCGCCTGATGCACGACCGTTTCGGCGCGCGCAATCCACGGTCGCTAATGCTGCGCTTCCATGCACAGACAGCCGGCTCGACGCTCACCGCGCAGCAGCCGGATGTGAACCTGGTGCGCACGTCGATCGAAGCGCTGGCGGCGGTGCTGGGCGGAGCGCAATCGCTCCACACCAATTCCCGCGACGAAGCGCTGGGCCTTCCCACCGAAGAATCGGCGCTGCTCGCGCTGCGTACGCAGCAGATCATCGCGTCGGAAACCGGTGTCACCAATACGGCCGACCCCGTCGGCGGAAGTTACGAGATCGAGCGGCTTACCGATGAGATCGAGCAGGGCGCCACCGATTATATCCGCCGCATCGACGACATGGGAGGCACTTTGCGCGCCATCGAGTGCGGCTTCATTCAGGGCGAGATTCAGAATGCCGCGTACGAATATCAGCGAGCCGTGGAAAGCGGCCGCCAGATCGTTGTGGGGATGAACCGGTTCCAGCAGCGGGAAGATGGGCGGATACCCACGTTTCGCGTCAACGCGGAGCTGGAAAAAGCCCAAATCGAGCGGCTGCGAAAGATGCGGGCGTCACGCGATCAGGCGGCGGTCGAGCGGAGTCTCGACCGTTTGACCAATGGCGCCCGCTGCGCTGAAAATCTGATGCCGCTGATTTTCGATGCGGCTGGAGTCTACAGTACGGTGGGCGAAATTTCCGACCGGCTGAGGTCGGTGTTCGGGGAGTATCGGGAAGCGGCGTAGACCAGCTCGGCAGCCGGCGTCGAGACCCTGCGCAAGCCCATCTTGTGCATCAATCGGCCCACGTGATCCGGGTCGTAGTGAACGCCAAAACGAGCCTCGATGGCTACGGCGAGCCGCGCTGTGGTCCACCGTTCATCCGGAAAACCATGGATCGTGGCGCCTTCGGCCATCAGGTCGGCAAGACCATTGAGCTGTTCTCGGGAAAGCCGGCTGGGACGGCCTGGAGCGCGCCGTTTCCGCAGAGACTCGACCCCGCTCCCTTTGAGCGCCCGCTGCCATCGGGAAGCCGTAGTGCGGCTAACCCCGAATTTACGGGCAACCTGGGATTGAGTGATTCCGTTTTGCAGGTCCTGAGCAGCTTCCAGACGCCTGCGTTCCATTTCGTCGCGATTTAGCAGTCCTTGGACAGACATTTCCATGCCAAGCGCGTTTGTTGATAATCCAGAGCAACTTTATAATACAGGAGAACATTTCAGAAGTAAATTGTTTTTTACAGAAAATCTGAAGATTGTTTGAAACGTAACAGGGCTGGTTTATTCGATAAAATCCGAACTTCCGTTAAGGTTGCCGGCGCGCACATTGACCATCCATGCCCGCGTGCCCTTCGGAAGCGAGGCTGTTACGCGGGTGCGCTTGCCGCGCCGTTCGACCGTGGCAGGCGATTCCACCCACTTCCGCGATCCGGTGAAGCCGGATTCGACAGTCGAGAGGAGCACCGCGGCGTCGATCGGCTTCGCGCTCGTGAACTCCACCACGGCGCGGCTCTTGTCCGCCGCCGCCGACTCCTGCCGCAGCCAAGGCCGCCCGTCGCGCACCATCGCTTCCGCGAACGCGTAGCTGTCCGGCGGATTCCAACCCGCCGGATGGCTGTGCTTCATGTCGGGCAGCACTGCCACCATGCGCGGCCCTGCAGCGGCGCGATACGATGCGCGCTGCGACGTCAAGGGGAAATGAACATCATGCAGCCAGGTGAACCAGAGCACCGGCATGCGCGCATTCGGCAAATAGTGCACCGGATCCCAAACTTCGCGATAGACCGCGTTGTCCCTGAGTGCCCTGCCCCATTGATTTTCGGCTGTGGCCATCGCTCCGCACCCATACGTGGGAATCGCGAATGCGAAGCGGGTGTCAATACCGATCACCGTAGATGTGATGACGCCGCCCCACGATATGCCCGCCACCCCGACCTTGGCGGCATCCACTTCGGGGAACGAGCGGATCAACGAATTGGCGAGCACCGTATCGGCCACCGCGTGGTACATCCACTGATCGGGCAGAGGCTGCCCGGTGTCGGCATAGATGCCTTCGCGCTCGGGTCCGGCCGAGGCATGATGCTTCCAGCGCGCGGGCGCCGGGGCGGCCTCATCCGTCTGACCCTCGACCGCGATGCTGATCGCCGCGAATCCGTGCTGGTTCCACTTCTCGACCCACTCCTTGTAAGCCGTGCCGCCACCGCCATGAACCAGCACCATTGCCGGCACTTTGCCTTTAGCTTCAGGGGCGCCGTACCAGGCGAACACGCGCGTGGCCTTGCCGCGATATGGCAGGCCGTCATAGAAAAGGCCACGGATCTTTCCGGATGCGGCGAAGCCTTCAGCCGCATAGACCGCAGGCGCGGTGGTGAGCCGGCCAAGTTCGCGTACCTGCTTCCGCTGTGACGAGTAGTCGTCGGCGCGAATGCAGCCAAGCGCGAGCAGCACAAATAGCACCTCCGCGGGCAGGCGAAAACGCCTGCCCCACCTTGCCCTGCATACATTCCATCTGTTGCGCTGACGATGCAGGTTTGTTTTGGTGGGGCAGGCGTTTTCGCCTGCCCGCTGGAATGGTGCTTTTGCAGGGCCGGCGGTCATCACAACACAACCACTGGATGATAAACATTCGGCAGGCACGCCTCGCCGATCGCGATCAGGTCGCCTTCGCGCGAGACCGCCTTCACGTGGCGCGCGCTCGTGTTCGAGCGGAATGGGGACGCGGGGAAATTCCGCCCCTGCCGGATCTGCGTCACCACGGGCGTATCCACGATTACCGATGGGAATGCGGGCAGCAGGTTCGCTGCCGGCACCAATGCCTCGGCCAGTCTGCCCTCCGCCGCCAGGGTCTCCAGTTGCGCGATGGACCGCGCCTGCCCCAGCGTGAAATCGCCCGATGCCGTCCGCCGCAATTCCTGCAGGTGCGCGCCGCATCCCATCGCCTGACCGAGCTCGTGCGCGATCGACCGCAAGTACGTCCCGCCCGAACAGTGCGCGCGCACCCGCGCCAGCGATCCGGACTGTTCGAGCAGATCCAATTCGTAAACGTGCACGGGCACAGGCTTCAGCTCGAACGCCACCTGCTGCCGCGCCAGCTTATAGGCGCGCACGCCGTCCACTTTCTTGGCCGACACCGGCGGCGGAACCTGCATCAGTTCGCCGCGGAACCGAGCCATCTGGCGCTCCAACTCGGCCGCATCGATGTCGGGCGCGGTCTCCGGCGACGTCGGTGTGCCGGCGCGGTCGTACGTGTCGGTCGAATAGCCGAAGCGGATCAGCGCTTCGTAGACCTTGTCGTTTTGCGTAAAGAACTGCGCCAGGCGCGTGGCGCGGCCGACCACCAGCGGCAGAACGCCTGTGGCGATCGGATCGAGCGTCCCCAGATGGCCTATCTTTTTCGTCGCCAGAATCCGGCGGGCCTTGCCGACAACGTCGTGGGAAGTCCAACCCTCGGGTTTATCGACGACGATGGCGCCGTCCACTAACGCATGCCCTCCAGTTGCTTCAGCACCGCAATCATCACCTCACCGACCACCTGAAAACTGTGCGCCGAAAGTTTGTCCATGGTGTCGGCAGGTGTGTGCCAGGGCCGGTAATTCAGGTCGATCACATCGGCGGCGTTCACCCCCATTCTCACGAAGGGCATGTGATCGTCTTCGGTGGGTGAGCCCTGCTTCGTAAAATACTTCCCGTAGCCGATCTGCTCGGCCGTATCCCAGATCAGTTTGAGAAGCGGCTGCGACGAATTGGCGTCGCGCATGATGTCGAGCTCGGCGTCGCCGATCATGTCGATGTTGATCAGCGCCTTGATGCGGGCGAGCACTCCTTCGCCGGCCCACTTCTGCGCCAGATGGCGGCTGCCATAAAGATTGTCGGTGCCCGCCCACTCGCGATTGAACGCTTCTTCTCCATCGAACCAGACCAGGTAGATATCGTCCTTATGCGGCATGGTGTCGAGTACGCCTGCCATTTCCAGTAGAAAGCCCGCGGACGATCCGCCATCGTTAGCGCCTACGAACCCCGGAAGCACCTTCGTATCGTAATGGCCCGTGAGCACGATCGCGCGGCCCGACGAGCCGGCAAAGCGCGCGATGATGTTCTTCATCGGCACCTTGCCCTGCGGGGTCTGCGGCGTGAAATCATCCTGCGTGACCGTGCACTTGTGCGATTTCAACTGCGCCAGAATGTATGCCTGCAGCTTCTGGATCGCCGCCGATCCCGGCGGACGCGGTCCGAATTCGACCGCCTTGCGCGTGTGCTCGAGCGCCCGCTTGCCGTCGAAATCCTTGGCGCACGCGGTCAACGTCAACAGCGTCAGGATGCCGATTTTCGTGCGATACATATGTACCCCAAGGTAAAGTTTCGGTCCCGGTCGAGAAAGTCCAGAAAGGGCAGGACCAGCGCGGGAGGAACCAGGAAAAACGCGGCCGGGAGGAAACATAGCCACTTCGCGCCGCCTGAAAAGAATTGTAACCCGTTCAGCAACCGGCGCGAGAGCAGGCGAAAATAGCCGCCCACGGGCTCGATTTCGATCGCCGCAAAGCCGGCCTTCGCCAGCAGATATTCCAGGCCGTGGCGCGTATAGCGGAAGTAGTCGTGCGGCGCCTGGTGCACCTCCCACTCGTGCGGCGCGATCAGCAGCAGCTTACCTGACGGCGCCAGCGTGCGCGCCAGCTCGCGCACCACCGAGGCGGGCTCCGGCACATGCTCGAGCGTCACGATGTGGATTGTGGCATCGAAGGAATCCGCCGGAAACGGCAGCGCGGCAAGATCGGCGATGGCGTCGAGGCGCCCGTAGTTCCAGGCCGCGTCGCCCACGGCGAGATCGACGCCGCAGTACCGCTGCGCGCCAAACAGGCCGGCGTACTGGCCTTCGCCCGCGCCTGCATCGAGCACGCGCGCGCCGGCCGGAAGCGAGCGCGCGAATGCCGACACGCGGTCCTGGATGGCCGACTCGAAGTGCAGCACGTGCCGGCGCAGGAATGCGGGCAGAACGCCTGCCAGCGCGTTATATCTCATGCCCGCACGCGCGCCTCGATCATGATGGTCGAGCCGGCCCGGAACGCCGCTTCCGCCAGCGTGAACGGCAGCGACGCGCTGAGCAGGGCGAAATACAGGAGATCCTTCACCAGCTTTGCCGCCGGACCTTCGGCGACCCGGCGGACGCGCCGCGCCATAGGGTCGAGCCCCGGCGCCAGGCTGCTGGCCATCCCCGCGGGATTGTCGCGCAGCGAAAAATGCTTGCGGCGCAGGACCTGGAAGCCGCAGGTCTCGAGCAGCGCTTCCAGATCGCGCGCGCGGAAATCGTAAAGATGACGCGGCACATCCAGACCGTTCCAGGCGCGGCCCAGAAGCCGGTACTGCCAGCAGGCGGCATTCGGAACCTGCACGATGAGCCTGCCGTTCGGTGCGAGCAGCCCGGCGGCGGCGCGCAGGTACGGGCGGACGTCGTAAAGATGCTCGAGCACGTGGAACATTGTGACGGCGGCGCAACTGCCGGGCGCCAGAGGTGCAGTCTCGAGCGAGGCGCGGATAGCGGGCACGCCGTTGATGGCCCAAGCCACCCGCGCGGCGTCGGCCGAAGAATCGAGGCCAATGCCGGCATAGCCGCGCTCGCCGAGCAGCTTCAAAAAAAGGCCGCCGCCGCACCCTACATCGAGGACCGGGCCGCGCGCGCCCGAATCGGCCAAGGCGCGGGCGACGAAGCTGACATGATCCCGCAGCACCAACCGCCGCCACAACTCTTCGAGCGATCCCGCAGCCGACTTGTCCGGCGCGAACCAGTAGTTCGCCGGATAATAATCACCCAGTTCCGCCGCGGCGGGCGGCGGGTCGAGGCGCAGCAATCCGCAGGCGGCGCAGGCCACCACCTGAAACTGCCGGCGCGTGGTGTGATACAGCCGGTCGGTGGCGGTGAACAGCACCTGAGTTTCGGCGCAACTGCAGACGGCGCAATTCACGGGAACCATTCCAGGTTAACAGGCGCGCGTGCGCCTTCGGGCTCAGCGGTGTCTGGTCCCCGACAAGCTGCTATGGCACTGCTGCATGAAACTCTGCCAAAATCAGGGCGACATCGCTCGCTGTGAACCGCAACCGGCGGCGCGGCATCTCCACGATCTGCTCCGGCGTCCAGCGCGCACTCATCAAACCTGTCGCGGCATGGCGCTCCAATCCTTGGAGGATATGACCCATTTCGTGAGCCAGAACGTGGCCAATCAGGTAGGCTGCGGTGGTCGGCTGCGACGCGGCCAGATCTCTCAGCCGATCCATGAAGACGGTCAGGCAGCTACCCTGCTTCGCATAGGGAAGTGCGATGGCCAGGGCTCCCGCGTGGAAATCGGTGGACGTGCTCCAGGAGAATTCCAGCACGATGATGTGGTGCATACGCCGTTTGCCGCAACTGAGGTTGGTAGCACCAGCAGCGCGCCAGACCACCCGCACGCCGATTTCGGAGTAGATCGCCCCGGCGATAGATTCGGCATGATAGAAGACCCGCGCCAGGGACTGTTCGACGTGAGGAACGACCACCTCAACCACCGGACCTTGAAGAGAGCGGGCGGCTAGGTAATCCACCGATATAAGCAATAGCAGGGCGACCCGCATGCAACCCCCCGCGGAATCTGCCAGAATGGTTGGCTGTTCCGGAAGGCGAGTATCGGCTGGAAGCGGCCCCGAGGTCCTTCAGGAATGGCTCAAGCTTGCTCAATTCTTCTCAAGCCGCCCGGAATGTCATGGTTTTACTGGAATTCGGCCCATTCCGAGTCGATCGCCTGCGGCGCGAGTTGAAGAACCGCGAAACTCCTGTCCCCCTGCCACCTAAAGTCTTCGATGTCCTCGTAACGTTGTTGGAGCGGCCGGGGGAAACGATCTCCAAGGATCAGCTCATGCAAGCGGTCTGGCCGGATACCTTTGTTGAGGAAGGCAACCTTACCCAGTCAATCTCCCTTCTCCGTAAGGCACTGGGCGCAAGCACGGATGGGCAGCAGTACATCGTGACTGTGAACAAGCAAGGTTATCGGTTCGTCGGCCAAGTGCGGATCGCCGACGCGCGGGACATACACCCTAAACAATGGCGGTGGGCCGCGGGTGCGGTCGGCTTAATCGTGCTGCTGATCGCCGCTGCCGTCGGGGTCACCGCCAGGCACGACTCACCCACGATCACTTCGATCGCGGTGCTCCCGTTCGCCGACGTCAGCGCGAATCATGACATGGATTACTTCTGCGACGGCATCGCCGACGAACTCATCGATGCCCTCTCGCAGATTCCCGGACTGCGCATCACCGCGCGCGGTTCCTCCTTTCAATTCAAGAAGCGGAATGAGGACGTGCGCGCCATCGCTGCCAAACTGGGTGTCCAGTCCCTCCTTGACGGGACAGTTCGCCGAGAGGGGGATCAACTCCACGTAACCGCGGAACTGGTGAATGCGAGAGACGCATCCCGGCTGTGGGCCGGTTCGTTCGATTACAAGGCCAACGCAATATTCGGCGCACAGCGGGCCATTTCGCGCCACGTTGCGAGTACTCTGCGCATTCGGGCCGGAAATCAAAGCTACACGCCGCCGCGATATACCTCGAATCTGGCGGCTTATGAAATGTACTTGAAGGGCCGTTCGATAATCGTCCAAGACCCCATACAGGCAGCGGAATTCTTTTCCAGGGCAATCGAGGTCAGTCCCAGGTATGCCCCAGCCTATACGGGTCTGGCCCAGGCTTATATGCGAATGTGGCTGGCTCCCAGGAATCCCAATGAAACCCTACCTTTGGCGCAGCAAGCGATCGAACGGGCATTAGCGCTCGATGACATGCTGGCGGATACTCACGCCGCCCACGCCGTCCTCCTGAGTCGTAACTGGGACTGGAGCGGTGCGATGCGGGAGGTTAACCGCGCCATAGAATTGAATCCCAGCCTCGGACCCGCCCTTTGGAGCCGCGGCGACTTGCTCCTGTGCACAGGACGCGAGCAGGAGGCCCGCAAAGCATATGAAAAGGCGGAAGCCGTGGATCCAATGGCGCCGAATCTGCTGGCCGTGAAGATCCAAACCCTCTTCATGATGGGACGATGTGACGAGTTGGTCGGCCTAGCCAAACAGTATGCCCGCGACGGGAACGCCGCCTACTTCCTGGGTCTGTGTTATGCCGATCAAGGCAGGCTGATCGATGCGATCGCCCTATTGGAGGAGGCGCGACGCAAGACGCCGGGACAGGGATTTGGCATGTTGGGCGCCTTCTACGTCCAATCTGGCCGACGGGACGAAGCACTGAAACTGCTGGAAGAGGCGCGCGCTACCGCCCGCCACACGTATGTAAAGCCGGCCAGTATGGCCCAACTTTACCTCGGCCTGGGCGATCTGGATGAAGCCTTCCGCTGGCTGGATCGGGCGCGCGAGGAACACGATCCCACGCTGTTTACCCTGCGCATGAAGGGCTGCTGGGATCCGATTCGCAGCGATCCCCGGTTCCGCGAGCTGCTGCGTAAGGTGAACCTGGATAAGCCGTAATTAGGTGGAGCGTCCGCATTGCGGCCCATTGCCGCGCAGGTGCTGAACCGGCACGGAATGATCCCAACAGATCTCATCCACGGAAACACCCAGAGCGGCAGCCACACGCTCGCGCTGCACCGGACTCGCGGTATAGTTGCCGGTAACGATGGCGCGAACTACCCGCCGGTCCAACCCGGACTTCGCGACCAGTTCGCGCTCCGTGATTCCGGCGAGTTCCACATAATGCGCGACGGGCTTCATACCGGTGCCATGCTATCACTTTCGAATGCGAAAATGAACCGATGGGCACCAAGGTGAAAAAGACCGAGCATGCGGGCGCGAAGCACGGGGAAGGCGCTTATTGGGGCCGTAAAGCCGAGGCCAAGAAACAGAGTAACCGCCTGCGCCGGAAGCAGGGCCAGCGCGAGATCCGGCGCGAACAAGGGTAGATGCTCTATTTCTTCGTGGTCTGTGTGGCCAACTCGCGCAGGGAGATCCGATGAGCCAGGATCAGCCGGCGCACCTCAGCGGCACTGAGCTTGCGGATGCGCCGCACATCGCGCCGCTTGCGCAGGATGCGGGGCAACATCGCCATCGCCGCCAGATCGCCGCGGATCAGGGAAGACGCGATCGTCCACATGCCGCGGAGCCCCGGATACTGGGCCGCATCGCCCGCGCCTTGCCGCGCCGCCAGGCCGCCGCTCACCAATCGCGCGGCGTAGTAGAACGGGTTCAGCCAGAGCAGACTCCACGGGAATAGCTTCGCCGCCAGCAGCACACGGTTGCGCTCGATCAGCACCAGGCGCCGCGCCGATCCCAGCCCGAGCGTCGCACCCCGATGATGCCGCACTACCGCATCCGGAACATACAGGCAACGCCAACCGGCGATGCGCGCCCGCAGACCCAACTCCGCGTCGTCGGCATAGGCGAAAAAGTCCTCGTCGAACCCGCCGATCTCGTCGAGCATGCGCTTGCGATACATGGCCGCACACCCGTCAGGCCATAGGCATTCTTCGATGCGATCGAACTGGCCGTTGTCGATGGCGCCGGTTCCGCGTCCGCGATTCTGGCCGTCGGGATAGATGAGATGCCCGGCCTTATCGATTCGCTTCGGATCCTCCCACACAACAATCTTCGATGCCGCCATCCCGATTTCCGGCCGCTCGTCGAATGCCGAGCGCAGCGCCGCAAGCCATCCGGTCTCCGCCTCGGCGTCGTTATTCAGCAGTGCCACGAAATCGCCGCGGGCAGCCGCGATCCCCTGGTTATTGGCGGCGCAGAAGCCGCGATTCTCGGCATTGCGAATTACGCGGCAGCCGAATTCGCGCTCGGCCATGTCGACGGATCCATCGCTCGAGCCGTTGTCCACCACGATCGTCTCAAACCCGGCCGCAGTCTGCCGGCGCAGCGATTCCAGGCTCGCGCGCAGCAGTTCACGCCGGTTCCAGTTGACGATGATGACCGAAATCAATCTTCAGGTTAGCGCGCTACAGCGAAAGACTCTCTTCGTCCCACTGCGCGCGGGCGCGGACCTCTACGTGAGCGCCCGCATACAACGCGCGCACCTTCTCTACCGCCAGATGCTCGCCCGCGGCGTCGATCGTTCCGGCCAGGCACACTTTCCGCGGGGCCAGCGACGCAGCGATCTCCGGCAGATCGGTATGCAGCAGGATGTCGGGCACGAAACTCGCGAAGGGCGTCGTATACTCCTCCTGCTCCACGATGCTGCGGTAAGACACCAGGCCGCCCGACAGGTACACTTGGGCGATCTTCGCGTCCAGCGCCGCGGCGAACAGTGCCGGAATCGTCAGGCGGCTCGATGCGGCCAGGATTAGCGGCTTGCCGGCCAGCGGCGCATGTCCGCGGAGTGCCACCGCCAGTGCAAGGATATCGGCCGTGCGCTGTCCGGCGAGGGGTTTGCCGAGAATCACAGATGCCCAGGAGTAATTCTCCTCGTCCTGATGCCCACGCGCGCGCGGCGCGTGTCCGCGCGAGTATTCGGGTGAGAGGTCCCCGATACCGCGCAGATCGGGCACGACGACGGTATAACCTTTGAGCGCAAGATTCTGGTACAGCTCTCCCTCGTGCCAGCGCGAGCCGCGGCCGTTGGCGTCAACGGCCAATACGACGGGCTTCGCCGGATCGTTAGCGCGCGGCCGGAACATCCACGCGGGAATCCATACTTGCGGCGCCGGTTGCACCTCCACCGCCTCAATGTATCCTCCCCTCGACAGGACGCGTCGCAACACTTCCAGGCGCGGGCTGGTAGCTGGGCGATCGAGTTGCAGCAGCCGGTCGAGCGGCATGGGCGATTTCTTCGGCGCGCGCGCGCGGTTCATGCTGAACGGCGTGGCGCTCTTGAGCGAATCCACGTTGCCGCCTTCGCAGACCCAAAGGGTCTTGTCGGGCTCGATCTTTACCGGCGGCTCCTCTTCGATGCGCTTCGCTTCGCCCTGCAGGTGCAGCCGCATCCAGTTGTAGACCTGCAGCCGGCTATCGTAGGAGAGGCCGTGCGGCAGCGGCGTATCATACCATGCCAGATTGTTCGGCTTGCCCGCGAGCGCGTAGGCTTTGCGCAGCTTCTGATACTCCTCCCAGCCGTTCGAGATGTAGTTGGGCGAATAGGTGCCGAAGAAATCTTTGTCGCTGACGCTGATCATCAGCGGCTTAGGCGCGAAGGGATAGAAAACATCCCAGCGGTCGAAGCCGAGCGGCCCGGAGCCGACGAAATCCTGCTCGGCGTCATCGGTCGAGCCGGGCGGATTGAAATTGGCGCAGGCGAAATTCTCGGTGTTGCCGCTGCACACGACGGCGGTGGCCAGCCGGTCATCCACCGCCAGCAGAGCCATAGTCTGGGTGCCGCCGCCTGATTGACCGGTCGATGCCATTCGCTTGGGATCCACCAGAGGATGCGCGGCCAGATAGTCCAGGCTGCGCACGGCATCCCAGGCCTGCATACGCGTGGAGGTGTCGCCCACCAGCAGCATCTGCTTGCCGGGCGTAGTGTGCTCGTCGTCGGAACTGGCCAGGCGCGTGCGCTGGCGCGCGGCATCGAGATAATACACGCGCTCGCCCTGCCCCATCGGATCGAACGCCAGCACCAGAAATCCGAGCTTCACCAGGCCCTGGCAACAGCGCTGATACGTGTCCGCGGCCTTCCCGTTCAAAGAGTGTCCCATCTGAAACAGCACCCCGGGCAGCGGAGGCTTGGCCGTGGCGGGTATATACAGATTGGCCGTGATGGGGAGATTCGGAAAGCTCTCGTAGATCACCTTTTCGACGCGGTAGCCCTCGCGCTCGAACGATCCCACGGTGCGCGCATTGAGCGGCGTGCGCTCGGGCATGCCGCCGGCGAGTTTCCAGAACGTGGCGCGGGCCCAGGCCTGCCGTTTGCGCAGGGCGTCGAGGGTGGTCAGCTTGGCCAATTCCGCATTGCGCGCCTGGTAAGCTCGCGCGGCGAGGTTGCGCAGATAATCCGGCAGGCAGCGCGAGTAGGCTCGATAAGCAACTCCGGGAAAATCGGATGGGACGGCGGCAGCGGCGGCCGGCAAAGCAAGCAGTTCGCGGCGGGTCACGCTAAAAGTATAGCGAGTGCGCGCTCGGATCCATGCTCAGGAAGAGCTCAAGGGAATTTCACAGTTTTTGATACCGATGAGGCACGGACAGGTTTGGTGAGGCAGCCGTTTCCGAGGGACTTGCAAAAATACCACTTCGGCGGGCAGGCGGAAACGCCTGCCCCACCTTGCCCTGCAAACAATTCCATCAGTTGCATGAACATGCAAGTTTGTTTTGGTGGGGCAGGCGGTTTCGCCTGCCGCAGAGATGATACTCTTGCAAGTCCCTCGTTTCCGCCTGCCCTTGCGTGATCCCTCAGGACAAGTCCCGAGTGATTGAACCGCGCAGTCCGTCGTCTACGCCCGGTCCGCGTATTCGGGCGGAATCAGCAGCGTCAGGGCATCCGGCACGATTTCGAGCGATGCCGGCAGCCGGCCTGCATATTCACCATCCACCTGGATGTGCACGCGCGGATCCGCCGAGGCTGACACACAGACCTTGCGCGCGCGCAGCACCTTCACTCCCTTCCTGCCTTCAAGACGCTTCAGCGCGACAGCCGTGAAGTGCCGCAGATAACTCGAAAAGCTGCGGCCTTCGAAGAGCACTACCTCGAACTTATCGTCGAGCAGCCCCGTCTGGCGCGCGATCTCGAAATCGCCGCCGTAGTTCCGCACGCGGCTGACCAGCGCGAACGAACACGGATACACTGCACCGTCGATCTTGGCGTCGAACTCATCGAGATCGTGCCCGATCACGCTCATCGCCGCCGCCCAATACGCGATCTTGCCCACTCGCCGTTTGAGCTTCGCGCTGACGTTGTAGACGATCTGCGCGTCCAGGCCGATGCCGGCCATCAGCAGAAAGTGGCGCGGCGCGGCCGTTCCGCTCGCCTCGAGCCGACCCAGGGCGATGCGCTCGGCACGATATCCGGCGAGAGCCCGCGCGCCCTTTTCCAGGTTCGTGCTCATGCCCGTCTCGTTCGCCAGCACATTGGCCGTGCCCGACGGCAGAACACCGAGTGGTACGCGCGAATTCACCATACCTTCGACAACTTCGTTGATCGTGCCATCGCCGCCCGCGGCCACCACCATGCGCGCGCCCTCAGCGATCCACTGCCGCGCGATCGCGCCCGCCGTGCCCGGGCCAGTGGTCGGTGCCAGAATCGCATCGTGCCCGCTCTCCTGCAGGATCTTTGCCGCGCTTTCCAGCCGCGTATGCCCCCCGCCTTTCAAACGCCCGGCGTGCGGATTATAAATGATGACGGTTTTCTGGTTTTGGGCGATGACTTCTCTCCTGATTCCTGGATAAATTATAGGTGAAACCTCATGAAGAAAGACCCGGCCGAAGAGATCGATTCACTCAGGGAGCAACTCCGTCATCATGAATACCAATATTACGTTTTGGACCAGCCCGAAATCAGCGACGCGGATTACGACGCGCTCATGCGCCAGCTTAAAGAACTGGAGGATGCAAATCCGCAACTGATCACACCCGATTCTCCCACGCATCGCGTAGGCGGCAAGCCGCGTGAAGGCTTCGTCAAGGTGGCGCACACCTCGCCGATGCTCAGCCTGGATAACGCGCTCAACGAAGGCGAACTACGCGATTTCGATCGCCGCGTGCGCGAACTGCTGGGCAGCGAATCGCCGCGTTACGTGGCCGAGCTCAAGCTCGATGGCCTTTCGATGGCCGCGCTCTATCGCGGTGCAAAATTCGCCCAGGCCGTGACTCGGGGTGACGGCGTGGTGGGCGAAGACGTCACGGAGAACGCGCGCACTATCCGTTCCCTGCCCCTGCGCGCCAAGGATGGGCTTGTCGAGTTCGAAGTCCGCGGCGAAACCGTAATGAATCGGCGCGCATTCGAGCGCCTGAATGCCGATCGCGATGAAAAAGGGCTCAGCCGCTTTGCCAATCCGCGCAACGCCGCCGCCGGATCGTTGCGCGTGCTCGAACCCCAGATAACGGCCTCGCGCCGCCTGGAGTTCTACGCCTACTATCTGCAAACTGACGGCCGGCCTGCCTGCGAAATGCATTCCGAAGCGCTCAACCTGCTCGACAAAATGGGCTTCAAAGTGAACCCGAAGCGCAAGCTGTGCGATACAGTGGACGAACTGCTCGCCTTTTGCGCCGAATACGAAGCCAGGCGCGACGATCTGCCATACGAGATCGACGGCGTCGTCATCAAGGTAGATTCGGTGGCGCAGCAGCAGCGGCTGGGCTATACGGCGAAGGCGCCGCGCTGGGCGATCGCCTACAAATACGCCGCGCGACAGGCGCTTACCAAAGTGGAAGAGATCAGTATTCAGGTGGGCCGCACAGGTGCGGTCACGCCGGTGGCGCATCTCACGCCTGTCGAAGTGAGTGGAGTTAAGGTTTCGCGCGCCACCCTGCACAATGAGGACGAGATCGCACGGCTGGAGTTGGAAATCGGCGATACAGTAGTGATCGAGCGCTCGGGCGACGTGATTCCGAAGGTAGTGCGCGTGCACACGAAAGGCTCGTACCGGAAGCCATTCAAGATGCCCGTAAAGTGCCCGATATGCGGAGGCAGAATCGTGCGCGAGGAGGGCGAGGCGGCCAGCCGTTGCATTAATACCAACTGTCCGGCGCGCCTGAAGGAATCGATTCTAC
>JADMIO011406794.1_pt1 | contig 21113 bp, 22 predicted proteins | sample 8958161 | NCBI WGS metagenome assembly JADMIO01 (sample SAMN16585339, study PRJNA669376) | soil metagenome | isolation source: Crop rotation soil | place: USA: Cullars Rotation, Alabama | collected 2011 | reverse complement strand
CTGGCCGAGTCGCCGCCCGCCGGGCCGTACGACTGGGCGGGCGAGGTCGAGTCGCTGCGGCTCGCCGCGGCCGGATGGTTGGCCCGCGCGCGTGGGAAGAACGACGACGCCGTGCAGCTCCTCGGCGCCGCGGCCGATCTGCAAGACAGGGTGGGCAAGCACCCGGTGACCCCGGGAGAGGTGCTCCCGGCGCGCGAGCTTCTGGGCGACCTGCTGCTCGAGCTCGGGCGGCCGGCCGACGCGCTCGCGGCCTACGAGGCCGCGCTGCGGGCGGCGCCCAACCGCTTCAACGGTCTGTACGGCGCCGCCCGCGCCGCCGAGCTCGCCGGCGACGCGACCAAGGCACACGCGTTCTACACCCAGATCACCGGACAGTGCGCGGCGGCCGACGGCGCCCGCCCCGAGCTGAGGAAGGCTCGCGCCGCGATCTCACGCTGAGCGCCCGGAGATTCCGCCCCCCGCGCTCACGGCTGGAACCACGTCGCGTGGACGTGGTGCGTGTCGAGGTACTCGTGCACCTCGCCGATCTTGCCGTCCTCGCGGATCGTCATCAGGACGTGGTACTCGTTGTTGTAGATCCGTCCGTTGTCGAGCTCGCCGTAGGACTCGAGCTCGACGGCCACCTTGTTGCCCTCGGCGACGGCGCCCTTCACGGTCATCTTGAGCCCGTTCTTGAGGCGGCCGGCGATGCCGTAGAAGACCCGGCCGATCTGCTCCTTGGTGTGCAGGCCGGACACGGTCGCGAGCCCCGGCTTGCCGGCGATCCACCACGTCGCGTCGTCGGCCATACGGTCGAGCGCACCGGCGATGTCGTTCTCTGTGAAACGGGCGAAGAACTCCGCCACCAGCTCCTTGTTGCGTTCCGTGCTCATCACGGGGCCTCCGGAAGCGTGTACTCGAACTCGTACGAGTGCTTCCCGTCGGCGATCTTGATGTCCATCCGGCCCGAGAGCCCCGCGAGCTGGTCCGTGCCCGAGTCCGGCACCACGGTGATGCTCAGCTGCGGGGCGCCACGCGTCATCGTGGCGCTGTGCTGGAGCACGAACGTGCCTCGGCGCCCGCCGAGCGTTCCCGTGACCTTCTCCATCGCCACGTAGCCGGCCGAGCCCTCGACGGCCGTCTGCGTGGCCAGCATCTGCCCCTTGCTCGTGCCCTCGAGTTCGCCGTGGAACTGCTTGTCGATGAGCATCCGGCCGACGGCCGCGGACGTGTCGTCCGCCTGGGGGCTGAGCTTCACGTCGAACGTTCCGGTCGCGTGTCTCGTCATGGTCGCATCCTTCGGATGTGTCTGGGTGTAGGCGAAGGGGGGTAGGGAGAGCGAGAGGCAGAAGGCCGCGACTGCGGCGGCGCGAGGTCGAATCTTCATGGCTGCTCCGTGTCGTGGCGGTCGCGCAAGCGAATCGATTGTACCCGACCGGGCAAGAGCGCCTGCCATTCGTGTGCGCCACGCGCCCTCGGCGCCGGCGAGCGGCGCCGCCCTCGCGTCTTGACCGACGCCGGCCGCCGGCGCGACGCGATGACGAACGTTCGCTTCTTCCCTTCCTCGATCTCCGACGGCGACGCATGGTCGTCGGGCGGCACCTTGGAGAGCGGCACAACGGCCCTTGCCACTCGAGTTCGGTCCGGTTCCCGAGGGCTGGTAGACGGCCTCGAGCGCTCCGATTCGAACCGTCGCCGTCCTTCCGTTCAAGCCGCTCGTCCCCGAAGGCCGCGACGAGGCGCTCGAGCTCGGCGTTACCGACGCGCTCATCACCAAGCTCAGCATCAGCAAGGCGATCGTCGTGCTCTCGATCAACTCCGTGCGCAGATACGGCGGCGTGTACGTGGACCCGGTCGCCGCCGGCCGCGAGCTGGGGGTCGAGGCGGTGCTGGATGGAACGATCCAGCGGTCCGCCGACCGCATCAGGGCGACAGCGCGGCTCGTGAGGGTCGACGACGGGAGGACCCTCTGGGCCGGACAGTTCGACGGGAGCTTCAGCGACATCTTCGCGGTGCAGGACTCGATCTCCGAGCGTGTGGTCGGCGAACTGGCGCTCACGCTCACGAGCGAGGAGCGAGGGCTCCTGGCGAAGCGGTACACCGCGGATGCCGAAGCCTACGAGCTCTACCTGAAGGGCCGCTACTTCTGGAACAAACGGTCGCGAGAGGGGACCGCGCCGTGTCGCGCCCTTGATTCCCTTCACCCGGCACCTTCGGAATGCTCGTGCATTCGAGCGGATGGAGTCGAGCCTGGTCCCACCTGCACGGTTCCGGCGCACCGTTACCTTCTTACCCGGACGGATCGTTCAGACAGACGGAAAACCCGGTAATGGAGCGTTCTCGACCCGTCTCGGCGCCGTTGTCGACGCGCGACGACGGTCGGGCCAAACGTCCAATCTGCGTCTATGGCGAAAGTCTCCTCACTCGCACCGAAGCGCGTCCATCGGGTCGAGTCTGGCCGCGCGGCGGGCGGGGATGTAGATCGCGAGGAGGGCGACCGCGGCCAGCAGCACCCCGACGCCGACGAAGGTGAGGAGGTCGCTCGAGCTGACGCCGAACAGCATGCTCTCCATGAGCCGGGTCGCGGCGAACGCGCCGGCGACGCCCGCGGCGACGCCGACGAGCACGAGCGACATGCCCTGCACGATGACCAGCCCGAGCACGTTCCTCGTCGTCGCCCCGAGCGCCATGCGGATGCCGATCTCGTGCGTCCGGCGCCGGACCGAGGTGGCGATGACCCCGTAGATGCCGACGGCCGTCAGCGCGAGCGCCACGGCGGCGAAGACCGTCAGCAGCGCCATGTAGAGCCGCGGCTGCGCGACCGAGTCCGAGACGACCCGGTCCATCAGTCTGACGTCGGAGACGGGCAGGTTCCGGTCGATCGCGAGCATCTCCTTGCGAACGCCGGCGGCGACGCTCGACGGGTTCGACTCGCTGACGACGACCAGCGAGCCGAACGGCAGCGGCGTCTGCGAGTACGGCGCGTAGATCGCCGCCGTGGCCTCCGCGTCGAGCCCCTCGTGCTTGAGGTCGCCGACGACGCCGACGACCTCGCGATCGGGCGGCTGCTCGTCGTCGGCCGAGTAGTCCGGCCTGATGCGCTGGCCGACGGCGTCGCCGTTCGGCCAGTAGCGCCGCGCGAACGACTCGCTGACGACGATGACCGGCTGGCTCTCCTTCGTGTCCTCGGCGGTGAACTCGCGCCCGCTGAGGACCGGGATGCCCATTGCGCGGAAGTAGCCCTTCGTCACCGCGTCGAACGGCGCCGAGGGCTGCTCGTTCGAGTTCTCGGGCGTCAGTCCGGGGATCACGTACCCCATGCGGATCGAGCTCCCGCTGAGCGGGATCGTGGTGGCCGCGGCGGCGGCCTTGACGCCGGGAAGGGCGCTCGTCCGCTCGACGATGCCGTCGTAGATGGCCGCGGCGCGCGACGCATCGTCGCCGTAGGTCGCGGCGGGAATGTTGAGCTGCATCGTCACGACGTTGGTCGGGTCGAATCCGGCGTCGACGCGGATGAGTCCGACGAAGCTGCGGATCAGCAGGCCGGCGCCGACGAGCAGCACGACCGAGATGGCGACCTCCGAGACCACGAGCAGGCTGCGGACGCGGTTGTGCCGCACGCCCTCGCCCATTCCCCGGCCGCCCTCCTTGAGCGCCTCGTTCGGGTCGGTGCGCGCCAGGCGCAGCGTCGGCGCGAGGCCGAAGAGCACGCCGGTCAGGACCGAGACGGCGAACGTGAAGCCGAGGACCCGTCCGTCGAGGCCGACCTCGCTCGCGCGCGGGATCTGGTCGGCGATCGCCGAGGCGAGCAGCGCCGCGCCCCACGTCGCGACGAGGAGGCCGAGCGCGCCGCCGACGAGTGCGAGCAGCAGGCTCTCGGTGAGCACCTGCCGGCCGAGCCGCCACCGCGAGGCCCCGAGCGCGGCGCGGATCGACAGCTCCGTCTGGCGCGAGAGCGAGCGGGCAAGCAGCAGGTTCGCGACGTTCGCGCATGCGATCAGGAGCACGAAGCCGACCGCGGCGAAGAGGATGAGGAGCGCCGACCGGATGTCGCCGACGAGCTCGTCCTGGAGCGGCCTGAGCGACGGGCGGTAGTCCGTGTTGGAGTCCGGGTACTGCTGCTCGAGGCTCTCCGCGATCGCCGTCATGTCGGCGGTCGCCTGCGCCTGGGTCACGCCGTCGCCGAGGCGCCCGACCATCCGCAGGAAGTGCGCGCCGCGCGACTGGGCGAAGAACGAGTCCGGCGCCACGGGCCCCCAGACGTCGATCGGGTCGGTGGTGACGGGGAACTGGAAACCGTCCGGCATGACCCCGACGATCGTCGTCGGCCGGCTCTCGACCAGCACGGTCCTCCCGACGACGTTCGGGTCGCCGCCGAATCGCCGCTGCCAGAGCCCGTAGCCGATCACCACGACCGGCGAGGCGCCCTTCACGCCGTCCTCGGGCGCGAGCGCGCGGCCGAGCAGCGGGCCGACCCGCAGGGTCGGGAACAGCGAGTCCGAGACGACGACGCCGTGGAGCCGCTCCGGCTCGTCGCCGGCCGTCATGCTGAAGTTCATCTCCGAGTAGGCCGCCAGGTCGGCGAAGCTGCGGTTCCGCTCCCGGTAGTCGAGGAAGTCGAGGTACGCGACGTTCGGGGACCCCTCGGGCTCGTTGACGTTCCGCACCGCGACCGACATCAGCCGGTCGGACTCGGAGAACGGGAGCGGCGAGAGGAGCACGGTGTTGACGACGCTGAAGAGCGCGCTGTTGGCGCCGATGCCGAGCGCGAGCGCGACGACGACCACCGCGGTGAATCCGGGGTTCTTCGCCAGCACCCGGACGGCATACCGAACGTCCTGCCAGAGAGTGTCCATGAGGTCGTCGAGAGAGAATGGCGTGCCGCGGCCCGATGCCGCGCAAAGGTCGCTGCCACGAGACTTTGGCCCGTTTCGGCCGCCGGCGCCCGTTCGCCCCTGGGACCGCCCGTTCCCGATTTTGGGACGGCGCGGTCGCGACCGCTTCGCGGTCGCGCGCCGCTAGGTGGCCGACACCGCGCGCCCCTCGATGAAGTCGGCGATCGCCCGTGCGTTGATCGTGAGCTTGCCGCCACGCGTGTACTCTACGAGGCCGCGCTCGCGCATCCGGCCGAGCGCCGTCGAGACCACCTCGCGGCGCGCCGAGAGCATCTGCGCCAGCTCCTCCTGCGTGATGTAGTGCTCGAGCTCGACGCCGCCCTCCTCGGTCTCGCGCCCCATCTCGTCGGCGAGGCGCAGCAGCGTGCGGGCGAGCCGGGCCGGGACGCTCTCGAACGAGAGGTCCTGGATCGTGTCGTAGGCGCGGGTGAGGCGCTGGTTCACCGTCAGGATGAACCCCTCGAGCGCGTCGCGGCTCTCGCTGAGCCGGTCGACGAGGTTCGAGAGCGTGATCGTCACGACCTCGCTCGGCTCCATGGCCACGGCCGAGTCGGCGCGCCCGGTGCCGCACAGGCAGAAGAGGCCGAAGATCTCCCCCGGCTTGTGGATGTCGAGGATGACCTCTCGGCCGTCGGCCGAGAGCGCGACGACCTTCACCAGACCGCTGCGCAGGTAGTAGACCTCGTGCGACCCCTCGCCCGGGTGGTAGATGGGCTGCTCGGCATCGTAGCGGCGGCCCGGCCGCGACGTGAGCTGCTCGCACAGGTTGCCGCGAAAGAGGCTCGAAAAGACGAGGCACTCGTCGTGCGATTCGGTCTCCAGCATGGGGGGATCCTCCGTATTCCGGCGCGGCGCCGCAGGCTCAGGCTCCCGCAAGCCGCGCCACCCAGTCGACGTCGCCGCCGCGGACCTCGTCCGGCGACGGCATGCGGCCGAGCCGCATGAGCTCGGAGATCGCGCCGAGCTGCGCGTCGCGGCCCGAGCCGGCCGCGGCGACGATCCGGCCGCCGTGAACGTAGAGCGCCAGGAAGTCGCGCTTCGCCACGTCGCCGTCGACGAGGATCTCGTCCCACCGGCGCGCGTGGCCGACGTACTGCACCCCCTCACCGTACTGGTTCGTCCAGAAGAACGGCGTGGCGTCGTAGGCGACGTCCCGCCCCGCCATGTTGTGCGCCGCGACACGCCCCTGCTGGAGCGCGGTGCGCCAGTGCTCGATCCTCGCGCGCTCGCCCGTGCGAGGGTCCGGGAACGACGCGACGTCGCCGGCCGCCCAGACCCCCTCCGCCGCGCGGAGCCGGTCGTCGACGCGGATGCCGCCGTCGTCGTCGAGCTCGAGCTTGTCGACGAACGAGGTGGCAGGCCGCACGCCGACGCCGAGGACGACGAGGTCGGCCTCGACGTGAGAGCCGTCGTCGAGCGTGACGCCGCTCGCCGACCGCTCGCCGTCGACGCGAGCGACCGACCGCTCGAGCCGGAACGCGACGCCGCGCTCCTCGTGGAGCGCCCGGAGCATCCCGCCGATCTCGGGGCCGAGCGTCGAGGCGAAGGGGACGGCCCCCGGCGCGACGACCGTCACCAAGAGCCCGCGCTCCACCAGGCTCGCCGCGACCTCCATGGCGATGAAGCTCGCGCCGACGACGACGGCGCTCCGCGCGCGCCCTGCCGCCGCGATGACCGCGTCCGCGTCGTCGAAGCTGCGCAGCGTGAAGACGCCCTCGAGGTCCGCGCCCGGGAGATCGGGCCGGAGCGCGACGCCGCCGGTCGCGACGAGAACCGCGTCGTAGTCGACGCTCTCGCCGTCGTCGAACGTGACGGTCCGCGTCGCGGCGTCGAACGAGACGACGCCGCGGCCGCGGGCCACCTCGATCCCGTGCTCGTCGTAGAACTCGTCGGGCCTGAGCGGCATCCACCCCGGCTCGGCGTGGCCGTTGAGGTAGTCCTTGCTGAGGTTCGGGCGGTCGTACGGGAGACGCCCCTCGCGGGTGACCACGACGACGCGGCCGCGGAACCCGTCCTCGCGCAGCGTCTGCGCCGCGGCGTACCCGGCGGCGCCGCCCCCGAGGATCGCGAACACGCGGGGGTCCGCGCCCGGGTCCGGGGCCACCATCTCCGGGACCCGGCGGTCCTCGACCGTCCGGTCCGGGGGCTCCTCGGGCAGCGTCACGAGGACGCGCCCGCCCTCGACGCGCGCGGCGAAGTGCGGCAGCGCGTCGAGCGCCGGCGGCTCGAGGAGGTCGCCGCTCGTCGCGTCGAAACACGCATGGTGCCACGGGCAGACGATCCGCGTGCCCGAGAGCACGCCGTCGGCGAGCGGCGCCCCGTAGTGCGTGCAGTGCGCGGCGAGCGCGTGCAGCGCGCCCCCGGCGCGGACGAGCAGCAGCTCGGTCTCGCCCGCCTTCACGGCGCGCATCTGGCCCTCCTCGAGGTCGTCCGCCCCGGCGACGTCGTACGCTCTCTCGCTCATGCCCCCTCCGCGCTCCCGATGTCGATCAGATGGCCCATCTTCTCACACTTTGTCCGGAGATACTCCGCGAACCGCTCGTCGTGGGCGATTCGCAGCCCCACGCGCTCGACGACCTCGAGCCCGGCCTCCTCGAGCGCGCGCAGCTTGTCGGGGTTGTTCGACATGAGGCGGACGCGCCGGACGCCGAGGAGCTCGAGCACGCGGGCGCACGGCTCGTAGGAGCGCTCGTCGGGGGCGAAGCCGAGCGAGACGTTGGCCTCGACCGTGTCGAGCCCGCGGTCCTGGAGCGCGTAGGCGCGGATCTTGTTGACGATGCCGATGCCGCGCCCCTCCTTCTGCTGGTAGACGACGACGCCGCTGCCCTCGCGCGCGATCTCGGCGAGCGCCGCCTCGAGCTGGCGCCCGCAGTCGCACCTGACCGAGCCGAACACGTCGCCGGTGAGGCACTGAGAGTGGACGCGCGCGAGCGTCGGCCGATCCGGCGCGAGGTCGCCGTAGACGAGCGCGACGATCTCCTCCCCGTCGAGCGCGCTGCGAAACCCGAGGATGCGGAAGTCGCCGTGCTCGGTCGGCAGCCTCGCCTCGGCGACGAGCTCCACGTCCCCCGCGGCGAGCGCCGCGGCGCCGCACGCCGTCTCCCTCGCGATGTCCCCTGCTGCTTCCATTCGACCTCCTTTCGCTGCATGGAAGTCTACAGGGACGGCGGGCGCGCGGATGTTAGGTGGATAACACGCGGGCGCGCGAGCCCTCAGAGAGCCTTGATCTCCGGATCCTCGGGGAACGCCTCCTTCGCGAGCGCGCCGAGCCGGCCGTAGCCCGGGTCGAAGTTGACGCTCGGGATTCGGAGCCGTCCCTTGCTCGTCTCGACGGCGAGCTGCCTGCACGCGAAGCAGACGATCACGTCCGTGTGCTCGTCGCCGCTGCGAAGGCGAAATGCCACGCCCGGATTGAAGACGCAGGCTTTCTGATTCTCGGACGTCGGAGGCGTGAAATTCTCCCCGCCTTCGAGGAACGCCGCCAGTCGCTCGGCGAAGTCCCGCCCTTCGACCGGCCCGCGCCTCTCGATGACCCAGTCGCCGAGAAACCGGTCCTTGTAGCGCGGGTCGTCCCGGTGTCGCATCACCTCGTAGTCTGGCATCCCGTCGATGCGATAGGTCTCGACCTCGGTGGACGCCTTCACGATGCGGAGGGCCAGCTCGTGCTCGGGGTCCGCCTTCGGTTCGGCGGCCGCGGGCGGTGGCGGGGCCGGCGGCGTCCTCGGCGAACAGCCCGCGGACGAGAGACCTATCGCCGCCGCGATCGCCACGGCCGCGACGCGGGCCAGAAGAGCGTTCTGCATACCTCAGCTCCCCTCCTCGGGCGTGTTGCCGAACGTTCAGAATATCATCCCAGGGAGCGCCGCCAGAACCACCCGTGTGGGGCAGCAAGGAGCAGGAACGCCGCGCAGGCCAGCCAGAACGTGCCCGCGTGATACCACTGCGCTCCGTTGCGAGCGTGTTCGAAAGACGCGTTCGAGGCCACGGCGGCCCGAATATCACCTTCCTCCACCGCGCCGCCTGGCGACATACGGCAGCGCAAACAGGTACAGACCGGTGAGCAGGAGCAGCGCGAGCGGGAGCAGCGGCGAGTAGGTCACCCACGGCGAGGGCATCCCGGTTCCCTGCGCCAGGGCGACGAAGTTGGCGATGACGGTCAACGTAAAGGCGATGGACAGCCAGCGGTGGGTCTGCCGAATCCATTTGCTCCAGTTCAATGGGACCTCCACCGAAGGCGAGCCCGAAGCGCCTCGGGCACACCTACGAGTACGACATCCGCCTCAGCGGCGCGCCTCGATCATCTTCCACCCGTTTCCCGACGGGTCGCGGAAGCCGGCGTCCACGGTGCCGTAGCGATCCACTGGCTCCTGCGTGAACTCCACTCCCCGGTCGCGCATCCGGTCGTAGGCGGCGCGGCAATCCTCCACGACCAGCACGAGCGGCGGCATCGCGCCTTTGGCCACGATCGCGCGCACCGTCTGCGCCGTCGCCGCGTCGAGCACCGGCGGCCCCGGCGTGAACAGGCCGAGCTGGAACGACGGCTGGTCCGGGTGCTGCACCGTGAGCCAGCGATAGTCGCCGTTCCGTACGTCCGTATGGACGCGGAACCCGAGCTTTTCGACGTAGAATGCGAGCGCTTCGTCCTGATCTCGCACGTACAGACCGACCACTTCGACACCTTGGTTCATCGGACCTCCTTTTCTTCGGATCCGATTGTAGCGTCCGCCTCCCGGCGTCGCTTCTCCGAAACTGCGATCGTGAGGCCGGGCCGGTGCGCGGCGCTGAGCACGCAGGCGGGCACGCGACCGAGCTCGTGCGTCGTGGCCCTCCAGCGCGCGCGGATCGCGCTCGGGCTCTCGCCGGTGATGTCACGGAAGGTGCGCCCGAACGTGCCGAGGCTCCCCCAGCCCGTGGCGAAGGCGATCTCGGTGATGGACAGGTCGGTGTCGCGGAGCAGCGCCGTCGCCCGCTCGATGCGCCGCGTCAGCAGGTACCGGTGCGGCGGGAGGCCGAAGGCCTGCTTGAACGATCGCGCGAAGTGGGCCTCGGAGACGCCGCTCACGCGTGCCAGCCGACGCACGGGCCAGTCCTCGTCCGAGGCGGCGTCCATCCGGTCCTTCGCGCGCAGCAGGCGGCGCAGCAGCTCGGGGTCCTGGCTTGCGGGATCTTCGCTCATGCCGCGCCTTCTCCGCGGTTTTTCTTCCGTGTGTGCCATCTCGGCCTCCGATTCGGACCTCAGCGACCGCACGTGAAGCCGTCGAGAAGGCGCCGGAGGCCCGGCCAGATCCTGTCGTCGTCCTCGAGCCGCGATGCGGCGACGAGCACCGCCCGCCATTTTCCGCCCCGGCATGGGAAGGCGCGCACGAGCAGGTGGAGGGTGATCGGCTTGCCGGTGCGGAAGCAGTCGTAGGTCTCGACGGTGCCGGTGTACTCGCGAGCCTTCGAGCCGGACGCGGCGGGCCGTGCTTCGAAGTGCGCCGCGAAGTGCTTCGGGTCGAAGTCGAACTTCTTCGAGCCGACGGCCATCGAGAGGCCTCTGAAGTACGAGGTCAGCTCCTCGGCCAGGGTCGCCTCCGTGACGGTCGCGTCGTCGTCGAGGACCCACGCGAAGGCATAGGTCCAGTTGTCGGGAGCCTCCGGGTTGCCGAATCCGGGTGAGAAACGGAGCTCCTCGACGCCGGTATGGTGGACGTCCGGAGCGAAGTCGATGGGAAACGGGATCGTCTCGGTCTTCCACCCTTCGGGCACGGGCCACGTGAAGGAGGGCTTCGCGCCCGGCCCTTCGGCTCTGGCACCGACACAGAACAGCGTAACGAACGCGAGCGCGGCGGCGATCTGACGCATTGGTTCCCTCACGGTCGACGAGCCGGGGCTCGCCCACCATTGCGACCGTTAATTCGGCACCGGCTCTACGAGACCCAGGTGCGATAGCCAAAGATCGGTTGTGGCGTGCCGCCATACCAGCCTTCGATGTGCTCGAGAAGACGTCTCATTGTGTGCGAGGGGCCGAACGCCCAGATTCACCGGGCCGGCGACCGCCCGCCAATACTCCTGCGAGTACCGAATCCTCTCTTCGAGTCGCAGCGGCCTTTTGTTCAACCGGCACCAAAAGGTGTCCTTCATGTGATGGTGAAATGTACGCACTAAGTGCGGCCCAATGCCAGGTTCGGCGGGGGCCACAGATCCGGCCGACGCTGGCCCGCGTAATGACGGGAAAGAATGTTCCAAGAGATTCTGGGCGGCCTGCAACCCGCCCCAGGAGGACTCCATGTCGGCCTCGGACCCCATCGCTCTTCGCACCGCACGCGAATCCATCGTCTCGGCCCACGTCGAGGCCGAGAACGCCGGCGATATCGACGCCACCATTGCATCGTTCCACGCTCCCCGCTACCACGTCGTCCCGATGGGTGTCGTCTCCGACGGCGCGCAGGCCGTGCGCGACCTGATCGGTGGATTGATCGCCGCCTTCCCCGACTTCCGCTTCCACGTCGAGCGAATGCACCACGCCGATGCCGCGCTGATCGTCGAGGGCACGATGACGGGAACCCACCGGGCCGAGTGGGCCGGTATCGCTGCGCGCGGCCGCGCCATGAGTGTGCCCGCCGCATGTTTCTTCGACTTCGACGACGACAGACTCGTCAACGAGACCGTCTACTTCGACTTCGCGACGCTCGAGCGGCAGTTGGCGAGCTAATCGGCCCGCAGGAAGCTGCCTGGCGGTAGTCTGTTCGAAGCGGTGCGAGGTGGCGCGCCTGGTCCTCGAGCCCGCCACCGATTCCACGTCAAAAGCTCGTCGACGCCTTGCGTGCGGGCTTCCGCCTCAACTGGTGTCTCCCGATTTTACAGACTACTGCTAATTCTCCGCGCGCGCCCTGCGGTCCATCGCCGCCGAGAGGCCGGGGATCAGCTCGCCGCCCGCGCGGACTTCCAGGCCGCCGCGGAGGTCGTCGCCAATCGGCTCGTAGCGGCCGCCCAGGTGCTCGTGGAAGAACCGCTCCGCAATAGCGAAGAAGGAGACCCAGCTCTCGGGCTGGCGGAGGTCGTGCGGTTCGTCAGGATAGAGCACGTAGGTCACCGGCTTCTTGTGCTCCCGCATGGCGGCGACGAAGCGGTCCGCCTGGCCCTGACGCACGACCTCGTCCTTCCCCCCCTGGGTGATCAGAACCGGCCCGGCGATCCTCTCGACGTTGTGGATCGGGGAACGCTTCCGCAACAGGGCGCGGCCCTCCTCGGTCGTGTTGTCGCCGATGTAGTGGCGCCAGGCCCTCTGGGGGAACGGGCCTCCCTCGTCGATGAACACGTCCAGCTCCGTCGGGCCGTACATGGACATGCCGCACGCGAACCGGTCGGACGTGGCCAGGGCTTCGAGCGTCGCGTAGCCGCCGTACGACCAGCCCCAGATGCCGACGCGATCGCGTGTGGTGATGCCCTGCGCGACGGCCCAGTCGGCGGCGTCGACGAGGTCGTCCTGCATCTTGCCGCCCCAGTCGCCGAGCCCCGCCTCGTGCACCTTCCGGCCGAACCCGCCCGCGCCGCGGAACTCGACACGGAGCACCGCGTAGCCGCGATCCGCAAGCAGCTGCAGCGTCCGGTTGGTGAACCAATCGTTCCAGGGGAACGCGCCCCAGGATCCGCCGTGCACGTAGAGTAGCAGGGGCAGCGGCCGTCGCGGCCGTCCGTTGCCGCCCGGGTCGGCCGCGGCGGGCAGATAGAGGTCCGCAGGCAACCGCATGCCGTCGCGCGCGGTGACGACCTCGAGGTGCCGGCGCCCGAGCGAGTACGCGTCGAGCGCCTCGCATTCGGTGAAGAGGAACGTGGCGCGCCGGGCCGCGCGGTCGTAGACGTAGTAGCGCGTCGGCCCGCCGTCCAGGAAGGCGACCAGCCAGACGCGGTCGTCCAGGCTCCGGCCGCCGAAGGATCCCGGGACGCCGATGTCTCCCGGATGCACCGTACGCAGGTATTCGAAATCGGGGACGAGCGCGGGGTCGAGGAAGTACCTCCTCAGGCGGCCGTAGTAGGACACGGCCGTCTGGACGCGGCCGGTCTTCGGGTCGACCAGCAGGGACGGCACCACGTCGGCGACCGGGTCTTCGAGGAGCAGCGTCTCCTTGCCGCTCTCGAGGTCGACGGCCATCAAGGCGGCCGTGTCGCGGCCGCGGTTGTCGGTCATGTAGAGCGTCTTGCCGGCCGCGTCGACGACGATCGGCTGCGAGGCGTCCGCCTCGATCCCGAAGCGGAAGCTGGCGAAGGGGACCCACGCCCCCGTGCCGTCCCGCTTCACCAGCTCCGAGCCCGAGTCGGCCGTCTCGCGCGTCGCCACGCGCGGTCTGAAATCGCCGTCGAAGAGGATGCGCCCGAGGCTTCCGTCGTTCGTGAAGACGACCTCTGACGCGCCGGTGCGCAGGTTCAGCCGGCGGTAGGAGCCGCCGACGCGCAGGAGCGCTTCGTCGGGGTGGTCGGCGCTGAGCCGCTCCACGATCACGACGTCGCCCTCGGCGGGTGTGAGGTCGCGGGGCTCGCGCTTCGCGAGGTCGGTCAGGAAGAGGTGGGTGCCCTTCCCGGCCGACGCCGTGTAGAGGAGCTGCCCGGGAAGGAACGTCCACCGATAGCTCTGGACCGGCTCGCCCCGCTGTTTGGTGAGCGCGCTGGCCTTCGAGGGCTCGCCGGCCGGAGCCACCCAGACGTTCGTGGCGTCGCCGCTCAGCGCCACATATCCGATCCACTTGCCGTCCGGGCTGAGCTGAACCTGTGCTTTGTCAGGGTCGGCGAAGAGCGCTTTGCGCGGGATCAGCGGCGCCTCGCCCTGAGCCCATACCGTAGCCGGAAGCAACAGGGAGACGACCGCGAAGAATGCTGCCAGGCGAACCGCGTGTGTTGACATTGCAGGCCTCCGTCGCGACCCGCATCGTACCACGCCCGCAGGGCCACGGATCGAGCCGTGTTCGTTCGTGGCTATCGGTAGTCTGTAAAATCTTGAGCTATAAGTTGAGGGGGAAGCCTGCGCGCAAGGCGTCGACGAGCTTTTGACGTGGAATCGGTGGCGGGCTCGAGGACCAGGCGCGCCACCTCGCACCGCTTCGAACAGACACCGGGGGTCACCGGCGCGGCACGACGCTACTCGAAGATGAAGGAGCGATCGGTCGCGCCGGCTTCGGCGAAACCGCTCGTTCGGCGGCGTCGGATGCAGGCCGTTGTCGGATGCCGTCGATCACGTCCCCCGCTCGACCCACTGAGCGCGCCAGGCAGGAGCGTCGAAGGGATCGGCGAAGTATTGAGTCTCGTGCGACACCTTTCCATCCCGGAATTCCATGATACTCACGGTGTAGGCGCGCTTGTCCTCGTAGGTAATCACATACTCGGTAATCCAGAGATTGCCCTCTCCCACGATCCGCCGAACCGCAAACCCCGATGGTCTGCCAGGGTGATGGCTGCGAAGCGCTTGCAGGTTACGCCGACCGTGGATGACCTCGCCTGACTGTGGATACTCGCACACTGCGTCGTCCTGATAGATTTCATGCTCGGCCTCTTGGTCACCCGTAGCGGACGCAGCCCAATGTCGATCAATAGCCGTCCGAATATTCTGCTCGTCCATCATCAGCCCCCATTTGAGGCGGCGTACTTAACAGAAAGGTACGCCGCGGCGGTCGATCACGCTCAGCTCGCGTCGGAGCGCCGGTAGGTGTTGACCAGGACTCCGGATCGCAGGGCGCGGGTCTCGGCCAGGGTGAGTCTCGCGAGCGCGAACCCGTCGGAGAACAGCCTCTTGCCGGTGCCCAGCACGAGCGGGTAGACGGCGAGCCGGTACTCGTCGACCATGTCGTGCTCGGCCAGCGTCCTGATCAGCTCGGTGCTCCCCCACACGCGAATCTCGCCGCCCGGCTCCGCACGCAGCTTCTCCACCGCGGCCGGCACGTCGGGGCCGAGAAGCTGCGAGTTCTGCCAGCCGACCTCGGTCAGCGTGCGCGACGCGACGTACTTGGGGATACGGTTGTACCTCCTGGTCAGCTCCCCCTGCAGGCCCTCGGCGTTCTCGTCCCACACGCCCCAGGAGCCAGCGAAGATCTCGTACGTCCTGCGACCGAGCAGCAGCGCCTCGGTCCTGCTCTCCCACTCCCGGACGAGCTCCTCGCCCTCTCCGAGGGTGTCCATCTGCTCGTCATAGTCCGTAGCCCAGCCGCCGTGCTCGAAGCCGCCGTCGCGGTCCTCGTCCGGGCCGCCGCCCCCCTGGACGACGCCGTCGAGGGTGATGAACGCCTGCACCACGATCGTGCTCATATTCGGATCTCCTTGGTCTGGTTCGGGCTCTTGTCTTCTCCACGAACAGTCTGAATCGTAGGCTGTCGCGGATCGTTTCCATCTCAGGCCTGCCAATCGGCCGCCAGGGCGTGGAACTGCTCCCTGGCAATATAGGCCCCGAGCCCGACGCCGCTGGCGAGCTGCTCGAGGTCGACCATGTTGTGCGCGAGAAGGATCAACACCGATCCGTCGGCGGGATCGGCCGTCCACCAGCCGCCGAACGCACCGGGCCAACCCACCGCGCCTACGCCGCCGCCGCACAGTATCGACGCCGCCCGCTCGGGCTCGAGCACTACGGCGACGCCCATCCCGAACCCGTGACCTGTGGCGAAGATCGGCATTCCCATCATCTTGGACTTCGCCCGTTGGCCCTCGGTCAGACGGTTGGAGGTCATCAGGGCGAGCGTTTCCGGCCGCAACAGTCGCACGCCGTCGACGGCGCCCGCGCCCACGAACATCCGCGCGAAGGCGAGATAGTCGTCGAGCGTCGACCAGAGCCCCTGGCCGCCGGAGACATAGGCCATGCCCTCGGGCCGCTCGGGCATCGCCGCGTTGCCCGGGAAGGTCCGACGCGCCATCAGTCGACCCGTTTCGTCGAAGCCGCAGGTCCCCGCCCGGCGACCCCGCTTCGCCGGTGGGACGGTGAAGCCGGTGTCCTTCATTTGCAGCGGGCCAAAGATTCGGCGCTCGAGCACATCGCCGAGCGGGGCACCCTCGATGCGCGCTATGAGCAGTCCGAGCAGATCGGTCGAGTGGCTATAGTGGAATGCGGCCCCCGGCTGGTCGATGAGCGGCAGGGCGGCGAGCCGCGCAATCCAATCGTCGGGCGCCACCTCGGTATCGATGTCGCCGCCCAACGCGTCCTCGTAGGCGCGTGCGATGGGACCCGAATGAAAGTCCCCGTAGGTCAGGCCCGACCGGTGAGTCAGCAGGTCCTCGAAGGTGATGAGTCGTTCTGCCGGGTCGGTCTGGTCGAGCGGGCCCGCGGGCGAGCGCAGGACGCGCATCTCCGCAAACTCGGGTGCCCAGCCGGCGATCGCATCGTCGAGCGCGAACCGGCCCTCCTCGAAGAGCATGAGAGCCGCCGTAGAGGTGATCGGCTTCGACATCGAGGCGATTCGGAACAGCGTGTCGCGCTCGATCGGCAGCCTGGCCTCCACATCCCGCCAGCCGACGCTCGCGGTCTGGACCACCTCGCCGTCGCGCCAGACCAGCGTCGACGCGCCGGCGAGGTCCCCGGCGTTGACGATCGCTCCGATCGCGGTCGCAATCGGGTCTTCTCCCTTCATTTCAGCCCTTCGCACGCTTCTCGCGCCGAAACATACCGCCCCATCGAATCGAGTTCCATGTTTGCGCTCTATTCTTTCTTGCCGAGCTTCTTCGGTGCAACCGCCAGGTCGGCGGCCTCGCCGCTCAGTTGTCGAAGAAGAAGACCACTCGCACGTCCGTCGCCTCGCCGTAGTTCAACAGCCGAGGCAAGAAGTCCTCGACGAACTCGGGGCATACCTCCCGTAGCGGCACCTCGAATCGAACCCGCTCAGTCAATCGACCACATGCGTCCAGAACCCAGAGCTCGGGCGGCGGGCCTCCGGCCTCCAGCTGCGCCGCCGCCTCCGACGACGTAAACCCCGTGAACTCGACCGGGCGCTCCCAGTCCAGCCCAAGCAGCTCGTTCGCGGTCAACCAGCTATGGCTGTGCCCGTCGTCGGCCCACTGCTCGGCGATCCGAAGCCCCACATCGCTCACGTCGTAAGGCAGGCCGCGCGGGATCGACACCGGTTCGACGTAGCCTGCTTCGCCCGTCCCGTTGCGCACGTCCGCCAGCGCGGCGAACAGCGAGTAGTTCCTACCGTGGTACGGCGACTCGAACTCCACCCTGCCGTCCTCGGCGCGGGACGAATAGGGGCAGGCGAACGACCACGTGTTCTCCACGTAACGCTCGATCCAGAGGTGGATATCTGCAGCCATGTGATCTACCCCTCCACCCGGGCCGCCGAACGCCCAGCTTCACCGGCGCGGCGCAGCGGCGCCCGAGGAGCCGAACAACGTCGGCTGCGCCCCGTCCTTTGCTGGTCATCACTGACTCGCATTCAGTGGCCCCCACCAAGCACGATATCGAGCGACGATCTCAAGCGTTGAAACGAGTTCGTCGACTGCATTTGCAGCCGCACTGACACCAGGCTCACTGAGTCTCATGGGGTAGTTCGCCTTCCACCAGATGGGATCAATACCAAGTCGGACAGCTCAAGGGCAAGCATACATCCGAAACCGAACTCGACGGTTATCGGCAAGTGAAGCGCCGCTCCGGTGAGTGCTCCGGGAGTAGGCCACCAGAGCGGCAGGGTCAGCAGACACGCGCTTCGTATATGTAAGTGGTGCGTCGCTCCTATGCTCGAATGCGGTGCAAGGCGCCGAACGCCGGAGTTCAGATGCGAACGCGTACACGTGATGCATGCTGCCACGAGGAGCGGTGCGCTGGTGTAGCTTCGGCACACGCGTTGTCATCTCACTGCGCTGACTGAGCGTAGCCTCTACCGAAGCTCACATATCTCACGCGTGGTCGACTTATCAACGCTGGCCTCCGGCTGCGAGTGTCGGCGTTGGCGTGCTATACTGGCACCGTACTGACCGCCCGATGCGGGCTGCTGTCAGTTCTGGTCTCTCGACATCAGAGAGCGGCACTGCTGCGCTTCCTCTTGCCGTCAGGCGTCCGGTCCACTTCGGAACCGTGAAAGGAACGCGGCGAATGTCCGTACGCCGAGACGACCCTCGACCGCCGCCCGGCAACCTGCTGCTTGCCGCCTTCCCCCGTGAGCCGTACGAGCGGCTCCGTCCCGCGCTCATCCACGTCACACTCGATCTCGGGCAGTCGCTCTACGCGCCCGAGCAGCCCATCCGCTACGCCTACTTCCTCACCTCCGGCGTCGCCTCCCTGCTCACGTCACTGCTTGACGGCACCAGCGTCGAAGTCGGCATCATCGGTCCGGAAGGGATGGTGGGCTTTCCCGCCCTCTTGAGCACGGACGCCGTCTCACACGCCGCCATCGTTCAGGTATCAGGTGCTGCGCTGCGCGTTGAGGCAGAGGTGCTGGGCGAGGAGTTCGCTCGCGGCGGGGTGGTCCAGGGCCTGCTGCTGCGCTACGTCCACGCGCAGTTTGCCGAGATGGCCCAGCTCGCCGCCTGTAACCGCCTCCACGACCTCGAGGAGCGGCTGGCGCGCTGGCTCCTGATGACACAGGATCGGATACAGAGCAAGACGCTCCCGTTCACGCACGAGTTCCTCGGCTATATGCTCGGCGCCCGCCGTACGACCGTCACGCTGACGGCTCGAAAGTTGCAGGAGGCGGGGCTCATCGACTACCGCCGGGGGCGCATCACCGTCCTGGACCGGGGAGAGCTCGAGCAGGTGGCCTGCGAGTGCTACGCGCTCATGCGCGCCGCGGCCGCCAGTACGCTCGCGCGACCGCAGCGCTAAGAACCGCGAGCGACCGCCGAGGTATCAGCCCCGGGAACGAGTGTTCGCAAGCCGACACAGTCGGCTACGCGACCGACCGATCGCGCCTCCGGACGCTAGAGTACGTGCGCAGCTCGACTCCTCGCCAACTGCGGCCGGTGAGGAGTGTCCAACAGCGCGTGCGAAGGAGGCTCGCTATCTCGTGCCCGATACCCCGACGAAACGACCCGACAACGGCTTGCTCGAGGCACTGCCTGAGGATGTGGTCGCGCGCCTGGCGCCGCAGCTCGAGCGAGTCTCGGTGACAGCCGGCCACTTCCTGTACCACGCAGAGGAGGAGATTGGCCACGCCTACTTCCCTGAGGTGGGCACGATCATCTCGTTGTTGTCGGCGAGTGCCGAAGGGGAGTCGGTCGAAGTCGGACTCGTCGGCTCCGAAGGCGTGGCGTGTATCTCGGCCTTTTTGGGCTCAAGCACCACACCGCATGAGATCCTGGTTCAGGGGGGCGGCACGGCGCTGCGCATCGGTGCCGAGGCGCTCGCCGACGCCTTCGAGCGCGAGCGGGCGCTGCGCGCGGTGCTGCTGCGCTACACGCAGGCGCTGTTCGTGCAGATCGGGCAGACAGCGCTCTGTAACCGGGTCCACACGGTCGAGGAGCGGATGGCGCGCTGGCTGTTGATGACGCACGATCGCACGCGAAGCGAGCAGCTGTCGCTCACGCACGACTTCTTGTCGCGGATGCTGGGGACGCGGCGTACGAGCGTAACGCTTGTGGCCGGCGCACTAAAGCAGGCCGGTCTGATCGGCTACCGTCGCGGCCAGCTGACGCTCCGAGACCGCGAAGGCTTGGAGTCGGTCAGTTGCGAGTGCTACGAGACGGTGAAGTGGCACTACGCACGGCTGGTGGGTCGTCCGGGTTAAGGTGCCGCACCAGGTCCGAAGTCGGTCGGTTACCTAGCGAACCGACGGGCTGGCATACGATAGAAGGCAGCGAAGTTGCGGCACTTCCGAAGCACGCGAGGGAGAGCAGATGAGCGACCAGCTAGCGACCCAACCCGAAACGAGGATCACGGCAGAGGTTAGCACCGAGCTCAAGCGGCTGGGTGTCGAGGGCGTGAGCGTACGCTTTGTCGCCGAGCGAGCCGCGGTGCGCCTAAGTTGGCCGCACCATCACGACGGTGCGGTGAGCGAGGAGGGCGTGGAATTCCCGGCCACCCCCGAGTGGCTCAAGCAGATGCGGCCGGTGCTGCGCAAGTGGGCACACGCGAGCGAGAGGCGCCGAGGCGCGATGCTGTTACGTTAGAACGCATAAGCGAGCAATGAGGCTCACGAGCTCCTCGAGCCGGGCCGGCTTGGCCAAGAAGGCGTTAAACCCTGCGTCGAGGGCACGCTGCCGGTCCTCGGCGCGAGTAAACGCGGAGTAGGCGATGGCCGGGACGGTGCCACCGTGCTCGGCGGGTCGGGCGCGCATGGCGCCGATGAGGGCATAGCCGTCTTGGTCGGGCATACCGATGTCGCTGACGAGGACGTCCGGGAGCGTGCGGTCGAGAGCCGCAAGGGCATCGGCTGCCGATCGCGCGGGCGTCACGGTGGCGCCGCAGCGCTCGAGCACGAACGTGAGCAGATCGAGCGCGTCGTCGTCGTCATCGACGACCAGCACACGGATGCCTGAGAGAGACGCGAACGAACCAGAAGAAGTCTCAGCCGGCATAGCCTCTCCGAGGCCGAGTGAGCGCCCGAAGTCCGGCTCAGGTTGCTCAAGGGTAACGTACCCCGCGCGAGCAGGGCAACCACATGAGCCTTCCCGACTTCAATCGGGCTGAAGCTGGAGGCGACGCCAGGACGGGACGCCGTTGGCCCGCACTTGCCTTCTGTGGGCCGATCGTCGTGTCGCTGCGGCAGGCGAACGCTGAGGCGAGGCCGAGCGCCTCGTCGAGCAACACATAATCATCCGGGTCGACGAGGGTACGCTCGCGGACCCGCGTGCGAAGCGCAGCGATCTTGGCATGATCGATAGGGCGAGCAGGGGCGGCCAATGCTCCGTCTCCACAAGTGGGTGTAGACCGTAGATCGGCACGGGCGCGGCGAACCATTACTGGCCCATTGGGTTACTCACCGCAACGGTCGCGCTGTCACTGCACCACCCCGCCGCAGCTTCACCATGCTGCCACGAGGAGCGGTGCGCGCCTTCGTCTGCTGCAACGATTCGTTAAGCGCCGCGCGCCGCTCTCGCCTGCCCTGCCATCGCTTCCGAATGCTCTTGACCTCCGCCCGTTCGAGGCCTACTCTGTATCACAAAGTACTTGACGCCCTCTCGTAAGCAAGCGGCGAGCGCGTCGATCGAGCGTCGGGAGGTAGGCATGAAGAAGTGGGGGCGACGCATTCGCGCGGCAATCGGGATGGGCCTCATCTGGGCAGTGGCGTGGTCTGGTGCTTTCCAGCACAGTGGGATCCGAAGCTTGGAATTCACGTGACTTGAAGTCGCGGC